>ERZ808266.572-NODE-572-length-12590-cov-3.622497_pt1 | contig 12590 bp, 8 predicted proteins | sample MGYA00521278_ERZ808266 | MGnify/ENA primary metagenome ERZ808266 (study PRJEB31516, sample SAMN03275591) | gut metagenome | biome: mammalia-associated habitat; material: feces | host: Papio cynocephalus | place: Kenya | collected 2012-08-02 ... | reverse complement strand
TCAACTACGACAGCTCCAAGCGCACGATAGGGGAGTGGATAGTGGAAGACTCCAACGCAGATGAATAATCAACAAACTAATACACGTAAAGAATCCGCGCCGCTTCACAGCGGCGCGGATTCTTTGAGCTTGTTGGCCCGTGTGTATATATAATGCAGGTCAGTTATAGGTTATAATAAAGTTTTATTGGAGCAATCTTTCTTTTTGCTCTCTTTCTGCTTGCAAAGTTAGTCATAATGTCAGTATTGTGCGTGAAAATGTGCCTATATGTTGCAAGTATAGTTTATTGAATGACGATATGTAATCATCTACCCTTCTGTTTGGCGCAATTTGTAAGGCTGTGATGGTCTATTCCTTACAAATTGATAGAATATGCCAAAACTTTCATAGTTTTTGCTGAAAAATTTTTCGGTTACTGTCATTTTGTTGTAACTTTGCAGCGTGAATAGCACAAAGCGTTCAATTAAAAGAAATAGAGCTTAACAAAATGTCAATAGGCGCATCGGTTACAGATAAGTGTTCAGCAACAGTTGCCACGCGAAAGGTCACAAAGATACCTTTCACGAAGATGCAAGGTGCGGGCAACGACTATGTTTACGTAAACACATTGTTATATAGTGTCCCCGACCCGTCGTCCACCTCCATCAAGTGGAGCGACCGTCATTTCGGCATTGGTTCCGATGGCTTGGTTCTCATTGGCGCTCCGTCCGACCCTTCCAAGGCCGACTTTTCCATGCGTATTTTCAACGCCGACGGCTCCGAGGCCATGATGTGTGGCAACGCGAGCCGCTGCATAGGCAAGTATGTTTACGAGCGCGGCCTCTTCAAGGGCGACACCGTTCGTCTGCAGACGCTCTCCGGCATCAAGGTGCTCAAGCTGCACGTCGAGGGCGGCAAGGTTGGCAGCGTGACGGTAGACATGGGCGAGCCACGCCTTGAGGCCCCCGAACAGTACACTGGCACGCGCCCCGATGGCACCGACGGTGTTTTTGTGTCGATGGGCAATCCTCATTATGTCAATTTCGTCGATAAGGTAAGAGAGATAGACGTTGCCGCACGGGGGCGCGAGCTGGAGTTCTCCAGCAGCTTCCCCGAGCGCTGCAACATCGAGTTTGCCGAGATCCGCCCTTCTTCTGACGCCACGGCCGCTGACGGTTCTCGTGGCAAGGCACAAGCCATACGCACTCGCGTGTGGGAGCGTGGCTCTGGCATCACCATGGCCTGCGGCACTGGAGCGTGCGCCACGGCTGTGGCAGCGGCTGTCACGGGCAGGGCACCACGGCAAAGCGACATCGTGATGGATGGCGGCACGCTGCACATAGAGTGGGGCGCCGACAACCACGTCAGGATGACAGGGCCGGCGGAGATAGTCTTCGACGGCGAGATGGAACCATGACATTAAAAGTTTTTACAGGACAACAAAAGAGAATAAGCAACCATAAAAAAAAGAGAGAAATAAAAATGGCATTAGTAAACGAATATTACCTCCGCCTTCCGGGCAGTTACCTCTTCGCCGAAGTCGCCAAGCGCGTCACGGCATTCAAGGTGTCACATCCCAAGCAGCGCGTCATCAGCCTTGGCATAGGCGATGTGACACGACCTCTGGCCCCTGCCGTGGTGGAGGCCATGAAGAAGGCCGCCGACGAGATGGGTCACATAGAGACCTTCCGCGGCTACGGCCCTGAGCACGGCTACGACTTCCTGCGCGAGGCCATCATGAAGGGCGACTTCCTCACTCGAGGCATACACCTCGACAAGGACGAGATATTCATCAACGACGGAGCAAAGAGCGACACCGCCAACATACAGGAACTCCTCAGGTGGGACAACAGTGTGGCCCTGACCGACCCCGTGTATCCTGTCTATGCCGACTCCAACGCCATGATAGGGCGCGCCGGAAAATACGTGGACGGCAAGTGGGAAGACATAACCTACCTGCCATGCACGGCGGAAAACAACTTCACACCGGCCTTGCCCGACCACCGCGTAGACATGATTTACCTGTGCTACCCCAACAACCCCACGGGTACGGTGCTCACAAAGGACGAGCTTCGCAAGTGGGTCAACTACGCCCTGCACAACGAGGCCATCATCCTCTACGACGCGGCCTACCAGGCATACATTCAGGATCCAGACATCCCACACTCCATATATGAGATAAAAGGCGCGCGCAAGTGCGCCATAGAGTTCCACTCCTATTCCAAGACAGCCGGCTTCACTGGCGTGCGCTGTGGCTACACCGTGATACCAAAGGATCTCATGGCCAAGACGCTCGACGGCAAGGACGTGTCGCTCAACGCCCTGTGGGAGCGCAGGCAGTCGACCAAGTTCAACGGCACGTCATACATCTCGCAGCGCGCCGCCGAGGCCACATACAGCGAGGAGGGCCATCGCCAGACACGTGAGACCATTGCCTACTACATGGAAAACGCGCGCATCATGCGCAAGACCCTCGTCGACTTAGGCTATGATGTCTACGGCGGCGAGAACGCCCCATACCTCTGGGTGCGCACTCCAAACGGAGCAAGCTCATGGAAATTCTTCGACACCCTGCTCTACGGATGCGGAGTGGTATGCACCCCAGGCGTAGGCTTCGGGCCATCGGGCGAGGGCTACTTCCGCCTGACGAGCTTCGGCAACCGCGAAGACGTGGAAGAGGCCGTGGAGCGACTCAAGAAGCTCTAAGCCACAAACAAGACAAAACACACAACCCCCATAGCACATAATTTTTTTCTTATGACCAACGAAAGATTTGATGCCGTAGTGACTGCTTCCCACAAGAAGCCGGTCGAGGTGATCGCTCCTGTGGAGCGTCCATCAGAGTATTTTGGCAAGAAGGTGTTCAACCGTGCCAAGATGTACAAGTACCTGCCCGCTGATGTCTATCAGAAGCTGATAGACGTCATCGACAACGGAGCCGAACTTGACCGTTCCATTGCCGACGCCGTGGCAAAGGGCATGAAGCAGTGGGCCGACGAGAATGGCGTGACCCACTACACTCACTGGTTCCAGCCCCTCACGGAGGGAACTGCCGAGAAGCACGACTCTTTCATAGAGCACGACGGCAAGGGCGGCATGATAGAGGAATTCTCTGGCAAGCTGCTCGTGCAGCAGGAGCCTGACGCCTCCAGCTTCCCATCGGGTGGCATACGCTCCACCTTCGAGGCGCGCGGCTACTCAGCGTGGGACCCCACGAGCCCCGTGTTCATCATCGACGACACCCTCTGTATACCTACCATCTTCATCTCATATACTGGTGAGGCCCTCGACTACAAGGCACCGTTGCTCCGCGCGCTCCACGCCGTCAACGTGGCTGCCACTAACGTGTGCCACTATTTCTATCCCGACGTGAAGAAGGTCGTCTCCAACCTCGGATGGGAGCAAGAGTATTTCCTCGTGGACGAGGACCTCTATTTCGCCCGTCCCGACCTCATACTCACCGGCCGCACGCTCATGGGCCACGAGAGCGCCAAGAACCAGCAGATGGACGACCACTATTTCGGCACCATACCAGAGCGCGTCCAGGCCTTCATGAAAGACCTTGAGATTCAGGCCCTGGAGCTTGGCATACCAGTGAAGACACGCCACAACGAGGTGGCTCCCAACCAGTTTGAGTGCGCCCCGATATTCGAGGAGACCAACCTGGCCGTGGACCACAACATGCTGCTCATGTCGCTCATGAAGCGCGTGGCCCACAAGCACGGCTTCGAGGTGCTGCTCCACGAGAAGCCTTTCGATGGCATCAACGGCTCGGGCAAGCACAACAACTGGTCCTTGTCCACCGACACCGGCATACTGCTCCATGGCCCTGGCAAGACACGTGAGGACAACCTCCGCTTCGTGGTCTTCACCGTGGAGACGCTTATGGCCGTGTACAAGCACAACGGCCTGCTCAAGGCCAGCATCATGGACGCGGGCAATGCGCACCGCCTGGGTGCCAACGAGGCACCACCAGCAATCATCTCCTCATTCCTTGGCAAGTCGGTGTCTGGCGTTCTCGACCACATCATGAACTCCGACAAGGACGCCCTGGTCATAAAGGGCAAGGAGGGCGTGCAGATCGACATACCCGAGATTCCAGACATCATGCGCGACAACACCGACCGCAACCGCACCTCTCCATTCGCATTCACGGGCAACCGCTTCGAGTTCCGCGCCGTGGGCTCGTCGGCCAACTGCGCCAGCGCGCAGATCGTGCTCAACACTGCCGTGGCCGAGGCCCTGACAAGCTTCAAGGAGCGCGTCGACGCACTCATCGCAAAGGGCGAGGACAAGTTCACAGCCATCCTCTCTGTGGTGAAGGACGACATCAAGACCTGCGCCCCAATCCATTTCGACGGCAACGGCTACAGCGACGAGTGGGTTGAGGAAGCCGCCAAGCGCGGCCTCGACACCGAGAAGTCGGCACCGGTCATCTTCGACCGCTACCTCGACCCGGAGAGCATCAAGATGTTCGAGTCGATGGGTGTGATGAAGGAGAACGAGCTCAAGGCCCGCAACGAGGTGAAATGGGAGACCTTCACCAAGAAGCTGCAGATCGAGGCGCGCGTGCTGGGCGACCTCTCGCTCAACCACATCATACCTGTGGCCACACACTATCAGGCCATGCTCTCCAAGGACGTGCAGAACCTCATGGTCATCTATGGTGCCGAGAAGGGCAAGCAGCTCTCCGACCGCATCATGAACATCATAGAGCAAATCTCCGAGCGCACGGCCATCATCGAGAAAGACGTGGAAGACATGGTCAACGCCCGCAAGGTGGCAAACAAGATCACCGACGAGCGCGAGAAGGCCGTGGCATACCACGACACCGTGGAGACGTGGTTCCAGCCCATCCGCTACCAGATCGACAAACTCGAGCTTGTGGTGGCCGACGAGCTTTGGACATTGCCAAAGTATCGTGAGCTGTTGTTCATCAGGTAAACGTGAATGCCGCCTGCCGGCAATCATCCAGCAAGCGGCATCCAAGATATATTATAAGAATATCAATCTATTTCTTTTATTGGTTGTTTAATCTTGAGCGGGGCGACGTCGTGAGACGCTGCCCCGCTGTTATTGTGGTTATGTTTTATATTGATACATATGGATAGAATATCGCATTATATACCTTCTTGCGTATTCTAATACGGATTCCTATGTCTTGTTTTTGCTTTTTTGCGTTGTCGTGGAATTGAGGCCCCACGCCTGCTGCCAACAATCCCATGGCGTTGCTCTTGAAGAAGTCCTTCACGCTTGAAGGCATCGCGATTCAAGCGTAGAGCCGAAACGTCATGGTCAAGTGCTATCCGAGTTCTTTGTTGAGCGTAAAAAGCAGGTATAGGGGTAGGTTGAGCATCTTCGCGTTATCTTGGCGTTCGTATGGTAGCAGACTGGTGCGGATGGACAACGAGGGCGCGTATCTGTCTCGGTACGATTTCAAGCTTTTCGCGTTCATTGTCAGCCCAGCCTTGCATTCGAGCGGATAAACATTCAAGCCGTCTGAGACGAGAAAGTCTATTTCAGCGGTGGAAGATGAGGTCCAATAATAATTGGTCTGCAAGCGTTTGAAAAGTTGCAGCTCTTGGCAGACGTATTGCTCTGTCAGCGCTCCCTTGAATTCTTCAAAAAGCCGGCTGCCTTCGAGGATGGCTTTAGGCGACAACCCACTCATGCATCTCAGCAGTCCAACATCAAGCAAGAACACCTTGAATGCCTTCAAGTCGGAATAGGCCTTCAAGGGCACATCGGGTTTTGCGACATTGTAAGTGCGTATGATTTCTCCCGCGTCAGAGAGCCACAATAGTGCATCTTCATATTCCCTGGCTCGTGCTCCCTGTCGCACTAATCCATACATGAACTTCTTGTTTTCCTTTGCGAGTTGTGTCGGAATGCTGTCCCAGACATATCTTATCTTCTCAACAAGCTGCCGTGGCGCATGTTTGGAAAAGTCGTTCTGATAAGAGAGCACAAGTTTTCTTTGCACGTCATCCACGTCATAGAAGTCGTTTGTTTCAATCCATTTTGCCACTGCTGCAGGCATTCCACCTATGACAAAGTATTTTTTAAGATAAGCAGTTAGCTTTGTCTCAAACGCGCCAAGGTCCCTGTTTCCACTCAGTATATAGTCGATGAGCATTTCCTCATCTTGAGCCATGAGAAACTCTCGGAACGACATGGGGCGTAAATCCAGGAAGTCTACCTTGCCCACTGGAAATGATGTCCCTTGGTGCAGGGCGACACCCAATAATGATCCAGCGCAGCAAATCGCATATTCGGGGCATTCTTCCGCAAAATACTTTAAGGAAGTAAGCGCACGAGGCATTTCTTGCACCTCGTCGAAAATAATCAACGTGTCTTGCGGTTTGATTTTCATCCGCTTCAATATTGACAGTTTTTCGATAATGTCATGAGGTGACAGTTCTCCCTCAAACACACTGGCAAGCGTGTCTTTTTGTTCGAAATTGACGTAGCACACATCTTTAAAGTGTTTCTTGCCAAAATCCTTTAATATCCAAGTCTTGCCAACTTGTCTTGCTCCTCGCAAGATCAAGGGCTTTCGGTCAGATTTTGTCTTCCATTTATATAAATCCTCAATGAGTAATCTTTTCATGAATGATGTAGTTTTGTGCAAAGTTACTCATTTTCAGTAGATGACCAAAGATAAATCACATTTTCCTTACGACTTTTCTCTATGTTCATCACATTTTCCTCACGACTTTTCTCTATGTTCATCACATTTTCCTCACGACTTTTGATTAGGAAGACATGTCGCGCGCGTGATTGCGCGCAAAGGCCGCTTGGCTTATCTCACCGTGGGTATGTTGAACTCGCACACCTTGCTTATCTTCTTGTCGCCCTGCACCACGCTGACGCAGAAGTGGGCGTTGCCGTCTTTCAGGCGGTTGTCGGCCTTCACCAGGGCGGTGTACCTGATGCCCTTGCCCGGCTGTATCGACTCCACGTGCATGTTAGGCGAGATCATGATGTGGCGGTTGCCCGATGCCTCCACCACCGTGGGCACCACGTCGTAGAGCGTGTGGCTGCCGCGGTTGTAGACCTCGAAGATGACCTTGCTCATCTCTCCGCGCTCTATCTTGCCGTCTTGGTTGTCGTCCACGAAGCGCGCGTTCCTTATCTCTATGTCGGGCGTGTATCTCAGGTCGCCGGCGAGGTTCTCCACGCCCGACTGCATGGGCATGTTCACGTCTGGCTGGCGCGCGCTGTAGTTGCCGCTGTAGTCGGAGCCCTTGAAGTCGTAGATGCGGTCGTCGCCACTGTTGCTGGCGTCGAAGCCGCTGTTCGCATCGCTCTGGTTGCCCGTGCCGTAGCCATAGTTGTTGCCCGTGCCGTAGCCGTATGAGCCTTGGCTCCTTGCCTGTCTCTCGGCCCTTCTTGCTCGCATGTCGGCAAGGTCAGCCTCGCGCTGCGCCTGCTGCTTTTGGTCGGTGGCCTGGCCTATGGCGGCCCCTGCCACGGCGCCGCCCACCATGCCCACTATCGTGCCCACGTCGCTGCCGTGAGGGCCTCCGGCTATGCCACCGATGGCCGAACCGAAGATGCTGCCGAGGGTGCTGCCCATGTAGGCGCCTGTGCCCGTGTAAGTGTCGCAACTGCCGAGAAGCAGCAGTGCCGACATGCCGATAATGAATGACTTGCCCATCATGTTCCTTGTACTTTTTTATTGTTCTGCTTGCAAAGTTACGCCAAAAGCGCAGTCCACGGCATCTTTTTCCCTATTTTAACATAGGCGTTTCCCTATTTTGCGAGATATATGCCTTTGCCGCGAACAGTGGCACGTTCTCCATCCACCCTTGGTCGTGGAACCCGAGCATGGAGAAGCGTATGCCTTTCAAGTGACAGGAGGCGAAGTCGTGGTTGATGAAGGTGGAAAGCGACTTGGCTTTCACGTTCTCTTCCGCCTTCACCTCTATCGGTAGGATTCTGCTTCCTGCTTGTGCGATGAAGTCAATCTCTTGCGTGGAATTGTCCTTGCTGTAATAATATACTGGCAGGTTGGGTAGAGTCTTCATCTCTTGCAAGACAAAATTCTCGGTGAAGGCTCCCTTGTATTCACTGAACACGTTGTCACCGATAAGTATTTGGTCGGGTGGTGTCATCGTGAGAGCACTCAGCAAGCCCACGTCGAGCAAATAAAGTTTGAAAGCTTCCATGTCAGCGTAGAATTTCAAGGGCACCTTGGCATCCCTTGTCCGCTCCACCTTGTGCACAAGCCCTGCGTCAATCAGCCATTGTATGGCTATCTCGAAATCCTTGGCCCTCGCTCCTTTCCGTATGGCCCCATAGATGAACTTCTTGTTCTCGCGAGCCAATTGCGCCGGTATGGATTGCCACACCATCCTTACTCGCTGGGTCTGGTCTGCGGTATGCTTGCTTATGTCAGCCTCGTATGCCGTCAAGATGTCCTGCTGAATGCTTCTTGCCTTCATCGGGTCATGGTGCCGGGTAAAGTGGAGCACGGCCTCGGGCATTCCGCCAACGAAATAGTATTGACGGAGATAGTCGATGTATTTGGGCGCAAGACTGTTGATTAGCACCTTGTCGCCGAGTCTGAGTATGTCCACGAGTTGTTCCTCGTTGTTGGCCAAGAGAAATTCCTCGTAGGTCATAGGGTAGAGGTGCATGATGTCGACCTTGCCAACTGGGTATGATTCTCCTTTCATGTTTATCACGCCAAGCAGCGAACCTGCCACGATGACATGAAGCTCAGGTTTGTTCTCGCAAAAGTATTTGAGCGACGACAATACGGGTGGTATCTCTTGTATCTCGTCAAGGAAAACAAGAGTCTTGCCAGGTGTTATGGCTTGTCTTGTGAAAGCGGATAGCCCGATGAGTATTCGGTCGATATCGACATCTCCTTGGAAGAGTTGGGCGATGGTCTCGTTCTTGTAGCAATTGACATAGACCATGTTGTCGAACTCGTAGTTCCCAAACTCCTTGATGATGTATGTCTTGCCTACCTGTCGGGCTCCATACATAATCAAAGGCTTCCTGCCGTCTGACAACTTCCAATCTTTCAGTCTGTTGTATATGTCTCTTTTCATGTTCTTTACATTTTTATGAGGGAATATCCTGTTCTCTGCTACATTTTTATGAGGGAATATCGGGCGTAAAGATACACTTTTATGAGGGAATAGCCAAAGATTTATACACTTTTATGAGGGAAAGAGATATGTTGTTAGATTATGGGCGAATGTGCGAATTGGTTCTCCGATTGTCCCCATTGCCGTTGACACACACGCGAAGCAGCATGTAACCGTAATAATCCACAATTAGTTTATAGAAACAACAAAGCATTAATATTTAAGACAACCTTTACAACGTATACGACAAATACAACTTCTATGCTGGCAATGCACACGAAGTCGCACTTGTCGTATTGGTTGTACCTGTTGTTTTTGATTTTATATGCGTCGTTGTTATAGTCGTAAAGATAAATTACCTGAACTCGGGATAATCCAAGCAATTGTCACACCACGCCAACGCCCGTCGCCAGGCAAGGAGATGGGGTGAAAATGTTTTACAAATGGTCGTCTGAGAATCTTGTTTTTTCAATCAAGCGGCCTCTTGGTTGAAAAAACGCGATTCTTAGCAGTTTTCGTAATATGTTGAATGTCAGTATGTTGCGTTTTTAGTGCTTCCAGGGTGCAGCCGAAACGCTCAAATAGTGTCGGCCTTACGGCGTAAAGGCAGTGGCTTTAGGGCGTGAAGGCAACGGCTCTACGCCATAATCGTGTCGGCTTTACGCCGCAAAGCCGACGACATTTGGCTTCTATGGCAAGAAAACATGGCCGAAAACCGGCCAACGGTGCCACAAATAGGCAAACTTGAACAGTTTTCCCGTTCTGGATGCACCTCTTCCCAAGTGTTAAATTTCGGCAATAATACTTTACATTTTAACGTGCCCTCACCCTGCCTATTTCAGCGATACCATGATAAAATCACTCACCGTAGAATCCGTTTGGACTCATCTTTGCCCAAAGAATGTACATCTCCTTGTAATTGTCCTTTATGAACTCTCGAATGACGCGTATTTCCTTGTCTTTAAGTATTCCACGTGCCCTTACTTCTGTGTCACCATTACCTCTCACAAAGAATTTAGCAGAACCAGCTTCCGTAAGTTTTTTGTTACTGGCATGTGATTCCTCCATATACTTTTTGTTCTTTTCCCAATATCCTTTCACAATGCTCAATTCCACATCGTCCATGGTAGTCTCCAAGACTTCACCATTGGTTGACATAAGCAATGCATGGTGGGGTTTTTTTAAGTCTAACACACGCACGTTAGAGCCTTCTGTCTTGGAAAACGCATAGCCGCATACTATGATGTCGGCAGCGGAACTTACTTTTAATAACTCGTCACTGTTCATGGTCTCCGATTCTTACAGTTTGGATGTTCTTTAAGAAAGTCTTTGGGTTGATATATAGATTCTGAAGTATTGGAATCAAATCAATATATTCTTCTGTTATACCCATGCCTTTATAGTCAGCCATGACTACAATATAGCCATTGTCCCATGATTTCACTTCCACATATCTTTTCAATATGCTTGGAGTGCGGAAACGTATGTTGTAGTCTGCATATTTGAATGATGTCATATTGTCTTTATTCGACAATACGGCTTGAGTAGTCGTTTTTTGTGTATTCATGGCTCACATTCCTTTAATACCTGCTTTTGCAAAGATAATAACAAGCCTAATGTCTTATAAGCAACAAGCCAGAATGAATTTCATATTGTCTCCATTGTCGTTGAAACGAATCGCCATCCGGGTTGCGGGCGGGCACGGAGCCCGCCCTTGCAAAGCCGTTGATAGATGGTATGCGTAATCGGCGAAGCCGACATCTTTCACATCTTCTTAACCCGTGTGGGATGGAATGTGTGAAAGGAAGACACTCATTTCTTGTTCACGCCAATCTTGGCGTAGCGAATCTTCTCGCCCGTCGTCACCATGCGGTCGGCCTTGAGCTTCAGGTATCGCGTGTTCGTGGTCTTGAAGCCTACGGTCTGCGTTATCGGGTTGTTCTGTATGTTGGAGAACTCTCCCGAGGCGAGCGTCTTGACGGTGTTGCCATTGGCGTCGCACGTGCTGATGGTATAGGTGTGGATGAGCCCTGTGGGGCGGTCGCCCTGCTCTGGCAGGTATTGCAGCGTGTTGACATCCACGGCCTTGCCGAGGTCTATCACGAGCGCGTCGTCGCCCAGCTCATTGACGGTGAGGGGCAGCGACGCCATGTCCTCGGCCGCCTTGCTCCACGACAGTTGCGCGTCCTTGCCGCCATAGAATACGCCCACGTTGTTGATGCACAGCGGGCCGCGCGCGTCGAGTATGCGCACGCGAATGCCTTTCGTCTTCACCGTGGCGAAGCGCAGCAGGCGCTTATAGCCTATCGTGGTGGTCTGCTCGGGCTGCTCCACCGTCTTCCACGACCCGTCGGTTGCGAGATATTCCACGCTGAACTTCTTGACGCGCTGGCCCAAGGGGATGTATTCTTGCAGCATGATGCGGTTCATGAGCTGCGGCTTCTTCAGGCGGAACTCTATGTCGCCCGTCGTCACCCCGTCGGGCGTGGCCCAATAGGTGTCCCACGAGTTGTCGGTCATGGCCTTTGCCGCGAACTGCTTGCCGCGTGTGCTGGAGACCTTGGGCGCCATGCCGGCCACGATGTTGTGGCCCAGCTCGCGCTCTATGATCTTGTGGAAGGTCACGGCGTTGGCTGAGTCGATGGGGTGGATGAGGCCGTCGCGGTCCACAGGGAAGTTGAGCAGGAAGGTGGCGTTGTGGCCCACGCTGCGATAGTAGAGGTCCACGAGCTGCTCAGGCGATTTCACCTTGTCATCCTCCTCGGGGTGATAGAACCATCCGGGGCGGATGGACACGTCGCACTCCGCCGCCGTCCACTGGTTGCCGTCGGCGTGGCCATATTGCAGCTCCGGGTATTTGGGATAGCCGGGATAGACCTCGCCCTTGCGCAGGAAGGCCCAGTTGGTCTCTCCGGCAAATCCCTTCTCGTTGCCCACCCATCGGCATCCGGGTCCGCCGTCGCCGAAGATCACGGCTTGCGGCTGCAGGCTGTCGAGCATCTGGTAGATGCGGGGGTAGTTGTAGTAGTTCTTGCGGTCTATGGTGCGCTTGTCCTTGGCTCCGCCATAGTATCCGTCGCCGCCGTTGGCCCCGTCGAACCACACCTCGAACACCTTGCCGTAGTTGGTCATGAGGTCGCGCAGCTGCGCGTAGAAATAGGGTAGGTATTGCGGCGTGGCATACTCGGCGCGAGAGCGGTCCCAGGGCGAGAGGTAGACGGCGAACTTCAGTCCGTATTTCTTGCACGCGTCGGCCAGCTCTCGCACCACGTTGCCCTTGCCGCCGCGCCATGGCGACCGGCTCACGTTGTAGTCGTTGCCGGCGAAGGGCCACAGGCAGAAGCCGTCGTGGTGCTTAGCGGTGAGTATGACGCCCTTCATGCCGGCGGCCACGAGGGTGCGCGCCCACTGCTCGCAGTCGAGACGCTTGGGGTTGAAGGTCTTGGGGTCGGAGTCGCCGTAGCCCCACTCGCGGTCGTTGAACGTGTTGAGGCCGAAATGGATGAAGGC
>ERZ808266.569-NODE-569-length-12601-cov-3.205882_pt1 | contig 12601 bp, 3 predicted proteins | sample MGYA00521278_ERZ808266 | MGnify/ENA primary metagenome ERZ808266 (study PRJEB31516, sample SAMN03275591) | gut metagenome | biome: mammalia-associated habitat; material: feces | host: Papio cynocephalus | place: Kenya | collected 2012-08-02 ... | reverse complement strand
TCAAGCTGGAGAAAGGAAAGACCTACAAGTTCACCACCAAGGTGCGCAGCAACAGCTTCCAGAACTTCAGCATGGACGTGACCTACGGCAAGGACACCACTGTCAACGCTCAGCGCAACACCATCGAGCAAGTCATCGACGGCACTACTGAGCAGCAGTGGTCCTACGTCACCAAGGAGTTCACCCCCACATCCACGGCCACGGCCTACATCGGCATCCGCCTCTACAACGTGACGAGTAACTTCGTATGGCTCGACGACATCCGCATCGAGGAGATCCACAAGACCAACCTCGAGGCTACCGCCATCCGCAACACCAACACCGCCCCGACGGTGAACGAGCAGGTGAGCACCGGCGTGACCTATACCAACACCGGTACGGCGCGCGTGAGCAAGTTCACCGTGCAGCTGCTCGACGACGACGACAACGTGATCGGCGAGAAGAAGGTGTCTCGTCCCCTCGCCGCCAACGGCACCGGAACGGCCACCATCAACTGGACTCCGACGAAGGAGGGCAAGATGTCCATCCGCGGACGGATCGTCGCTGACGGCGACGAGTGCGCTGCCGACGACTATACGAAGCACGCATCACTCATCGTGCTGCCCTCAAAGATCCACGCAGTGATCGTGGGCACGGGCGAGGACGTCAACAGCAACCTGCCCTTCCCGCGCTCCGGAGTGGCCTTCAACCAGACCATCTACGCGGCGAAGAACTTCGGCGGCAAGGCCGGAGTGATCGACTCCATCGCCTACAAGGTGCGCTTCAGCCAGACGCGCGACTACATGGGCGTGCCCTTCAAGATCTACATGGGCACCACTGAGCAGGAGAATATGAACAGCGGATGGATTCCCGCCTCGCAGATGCAGCTCGTCTTCGACGGCAAGCTCGACCTCGTGCGCGGCATTTACGACTTCGTCATCCCGTTCGACCATCCGTTCAACTACAATGGCGGCAACGTGACCATCATGGTAGTGGGCGACTATGACCAAGACCTCTTCACCGCCGACGGCTACGGCATCGGCGTCTACGCCACCGAGGTGGGCCTGGGCGCGTCGCGCGCCGGCTCCGTCATGGATCCGTTCAACCCCAACCAGGACGACGGCGCGTTCTCTTCCTATGTGCCGAACACGATGTTCTTCATCAACTCCGAGACCTACGGCAGCGTGAAGGGTACCGTGACCGACGCCGACGGAAAGGCCGTCAAGGGCGCAAAGGTCGTCTCCAGCAGCTATCCGTACCTCACCTCCACCACCAACGAGAATGGTGAGTATGCCCTCGACTACTTCCCCGCAGGATGGAGCCGCCTCACCGCGTCGGCCGTAGGCTACGCCGACGCCTCCAAGAGCATACAGGTGGAGAGCGGAAAGCAGACGGAGGCCAATATTACGGGCATGAAGGTCGCCCCGAAAATCACCGTGAGCGGAACGGTGAAGGACCGCACCGACAAGACACCAGTGGCAGGAGTGGAGATCACCCTGGCGGGATCGGACAGCACCTACACGGCAAAGAGCGACGCCGAGGGTAAGTTTACCATCACCAATGTCTATGCCAACAAGGTGTACCACTACACCGCCACCGCGGAAGACTACAACACAACCAACTCCGCATGGAGGTTTGGCGACTACGATGTGGCCGACGGTGTCTACAATTGGGATAAGTATGGCTGCATCACCATGTCGCCCACGGCAGTGTATCCGTCGGGCGTGACCGCCACTGACGACAAGACTTCCGCCACCGTGAAGTGGACGAAGCCCATCCAGCCGTTGACCCTCGCCAAGGGCGGAGACCCCATCGGACAGTTTGGCGGCAAGTACAACATGTCCGTAGGACAGCGCTTCACCGCCGAGCAGCTCAAGGAGAAGGGCGTGGACGGCGAGTACTACGTGACCCGCCTGCGCTACGTGCCGATGTGCGCGGCCACCTACACCCTGAAAATCTGGCAGGGCAAGGAGGGCAGCGAGGCCGAGGTCTACTCCGAGAAGATGAACGTCGAGACCTATGGCGTGTGGAACGAGTACCGCCTGAAGACCCCGTTCAAGCTCGACCCGACCCAGAGCACCATCATCGGCTACACCGTCGATTGCGGCGTGGGGGCCTATCCGCTGGCCTTCGATGCCGGAAAGGCCGTCGATGGAGGCGACTGCCTCTTCGACTCCGAACTGAACGCATGGTCCACCGCAAGGGCCGCACTGCCCGGACAGATGGACTACAACTGGTGTATCGAGGCCGTGCTCGGCGCCAACGACAACAGCAGCGCCGTGGCTTGGGCTCCGGCACTCACCGACAGCACCGACACCACACAGGCGAAGGCTCCTGCCAAGGCGCGCAAGACACCGCTCACCGTGACCTATGAGGTGGCCAAGACCGCCGAGGGCGACGGATACGCCGCACAGTGGTTTGTCGAGGAGGCCCGCAAGCAGCTGGCAGCACAGGGCAAGGCCAAGGCGCCCGAGGCCAACAAGCAGCCCGCCGGCTACAACGTCTACCGCCTGCTCTGCGGCGACGAGGCCAACACGGACAACTGGACCAAGGTCAACGAGTCGGTCGTGAAGGACCTCACCTTCACCGACAACACCTGGAAGGACATCGAGGACAAGCCCTACCGCTACGCCGTGCGCTCCGTCTACGGCACCAGCACCGAGAGCGACCCGACCTTCTCCGACGGTGTCGACAAGGGACACTACGCCAGCGTGACCATTAAGGTGACCGCGAAGTCGGGTGACGTGGAAGGCGCAGAGGTGAAACTCTTCAACGACTACGACGTCAGAAAGGCCAACGTGAAGGCCGACGGCACCGTGGTGTTCGACAAAGTGCGCTTCGCCGACTATGCGCTCCAGGTGCTCAAGCCCTACTATGTGCGCTACATCGACACCGTGAGCGTCAACGAGAGCGAGCAGACCCTCACCGCCAACGTGGCCATCGAGGCCAAGCTGCCCGTGAGCCTCGCCGCCACCGACCTGGTCAACAACGTGGACCTGAAGTGGACACAGCCCTCTACGGCCATCAACGTAGAGCTGACCAAGTCCACCAAGAGCTTTGCCGGCTTGGTTGGCAAGTCGGGCGACAACACGACCGTGGTCCTCGGGCAGCGCTTCACCCCCGCCGACCTCAAGGCCAACGATTACACTGAGTTCTATCTCGACAGCATCAGCTTCTACTCCATGGCCCCGGCTACCTACAAGCTGCGCGTGTGGAGCGGACCTGAGGGAAGCGAGATGGACGTCTACTCGCAGGAATGCGTCGTGACGGACACCGCCAAGTGGGTCTCCACCAAGCTCAACACCCCGGTGCTCATCGACCCGAAGAAGAGCTACATCATCGGTTACGAGGTCACACCGGAGAAGGGAGTCTATGCCTGCGCATACGATGGAGGACCCGTTGTCACCGGCGGCGACCTGCTCTACAGCTACTCTTCCGCCGACCGCGCCTATGAATGGACGCCGATGTCGTATGTTTCCGAGATTCGCGGCAACTGGATGATCACCGGACACCTGACCACCGACCCCGACGCCGCGTCGAAGAAGGATGAGAACATCGGCTACAAGGTATGGCGACTGAAGGACGCCGACAAGGCCGACCCGTCGAAGTGGACACTGCTCACCGCCGACGCCACCGACCAGACCGACTACTCCGACAACTCCTGGAAGCAGCTCGCCGACGGCGACAAGTACCTCTACGCCGTGCGGAGCGTGTACTTCGGCAGCGTGGAGTCGGAGCCGGCCTACAGCAATACCATCGAGAAGGGCAAGCTGGCCCTCGTCACCGTCAATGTCGCCACGGACAACAACGTGGCCGCTGAGGGTGCCGTCGTCAAGCTCGCCAACGACAACCGCAGCTACACCGCTACGGTAGCCGCCGACGGAAGCTGCCGCCTGGTGGAGGTGGAGAAGGGCAAGTACACCCTCACCATCGAGAAGGAAGGCTACCAGACCTACACCGCGGAGCAGAACGTGGAGCAGAGTCTCACCACCATCTCGGCCACCATCAGCGTCAGCAAGGACAGCCCAGTCTATGCAAAGGCCGTGTCGGTGGATGGCAACGACGCCGTATCGCTCACCTGGCGCGCCCCCAACGCCTACGCTCCCGTCGAGGGATGGGTGTATTGGGACACCAACAAGGTGCTCGGCGGAATGGGTACGTCGACCGGACAGATCTCCGTGGGACAGCTCTTCGACACCGTTGACCAGACGGCCAAGGGCATGAAGGAGCTGAGCGTATCGAAGATTTCGTTCTATGTCAACAACACCAGCGACGACAAGGGCGAGAACCCGACCTGGACAGTCAAGATCTGGCGCGTCCTCACCACCGGTGTGCAGGAGGCTTACTCGCAGGATGTGACCGACGTGAAGCTCGGCGCATGGAACGAGGTGACCCTCAACACGCCCTACTACATCAGCGGCAACGAGCCGTTGCTGATCGGTTACGAGTATAAGGGCAAAGGCCGTGTGATCGGAGTGGACAAGGGTCCGGCCGTCGCCAACAAGGGTGACTGGGGCAATACCGGCTCCGGCTGGGCATCGTTCAGCCAGGCAGCCAGCCTCGACTACAACGTGCTGGTGCACACCTACTGCGCCGACCTCGGACAGCAGGCCACCGAAGCCGCGCCGATGGAGCAGCAGCCGCGCCTCGTCTCAGAGCCTGACGCCCTCAAGGGTGTGACGACCAGCCTGATGGAGCAGCCCGCAGAGGGTGCCGACCACGTGCGCAAGGCCGCTGCCGAGAGCTATGTGCTCGGCTACAAGGTCTACCGCCTCGCTCAGGACGACAATGCCGACGAGTCGAAATGGACGCTCCTCACCCAGGAGCCTGTGAAGGAGACTTCGCTGAAGGACACCGATTGGAAGCAGCTCCAGAAGCAGGGCGCATACCTGTGGGCCATCAAGGCCGTCTATGCGAGCGGCGACTCCAAGGCCGTCTTCACCAACGCGCTCAACGCCGACGGTACCAACGGCATCGAAGAGGTGGCTGGCGACCTCGCCGTGAAGGTGGGTCCGAACCCCTGCGAGGGTGAGTTCACCGTCACGGTGCCGGCACAAGCCGAGATGACCGTCACCTCTATGGGTGGCCAGATCGTCGACGCACGCACGCTGCAGCAGGGCGACAACCACGTCGCCATCGACGTGCCGCACGGCGTCTACCTCGTGGTCATCACCCTCGATGGTGAGCGTCACGCCACGAAGCTCGTCGTGAGGTAACCGCGATAAGAAGCAAAAGTAAACAGTTTGGGGCGCGCCGGATTAGGAATAAGCACTAAGGAAATTTCCTGTCCAGGCGCGCCCTTTATCCCATCCAATAACAATAATGAAAGAAAAATGAAGAAAAGATTGATACCTCTGGCACTGCTTGCCCTGTCGTTCTGCCCCATGCAGGCCGACGACGTGTCGCTCGGCTACTGCGACGGCTCCGTGATCAGCCAGCAGGTCGATGCGTCGGGCCAGACCAGCGTGGCGGTGAAGTTTGCCGACAGCGACTTCTCCATGTACCACGGCAGCCGCATCATCGGCGTGCGTCTGGGCGTAGCGTCCGACCTTCCCGCTGGCGTGACCGTCTTTGTGCGCGACCAGCTCACCGGCGACAACCTCTACACCATGCAGACACCGGCCCTCTACCAGGGCTGGAACGACGTGGAGTTTGCCCAGCCGGTCGATTATCCCAAGGGCGACCTCGTCATCGGCTATACCATACCGCAGGGTGGCATCGGCCGCTCGGGTGAGACGTGGCCCGACGGCTACTGGATGCTCGAGAATGGCACCTGGAAGGACCACTCCTCGGAGCAGGGAGGGTCGCTCTGTATACAGGCGCTCATCGACGGAGAGAGCTACGGCGTGAACGATGCCGCGCTGCTCCGCGTAGACAAGGTCACCGCAGGCAAGGACAAGCCCTTCACCTTCTCGGGCGTGGTGCGCAACAACACCAACGCCGACCTCGACCACTTCGCCCTCTCCTATACCATCGGCGACGTGACCACAGAGCAGGAGGTGAGCCTCGAGAGTGTGCTCCCCGGCGAGTTAGGCAGCTTCAGCTTCGAGGCCACCGCGCCTTCCACGACGGGCAAGTACACCATGACCGCCACCATCAGCAGCGTGAGCGGAAAGGCCGATGAGTTCGCGTCCAACAACACTGCCGCCGCAGAGCTCGACGTGCTTGGCGAGCTGGTCAAGAAGCGGGTGCTCGTGGAGAACTTCACCACACAGACTTGCGTCAACTGCCCCGCCGCCCACGGCCGACTGAAGGAGGCGTTGCAGGGTCGCGACGACTACGTGCTCGTGGCCCATCACTATGGCAACGGCACCGATGACCTCACCGCACCCAGCACTTCCGACATGCAGTGGTTCTATAATTCCAACAAGATGTTTGCCCCGGGAGTGATGATCGACCGCGTGAACCTGATGGAGTCCACCGGCCCCATCTTCGTGGTGCCCGAGTCGAAGACCATCACCGCCATGCTCGATGAGCTGGGCGCCGAGCGCGCTCCCGTGGCCGTCGACGTGCTGCGCAACTACGACAGCGCCACCCGCAAGCTCAAGATCCGCGTCAATACCCACGTTGTGGAGGGCGAGGATGTCACCGGCAGCCCCGTGGTGACGGTGCTCCTGCTCGAGGACGGCATCATCGCCCCGCAGTCGCCCGGCTATGACAACTATGAGCACAACGACGTCTGCCGCATGTTTGTCAGCGAAGTCTATGGCGATCCTGTCATCTATGTGGGCAACGAGGAGGTGCGCCGCGACTACGAGGTGGACGTGGCGGGTAAATGGAATGCGGACAACATGCACATCGTGGCGTTCGTGAGCAACTACGACAAGAGCGATTGCAACAACTGCCACGTCTACAACGCCACCGAGGTGACGCTCAACGGGCAGGACGACATCCCCACCGCCATCGTGGAGACCACCACCAACGGCGCCGCCATCGGGGCCACTCCCGTGGCTGCCTACACCCTGAGCGGCCAGCGCACAGGCCTCGACGGCAGCGCCTCCGGCATCCGCATCATCCGGATGTCCGACGGCACGGTGCGCAAAGTGGCGGGCAGCCTGCGCTGACTCTCCTTATATTAACTTCAATCGGTCATTAGATCCCATCTTTACTACGAAATCTAATGACCGATTGTGTTTTAGTTGAATATGGCGTTGCGGATTTGTAGGAGGATTCCACCAACCCTATCGGATAACATAGATTCCATCTTTATTTATTTCTTCAAGTAAATATGGATTGATATGTTTGTGCATTCTCACAACGTCCACAGAGCATTGGAGCAAGTCTTCCAAGAAACGCTTTAGGCGGACCACCAGATACGTCTTTGGTTCCATGTCCACACAGACGTCAATATCGCTGCCTTCCTTTTGCTCATGGCGCGACACGGAACCAAAGATGCGCAGCGATTGGATGCCAAAGGAAGCTCTCAACTCTTTGTCATGGGCGGCTATAAGCGCAATGTATTCCTTGGTTGTCCTCATCGCCTACGGTGGTTTTATACAATATGTCTTGCAAATGTAGTGATTTTACCCCGATACGACAAATGTCAAGTGGAGAAAATGATAAATTATCTTTTCTGGCAAGACGGGCTATATGGCGGGCAGCCAGCGCTGACTCTCCTTATTATAATAGACGATTTCAGCCCGACGGCCGATTGCGGCGCGCTCCCGCCACGACCCGTGGGGGTGGATTCGGCACAAAAACGAAGCCGCCCCGGAAGGGGAATGCGAAAGGACTGTCCTGTCGCCTCCCGCCTCCGGGGCGGCTTTTTGCGCCTTGTGGGGTGGGGGACGCAGCCGTGTGGGCTGCGTGCGGCGTGGGTAAAGTTAGGGATTGATTTTCGAGTAATCAAAAATTTTTGGAAAAATCATGCGCCCCCGTGGCCGCATTTCCCCCTTCTTCCGCTGCGGCAGGTTGTGCCGTTGCGCTTCATTCCCCATCGGCCATCGATAACCACAATGGGCCATCAGACCGAAGTCGACAAAAACAGGAGATGTTTCCCTTCTTTTCCGACGCAATCTCATGACCGAATTGGGTTAACATCCGATAGGGCAAAGGGCTGAAGTCGGCAAGGATAGGGCTTGATGAGTGCTCCAGAATTGTCCGAATTTTTCCACATCTGCGCTGCTTATCCCTATCTTGACGTGTGTTTTTCTTGTGACAGCGAGATGGATTTGTAAGGTTTTGATTATCAACGCATTGTGTGTCTTTGCGGTAGATGCTTCGCCAATGGTCCTCTTTCATCTTGCAATAGAGCTTCTTTCGGGTGATGATAGGGCCGGTATGGCACTGCAAAAGCAGCCCTATCGCAACGCAATAGGGGACGTATTGGGAAGGAATAAAATTTGTGTCCGCAAGTTGTTGATGCACAGTGACTTGCGAAAATTACGACAACCGCCGTGCCACTCTCTTCTCATGACGGGCAAAATCGTTCGCTGTCAACTTCATTTACCAAAAAACGATCAGTAGATTTCGTCCTAAGTTGCTGTTTATTTCGTGCAGGTTGCCCTTTTTGTGTTGAAGGCATAGCCGGGCTATGGCGAAACACTTCTCCCATGATGCCAAAAGTAAAAAATCCAATGATTTATTCTTTCCTCTGAATATGATTTTCTATCTTTGTGGTCAATATTTGACAATTTCATCAAGAAAAAGTCTATTGGTTTAATTTAACCTCTGAACAACGACATTGGAAGATAACACCAGACAGCCACTAACGGCTGACTATACAAACAAAATAAAGGTACATGAATAATTTAATCAATCAATACATACAAAGAATAGATGAAATTTACCAAACTGGAGAGACAACGGAGCACAGTTTCAGGGGAACTTTGGAAACCCTTCTGAAATCGTTGTTACCCAAATCAAAGAAGAATGCAACCGCAATACAAGTCATCAACGAGCCGAAACGCAAGGAATACGGAGCGCCAGACTTTGAATTGCGCAAAGGCGATGACATTATCTCTTTCTTGGAGACAAAGGACTTGTTTGACAAGGATTTGAGGGGCGAAAACGACAAGGCACATAAAGAGCAGTTTGACAGATACAAGAAGGCCATAAACACCATTGCGTTTACAGATTATCTTGAATTTGTGCTCTACGAAAAGGGTGTTGAAACTTTGTCTGCAAAAATAGCGGAAAGGCATGAAGGGCATATTGTCGCAATATCCGACGAAAAGCAACTGGCTCAATTCTCCAAACTTATTTCCCACCTGATTGAGGCAAAGCCACAACCTATCAGCAGCGCAAGTGTGCTCGCCGAGACTCTTGCGGCAAAAGCCAAGGTCATTGCGGGAGTGCTTTCCAAGGCCTTGGCGAAGACGGAAGACAACCAGACTAAAGAAGACAAGGAGTTGCACATCAAACTGGAGGCTTTCAAGAAGTTTCTTGTGCATGACATGACAGAAGAACAATTTGCCGACTTCTATGCACAAACCATAGTCTACGGCATGTTCATTGCCCGCATATACGACAAGGCCCCCTCCTCTTTTTCGTTGCAGGAGGCTTCCGAGCTTATACCAAGCATCAACCCCTTTTTGAAGAAAATATTCAAGCTTCTGGCTTTGGTGGAATTGCACAGTGGGGTAAAATGGATAGTGGAAGAGCTGGTGGAAATATTCAAGGTGACAAAGATGGAGCGCATCCTGCACAACTACGGAAAAGACCCGCTTGTGCATTTCTATGAGGACTTCTTGGCAGAATACAACCCTAAGTTCCGTAAGGAATTTGGAGTATGGTACACTCCGAAAGAGGTTGTCGGTTTCATCGTAGATGCCGTTGACCACGTTCTTCGCACAGAATTGGGTATTGAAGATGGATTAGCCAACAACTCATTGGTTGAGTATAATGAAAAGCAAACGCACAAAGTACAGATACTCGACCCAGCGACGGGCACAGGTACTTTCCTCGCAGCAGTTGCAGAAAAGATAAAGGAGTCCTACCGAGGTCAGGAAGGGCTTTGGGCAGAAGATGTAGCAGCCCACATTGTGCCCCGCATTAACGCCTTTGAATATCTTATGGCACCATATACGATGGCGCATCTAAAACTGGCCACGTCGCTTGGACTTGACAAAGCCGGTAATGAGGAGGTAGACCGCCTGAACATATACCTTACCAACTCTCTTGAAGAGAACCATTCAGAGCCGCCCATTCCTTTCGCAAAGTTCATCACCGACGAGTCGAATGCGGCAAACGTCATCAAGTGCGACACTCCGGTCATGGTAGTTATGGGCAACCCTCCTTACAACGAGAAGTCGGCCAACACCAGCGAATGGATTATGCGTCTTATGGATGACTATAAGCAGGAGCCGGGCATGTCAAGAATTCAAGAAGAGAGCAAGCATAAGAATGGAACGCCAAAATACAAGAACACGCTGAAAGAGGTAAATCCTAAGGGGCTAAACAACGACTACTGCAAATTCATACGGCTTGGACAGAACTTTGTGGAAAGAACAAAAGAGGGTGTGTTGGCGTATATTACTGCTAATACATACTTGGATTCCCGTTTGTTTAGAGGTATGCGCTATGAGTTGATGAGATCGTTCAACAAGATTTATATCGTAAACCTTCATGGCTCTACAATGCGGAATGAAAGCACTGAAGAGGTAGCAGACCAATGTGTGTTTGACATTCGCCAGGGTGTTTCCATCGTCGTAATGGTAAAGACAAAAGACAACGTAACTGGAGATATGGCAAAAGTCTATTACAAAGATATATATGGCAAACGGCAACAAAAACTGTCATTTCTGAAGGAAAGCCCTTTTGCAGAAATAGATTTCACCGAACTACAGCCATCCGCACCACTTTATACATTCCGCATTGTTGACCACAAAATAAAAGAACATTATGAGAGTGGCTTCAAGATAGACAAACTTATGCCACATAAGGTGCAAGGGCTTACATCTGACAAAGACAATATAGCCATGCAATATAGTAGGATTGGAATTGAACGCATATTGTCATTAATGCTTTCAGACAAGACAGATGCTGAGCTGCAGGAAGAAGTAGGGTTCAGAGACACGCGAGACTGGAAATTGGGACACGCCCGTCAGGCTCTAAAACAAAAAACGCAATCGGGGCGTTATATTGCGGAAGTGCAGTACCGCCCGTTTGACACAAGGTGGACATACCTTGACAAAACACTTGTCACGTATCCCCGCCCTCTCATACAAACATCTGTTTTCAACAGAGACAACCAAGTGCTTTGCATAGGCCTACAGGGAAATGTGATGGGAGACAGCGAGTGGTCGCTCGTATATACATCAACATTGCCGACAGACAAAAATGTGGTACCCCGTGGCGGCATCTATCTTTTCCCGATGTTCATCTATGACGGAATGCTGAAATACGCCAACTTCTCGCCCGACATCCTGCAAGAAATAGAGAAGCGAACGGGACTGACCATGCAAGACGTGGACGACAAGGAGCGCAAGGGAAACGGATTCCTTGCAATAGACCTCGTCGACTATATTTATGCTGTGCTGCACAGTGTCGCATACAGGGACACTTACCACGACTTCTTGCAGAATGACTTTCCTGCGATTCCTTATCCCAAGTCGACAGACTATTTCTTCCGAATGACGGAATTGGGCAAGAAGCTCCGCCTGTTGCATGAGCTGAAAGGATTGGAAAAGGCAGACATCATAACCACTTACCCTGTTGCAGCCACCAAGGACAACAACGTGGTACAGACCCGCAAGTTTGAGGAAACCGGTGAAGGCACAGGTCGTGTATGGATAAACAAGGAGCAATACTTCGACGATGTGCCTTCGGAAGCATGGAATATGGTCATTGCCGGCTACCAGCCTCTTGACAAATGGCTGAAAGACCGAAAGGACAAACATCTGACTGGAGAGGAGATTGTGCATTACCAGAAAATGGTTGTAGCCCTTGTGAACACAATCAGAACGCAAGAAGAAATTGACAGGATTATAGAACTATAAAAGTATCGGTACATATTTTATGCTCGAACACGAACTGCAACAATACCTCCGCCGTGAGTACCCACAAGAGAATGCTCGTTGTGAATGGAAGGAATTTAAGAACTTGAAGAACTCGTTCTCTGGGGACGAGAAGGATGATGTCATCTCCTATGTGTCGGCTATCGCCAACATGGAGGGTGGGCATCTTGTGGTTGGCGTAAAGGATAAGACGCTTGAAATTGTCGGTACAGACGTTTCGAGGCTTACCTTCAATGGGCAGCCGGCAAACACACAGTCGGCAACGTTCAAACTCACAGAGCAATGCACTTATCTTTCATCTGAAGGACTAAGCATTGAGGAATTTGTAACCGATGACACCCACAAGCGAGTATGGATAATCCATATTCCCAAGCATTTGCCTCGTCGTCCTGTACTTGCCCACAAGAAAGCATGGCAACGGATAGAAGACTCATTGGTGGAGTTGACACAAGAAAGAATGTCGGTTATCCTTGAAGAACCTATTTACGCAGCAAAGGACTGGTCAGCAGAATTAGTGCCTGACGCGACTATGGACGATTTGGACGAGGTGGCCATAGCCAAGGCTCGGATGATGTTCAAGAAAGTCCATAGCCGCATACCCGCGGAAGAAGTGAATGCTTGGAATGCCCAAACATTCCTAAGCAAGTGTGGATTGACAAGAAACG
>ERZ808266.568-NODE-568-length-12615-cov-3.394108_pt1 | contig 12615 bp, 10 predicted proteins | sample MGYA00521278_ERZ808266 | MGnify/ENA primary metagenome ERZ808266 (study PRJEB31516, sample SAMN03275591) | gut metagenome | biome: mammalia-associated habitat; material: feces | host: Papio cynocephalus | place: Kenya | collected 2012-08-02 ... | reverse complement strand
GTCTGATAGCCGGTGCCGTTCGGCAAAATCTGCTCGTCTGCCGTCGGAACGTGCGTGTGCGTGCCCCAGAGGGCCGAAATTTTGCCGTCTAAATAGTAGCCCATCGCGAGCTTTTCGCTCGTCGCTTCGGCGTGAAAGTCGATAAAAATCGGAATTTCGCCCACATCCCGGAGGATCTTATCGACCACGCGGAAGGGATTGTCGGGCCCAAAGTCCATCGAGCACCTGCCAATGAGGTTTGCAACCGCGACAGGCCCCGCTTTCGTCTCAAAAACGCCCCAGCCGCGCCCGGGAAGACTCGGCTGAAAGTTCGCCGGCCTTAGAATATACGCGCAGTCGTCCAAATATGGGCAGATCTCCCGCCGGTTCCACGTGTGGTTTCCGAGCGTAATGACGTCCGCGCCCGCGTCCAGCATCGCGTCGGCCTGCTGCGGCGTTAAACCCACACCGCTGGCGTTTTCGCCGTTCACGACGCAAAAATCAATGCCGTAAAGCCGCTTGAGCCCGCGCAGCTTCTGCTGCAAAAACCGCAGTCCCGACGCGCCCACCACGTCGCCCACGGCCAGAACACGCAATTCCATCGTGCATTCTCCTAACGTTTCGTTTGCGGACATTATACCATTTCCGAAAGCGTTTGACTATGGTATAATCGGATGAGAACGAAAAAAGAAAATCGTGCAACCGAAGACAAATTTTCTCGTCTTTTATAACGAGACAGACAAACGGAGGGGAAGCTTCTATGGAAGATGTGCAGATCATCGACCTGTACTGGGCAAGGTCGGAGCAGGCCGTACAGGAGACGGACACGAAATACGGCGGCTACTGCCGTGCAATTGCCCACAACATCTTAAAAAATTTCGAAGACAGCGAAGAGTGCGTGTCGGACACGTGGCTTAAGGCCTGGAACGCGATGCCGCCGCAAAGGCCGTCCGTTTTGTCGGCGTTTTTAGGCCGCATCACGCGCAATTTGTCTCTCGACCGGTACAAGGCGGCCCACGCGGAAAAACGCGGAGGAGACAGCTTCCCCGCGGCGCTTGACGAGCTTTCAGAGTGCGTTCCGGCGAGGCAGAACGTCGAGCAGACGATGGATGAGCGCGAGCTCGGCGCGGCCATCGACCGCTTTCTTCGGACCATTCCGGAAAAGCAGTGCAGTTTATTTTTGCGCCGGTACTGGTACGCGGAGTCCATCTCGCAGATCGCGGAACGCTTTTCGATGAAGGAAAACACGGTCAAATCGATGCTTTTCCGCACGCGCGAACAGCTGCGCGTATTTTTGCAGAAGGAGGGCATTGCCGTATGACAAAGCAGGAAAAACTGTTCCGCGCCATCGGCTTCGTGGGAGACGATCTAATTACCCGCGCCGACCAGCCGGTAGAAAAGCAGAAGCCGAACCTCGTCTGGGTCAAGTGGGCGGCGCTGGCCGCGTGCTGCGTGCTCGTCATCGGGCTTGCCAGCCGTCTGCCGCTCTGGAACATGAAAAGTGACAGTACACCGGATACTGCGACCATGACCATGGAAACGGCCGCCGCAGAAACTCCGACCGCCGACGCACCGGAAGAGACGATGGAAGAAGCCATCGCCGAAGAAGCGCCCGCAGAAGAAGACGCAAAGGCCGGTGAGTCCGGTGTCGGTTCGCGCGGCGAGACGGCGGCAAACGACTCTGTGGACGCGGCGCTCGAGCAGGAGCTGCTTCACACAACGCTTGGCCCGGTGAAGCTGGGGATGCCGCAGGAGGACGTGCTTGCGCTTCTGGGTGAGCCGAAGGAAAAGAGCGACGAGTTTTTCGTCTGCACGGACAAGGGCGATTACCGCTATGTCACCTGGCGGTACAATTTCACAAATGACCCGAATTATATCAGCGACGTGAAGCTCAGCTTTACCGACGCAGGCGACGGCTTTGTCGTGGACGAGATCATGACGTTCGGCACCAGCGACTGGGCGCTTCCCACCGGCATCCAGAACGGCAGCAGCGCAGAAGACGTGCTGGCCGCCTATCCGGACGCGCAGGCAGACTATGACGAGTCGGATGGCTCGCTTCGCTATGTCGAGCTGACGGCCGGTCATGTCCGGCTGAGCATCCGCGTGGAAAATGGCAGCGTCCAAAACATCACGCTCGGCAGGTACTATGAAGAGCCCAACTGGCTGGAGGAACCCTCCGAAGAGCCCGCGTACTCGTTTGCAAGCGCCGACATCACGATGTACCGGAAGGACGCTTCCGGCTGGCGCAGCCAAACGTTTACGGACAAAAACGCCAAGCGCATCGAGGTCATCTGCGGCATCGAAGATCTTGTTCCGATCGACACGCTGCCGGAGCCTGCGTATTACCTCGATTTTCAGAACGGCACGGTCGTGATGCTGGGTGAAGACCTTATTTCCGGCGCCGTCTATACCTGCGAGGATCTGGACGCGTTCCGCGCCGCGATGGACAAAGGTGAAGACCCCACGCCGTATCTCACGCTTCTGGAACAGGCAAAGTTCCCCTACGGAACGGACGATGTGATCCGGGAACTGACGGCGGCGGAATAACGAAAAGGCTCTGCATCACACGATGCAGAGCCATTTTTACGGAATAATTCTCGACGGCTTCTGATACCGCTCCTGTTCGGAGAAGACGCAGCCGCAGTATTTCTGGATATAGAACCCCAATTCTCTTGCCCGCGTCTGGCCGTCGCGAAATAAGGGGCGGAAGTCCTGATAGTAAAACTGCACGCCGTATTCTTCGCCGGCCCGGTAGGCGACGTCGCGCATGAGCTCGTGCTGCTGATAGGGGCTGATGAACAAAGACGAGGTGAACGCGTCGAAGCCGCCCTCTTTTGCCATCCTTGCCGCCTCAAAAAGCCGCATCTCATAGCACTTGACGCAGCGGCCCGCGATATCGCCGGCCACGGCCCGGACAAACGGACGAAGGCCGTAATCATCCCGCACGAGAAGCGGCAGATCGATCGTCTTCGCGTACTCCTGCAGGCAGTTCCGTCTTGCGCGGTACTCGGTGAAGGGGTGGATGTTCGGGTTATACCAGTAGCCGGTCAGATCGATGCCGTCGGCGCGTAAAACGTCGATGGGCAGGTTCGCGCAAGGTGCGCAGCAGATGTGCATCAAAAGCTTCATGTCCTCGCCTCCAACGATCAATTATATCATGCAAAGCCCGCGGTGTACAGCATCCGTTCCGCAATTTCGAAATCTCACAAATTTTCTTGGACGCGCAAAAATAGTATGGACAAATTCCGTCTTCCGGCGTATAATTTGTGCTAATACCAGCAAGAAGCTGCGCTTAACGCGCACAAACCCACGCGGAATTGACAGAAAGGATGAAATTGCCATGGCCGTAACCACCGAAAGCTACGCAGGAAAAATTCAGAGAAAGCTTCTCAAGAAGCAGAAGGTCATCGAGGCCGCGTCAGGCCGGAAAAAGGCCGATCTGGTGCTCAAGAACGCAACGTTTGTCAACGTCTTCTCCAACGAGCTGACGACCTGTGACATCGCCTGCGCCAATGGGCTGATCGTGGGCCTCGGCCAGTACGACGGCGAGGTCGAATACGACATGACCGGCAAGATCGTCTGCCCGGGCTTTATTGACGCGCACATCCATCTCGAGTCGAGTCTCGTGAGCCCCAAGGAATTTGTCCGGGCGACACTTCCGCACGGCACAACGACCGTCATCACAGACCCGCACGAAATAACGAACGTCATGGGCACCGACGGCATCGACTATATGTTCCAGGCGACGGAGGGGCTTCCCATCGATGTCCGCTTCATGCTGCCGTCCTGCGTTCCGGCCACGCCGATGGACGAGTCGGGCGCGAACCTTGACTATCGGGCCATCGACTCGTTCTATGATTACCCCAGAGTGCAGGGCCTGGCCGAAATGATGAACGCGTACGGCGTCATCCACAATGACAAGGAGGTCGTCTCCAAGATCGTCGCCGCGCAGGCGCACCACAAGAAGATCGACGGCCACGCGCCGGGGCTTCTGGGAAAGAATCTCGACACCTACATTGCCGCAGGCGTTTACTCCGATCACGAGTGCTCGACGATGGAAGACGCGCTGGAAAAGCTCAAGCGCGGCCAGTTCATCATGATCCGCGAGGGCACGGCGGCACGGAATCTGGAGGCCCTGGCGGGACTTCTCACGCCGCAGTACGCCGAGCGCTGTATGTTCTGCACGGACGACAAGCACCCGAACGATCTTTTGGAGAAGGGCCACATCGACTATATCTGCCGCGAGGCCATCAACAAATATGGCGCAGACCCCATTCTCACCGTCAAGGTCGCCTGCCACCACGCGGCGCGGTACTTCCTTCTGAACAACCGCGGTGCAATTGCCCCCGGCTATCTGGCAGACTTTGCGATCATCGACAACTTCAAGGATTTTAACGTGCAGATGGTTTTCAAAAAGGGCGAGCTGTATTATAATGACGGTGCGCTCAAGGACTTCCCCGCTCCCGCAATCGAGGATTATCTCGACGAGCGCGCGCACGACACGTTCCATGTGCGCCACCTGACGGAATCCGACTTTGAAGACGTGCGCCAGCGCGGCGTCATCGGCATGATCCCGGGTGAGATCGTCACGACCGACAACGGCTACGCAGACCGCGTCGATCTGGAAAAGGACATTCTGAAGATCGCCGTCGTCGAGCGGCACAAAAATACCGGCCACATCGGCCTGGGCTACATTCAGGGCTACGGCCTGAAAGCGGGCGCAGTCGCGACCTCCATCTCCCACGACTCGCACAACATCATCGTCGTCGGCACGAACGCTTCCGATATGGCGTTTGCGGCCAACTACATCGTCGAAAACCACGGCGGCATCGTGGTCGTGAAGGATGGGAAGGTTTTGTCCAGCGTCGTTCTCGAGATCGCGGGCATCATGTCCGACGAGCCGCTCACAAAGATGAACGAGGACTTGGAAGCGGCCAAGGACGCGGCGTTCGGGCTCGGCGTGAGCCGCGGCATCGACCCGTTTATGACGCTCAGCTTCATGGCGCTGCCGGTCATCCCGACGCTTCGCATCACCACGCGCGGCGTCATCGACGTCAATACCCAGCAATATATCTAAGGCAGCACCACGCAATTGCGCCCTCGCGCTTCGGCGGATCTTTTCCGCCAATTTAAGCGGTTTGAAACGTTTGAAATACATACAGGATCCCTGCACATTGCAAGCCTTGCCTTGACGAAAAATCTTCCGCCGCATCCGCTTGCCGAATGGTGTGGCGCCGCCTTAAAAACGTTCATTCATAGAATGGGAGTTTTTCATAGGAAGCTCATTATGAGATGAGATTCCGCATTTTTGTTTGAAAAGCGCGGAATCGGTTACGCCAAAGGCGGAACCTTTCTGATGAAAGAACGGAATCAGAAAATAGTATGAGCATCGACCGCCAGCGCGTTTTGGGCGCTGATCCAGGGCGCATAGACAGACGTAAAAAAAGCCTCAACCGTTCGGTTGAGGCTTTTTTGCTTACTTTGCGTACTCGACGGCTTTGGTCTCGCGGATGACGTTGACCTTGATCTGGCCGGGGTATTCAAGCTCCGCTTCGATCTTCTTGGCAAGATCGTGGGCCAGCAGGATCATATTGTCCTCGGTGACCTCTTCGGGCTTGACCATGACGCGGACCTCGCGGCCGGCCTGGATGGCGTAGGACTTTTCGACGCCCGGGAAGGAGCTGGTGAGCTCTTCGAGCTTTTCCAGTCTTCGGATATAGTTCTCGACGTTTTCACGGCGTGCACCGGGGCGTGCAGCGGAGATGGCGTCGGCCGCCTGCACGAGACAGGCGATGATCGTCTGCGGCTCCACGTCGCCGTGGTGCGCCTCGATGGCGTTGATGACGACGGGGCTTTCCTTGTACTTCTTCGCAAGCTCCACGCCCAGCTGGACATGGCTGCCTTCCATCTCGTGGTCGACGGCCTTGCCGAGATCGTGAAGAAGACCCGCACGCTTGGCAAGCGTCACGTCGACGCCCAGCTCGCTGGCCAGAAGGCCTGCGATATGCGCGACCTCGATGGAGTGGTTCAGAACGTTCTGGCCGTAAGACGTGCGGTACTTCTGCCGGCCGAGCAGCTTGATGATCTCGGGGTGCAGATTGTGAACGCCGGTCTCAAAGCTTGCGCGTTCGCCCTCGAGCTTGATCGTGTGGTCGACCTCGCGGCGTGCCTTTTCGACCATGTCCTCGATGCGGGTCGGATGGATGCGGCCGTCGGCGATGAGTTTTTCCAGCGCCAGACGCGCGATCTCGCGCCGCACGGGGTCAAAGGACGAGACGGTGATGGCCTCGGGCGTATCGTCGATGATCAGGTCGACGCCCGTGATGGTCTCGAGCGTGCGGATGTTGCGGCCCTCGCGGCCGATGATGCGGCCTTTCATCTCGTCGTTGGGAAGCGGCACAACGGAAACGGTGGCCTCGGCCACATGGTCCGCCGCGCAGCGCTGGATGGCGGTGGTGATGATCTCTCTGGCCAGAGAATCGGCGTCCTCCTTGTACTGCTGCTCGATCTCCTTGATCTTGACGGCGGTCTCGTGGCGGACATCTGCCTCCACGCCCTTGAGGATATAAGCTTTGGCTTCCTCCTGCGTCAGGCCCGAGATCTTTTCCAGCATTTCCATCTGGCTGCGCTTTAACGACGCGACCTCGTCCTGCTGGGTCTGGATGGCAGCGATCTTTTTGGCAAGATCCTCTTCCTTCTTTTCGTGAAGATCGAGCTTCTTGTCGAGCGATTCCTCCTTCTGCTGGAGCCTGCGCTCCTGCTTCTGGATCTCACTTCTGCGTTCTTTTACTTCTTTTTCGTATTCGGTACGCGATTTATGGATTTCTTCCTTTGCTTCGAGCAGCATCTCGCGCTTCTTGCTCTCGCCGCCCTTGATGGACTCGTTGATGATGCGGCGGGCCTCTTCTTCGGCGCTTCCGATCTCCTTCTCCGCGACCTTCTTGCGATAGGTCACGCCGACGATGAAACAGACCGCGCCGACCACGACCAGTGCGATGCAAAGGATGAGGCTTAACGTATTGAATTCCATAAGTTGCGAACACACCTCCTTTTCACAGTATTGGGTGTTTTCCGGCGGGCCGGAATGAATAAGTCAAACCGCGAACGAGCTCCCCTTCGCCCGGTCGGCGGCTATACGAATTCCAATTATCTATTGTACTGTTTATGGGATTCGGTGTCAAGAAAGATTTTAGACAAATAAAGTGGGCATTTTTCTGCACATCAGACAATGCTTGCAGTTTTGGCGAACAAAAGAAGAAAGCCCGCCGGTTTTGACGAGCTTTCCTTGTCCGGATTGACTTTTCCGGCGTTTTGTGGCAACATTACATTAAGCCTTTGGCTGCGGCAGGGCAAAGGCCGACGGCATCCGGCGCGTCACGGCGAGGCACAGGGCGCTGGCTGCGGCGATCTTCAGCATATCGCCCGGCAGATAGAGGAGCATTCCGCTGCGCAGCACCTGCCAGAACGTCAGCCCCTTTCCCAGATAGCCGTTTGCGATCAGCGCCATATACGGTACGCCTACGGCGTACAAAACCGCAAGTCCCGCCAGCATCGCAAGCGCCGTTTTCCAGAAGGTCAAGGGACGTTTGGAAAGCTTACCGATCACGAACGCGCACGGAATGAGCCCGAGCAGAAACCCGAACGTCGGCTGGAACACGTAGGAAAAGCCGCCGCCCAGCGCAAAGATCGGCACGCCGGCAAGGCCCACGAGCACATACACCGCCTGTGACAGTGCCCCGTATCCTGCGCCGAGCAGCACGCCCGCCATCGCCGTGAAGAAAAACTGCATCGAAATGGCGGCAAGGGCAAACGGAATTTTGAAGAACGCGCCGATCGCCGTCAGCGCGGCAAAGAGCGCACAAAGGATCATCGTTCGAGTTTTCATGGTTCCTCCTGAATTGTAAACTTGATTTTTTCGTTTTGCGGTTTACAATAGAAGTATAGCAGATCTCCATCCAAAACACAAGGAGAATTTTTATGACGAAGCAGGATGTTCTTGCGCTGCTGGAAACGGCCGATGCGCCCATCTCCGGCGAGCAGCTGTGCAAAAGCCTTGGCGTAACGAGAGCCGCCGTTTGGAAGACCATCGAGGCGCTGCGTGCAGACGGATACGATATCGAGGCCGCGACGCGGCGGGGCTACCGGCTGCGCACAAAACCGCTGACGAAGCAGGCGCTGGACGAGCAGCTGGAAAATACCGGTTGGGGCGAACACATTATTGTACTGCCCGAGGTCGACTCGACGAACAACTATCTCAAAGCACTGGCCGCAAACGGCGCGCCCGACGGCACGGCGGTCGTATCGCTTCGCCAGACGGCAGGACGCGGCAGACGCGGCCGAAGCTTTCTGTCCGAGCCCGGCGGGCTGTATCTGAGCTTTCTGCTGCGGCCGAACGTTCCCGCCTCGCAGCTTCTGCATCTGACGGCGCTGGCGGGGCTTTGCGTGTGCAATGCCGTCCAGCAGACGACCGGGATGCAGGCCGGGATCAAGTGGCCGAACGACCCTGTCTTAAACGGCAAAAAGCTCTGCGGCATTTTGACGGAGCTTTCGATGTCTCTGGAGACGCAGGAGCCCGAGTATGTGATCGTCGGCATCGGCGTCAACTGCAACCAGAAAAGCTTCCCGCCGGAGCTGGACATGGCGACGTCGCTTCGGATCGAGACCGGCGAATGCGTCGATGTAAATGCCATCGCGGCGGCGCTTTTGCGCGAGCTTCACCGGATGCGCGAGGAATTTCTCACAAGGAAAGACGCGTGGGTGCAGGCGTTTTCCGAACAATGCCTCACCGTGGGGCGGGACATTCAGATCGTGCGCAGCGGCGAAACAATTCCCGCAAAGGCCGTCGGCATCGGGCCGGACGCAGAGCTTCTGGTCGAATACCCGGACGGCACGCGCGGCGCGGTCGACTCCGGCGAGGTTTCCGTTCGGGGCCTATATGGATATGTATAACCACTCTGGAAAGGAGTTTTTTCTATGACAAACGAAGTATTGCAGGCCATCGCCGCCCGCAGAAGCTGCCGCAGCTATGAATCCCGGCAGATCACAAAAGAGGCGCTCGACGCCGTCGTACAGGCCGGGACCTGGGCGCCCAGCGGTATGGGGCGGCAGTCCGCCAAAATCGTCGTCGTGCAGGACCCCGAGACCGTCGCGCAGCTCGAGCGCATGAACGCCGCCGTGCTCGGTGACCCCAACGCGCACCCCTTTTATGGCGCGCCGACGGTGCTTGTCGTGTTCGCCGATTCGACAGTCCCGACCTATGTGCAGGACGGCTCTCTCGTGCTCGGTGATCTCCAGCTGGCCGCAAGCGCCATCGGGCTCGGCTCGTGCTGGATCCACCGCGCGAAGGAAGCCTTTGAAACCGCAGAAGGCAGGGCGCTCATGAAAAAATGGGGTCTCGGCGAACAGTACGTCGGCGTCGGAAACTGCATCCTCGGCTATGTCAAAGGCGAGCTCCCCGCGCCCGCGCCGAGAAAAGCGGACTATATCCTTTATACCTGAGCATCGGAAAACCGGGCCATCCGTTTTGGATAGCCCGGCTTTTTCAGTATGAGACGAGATTGCGTGATTTTTTCAAAATCACGCAATTGGTTACGCCAAAGGCGGAACCTTTCTGATGAAATATTTTAATCAGAAAACAGTATCAGATAGCGGTCGAGTTCGCGCGAAACGACGGCGTTCGTTTTGAACCTCGGCGCGTCGTAGAGCCGGCCGTTTGCCATCACGAGGTCGACATGGCGCAGCGCCCGCAGATCGGCGAGCGGATCATCCTTTGTGACGATGAGGTCTGCGCAGAGCCCTTCTCGCACTGCGCCGGTCACATCGCCGAGTCCCGCGCAGCTTGCGGCGTTCTGCGTCGCGGTGTGCAGCGCGAAGGCGTTCGAAACGCCAACGTATTTGTGGAAATAGAACAGCTCCCGCCAGAAATCGTACTGCGTGATCCACGGACAGCCGACGTCGTTTCCGAGCACGACAGGAATGTCGTTCGCCAGCGCCGCCTTCGCGCAGTCGATGATGCCCTCGAAAACGACGTTGCCGTTGTATTGCTCGACCCCGGACGCGTTCGAGACGCTGCGGTCAAGCAGCGCATAGGGAAGCGCGGGAGAGATCGTCGTGCAGAGAAATGCGCCGCGGGCTTTGAACAGGGCGATCATTTCCTCGTCGGGCTTTGCGCCGTGCTCGATGGAGTCGACGCCGTTTTGGAGCGCGACCTTCACACCCTCAGAAGACTCGACGTGCGCGGCCACCGTGTAGCCGTCTTTGTGCGCCTTGTCGCAGACGGCCCTGACCAGCTCCGGCGGCATTTTGAGTTCTCCGGGCACGCCCTTTTCCTTTGCGTCCAATACGCCGCCGGTGATCATGAGCTTCACAAGGTCCACGCCCTGCGCCTCGGCCTGTGCAAGGATGGAAAGCGCCTCTTCCGTCGAGTGCGCCGCGATCGCGACCGAGCCTGCCATATGTCCGCCGGGCACGGAAATGCCCTGGTTGGAAGCCAATATCCGGGGCCCTGCCGCGCGTCCGGCGGCAATGTCATCACGCAGGCGCGTGTCGAAATTTCCGAGGCCGCCCACGGTGCGGATCGTCGTCACGCCGCTGAGCAGCTCCAATTTGGCAAAATCTTTGACCATTTTGTAGGCCACGGCGCGGGTCAGGCCGCTTGCCATGATTTTTTTGACGAGCGCTTCGTTGTCGCGCTGCTTTTTCTGGGGCTTTCCGTTTCCGGCCAGATGCACGTGCATATTGACAAGACCCGGCATCAGGTATTTTCCCTTGAGGTCAATGGGCGTGAAGCCCGAAATATCGGCGCTTTCCGGAACGATCGCGGCAATTTTCCCGCCGTCAACCAGAACCGTTTTTCCGGTCTGCGGCCGCATATCCTTCGAGCCGTCGAGGATCACGCCGTTTATGAGTGCGTATTTCATCTGCGTCACCTGCTTTTTTCGTGTTGCCTTCATTCTATCACACTTTCCCGCGTTTGCGGCAATTTTTTCGCCAAGCGGCGTCCTTCGACAAAAAACGGTTGCATTTTTCCTCACCGGATGATATGATAACGTGGTAAATGATACAGGGTTCGTTCATCGGTAGAACGCCTCGCTTCCAAGCCGCATCAGGCAGGTTCGACCACAAGCATTTTGCCACCGTCAGATGGCCGCGATGCGCAGCACCGCAGCTTTTGGCTGCGCCAAAAGAAAATGCGCAGGGACACGGAGGGGCTCTGCCGCCGGAGTATTCTCGTACCCGATGCGCCTGCCGCGCATCACAACTTCATATGCAGGGTTAGTTCATCGGTAGAACGGTCGCTTCCCAAGCCACAGAGGCGGGTTCGATTCCCGTACCCTGCTCCATCAAGCTGCACCCAAAAAGATGCCGCTGCGAAAAGCCCAGAAGTTTCAACTGTTCCACCCCATAGGTACACAATGTGTCATAGGGGTACAGTCGGTACGGTCAAAAGCAAGACGCAAACTCAAATACATGAGTTTGCGTCTTGCTTTTTCTACGTTTGCAGAATTGTTTTTCTTTCCAAACAAAAAAGGCTTGTCGTGTATTATGTGAAAGTGAAAGGAGGATATCTGAAAAAACAGGTGAAATTTGTGCGGAATACACAAACCAAAATGGCTAAAACGTCCCAACAAAAAAGAGAATCGCTGCTATACTAAAGCTATATTTGCATAGAAGGGCGGGCTATTGTGGTGAATCGCAGAAATAGAGTTGAAAAACAGCTGAGGGCAAACCCGTTTTTACCAGTTAGCACGGCGGTTGCCAATGTGCTGCGTGAAGATATTTTGACATGTCGGTTTATGCCAAATTGCAGATTGAAAGAAGATCCTCTTGCCGAAGAAATGAGCGTCAGCCGCACAACAGTCCGGCGCGCCATTGAGGTTTTGATGAACGAGGGATTGATCATTAAAAATGATGGTCAAGGAGTTCGTGTAGTCGGATATGACGATGCTGCGGCGAAAGATTTAAACAGCTATCGCCGCATAATTGAACCGATAATAGTTAAGATCGCTGCGAAGTGCCGAACAGATGCTGATTTACGGTTTATTTTGCATCGACTGAATGCGATGGAGAGCATTTCCGATAACGTTCAATATATTGAAGCGGATATCGGGTTTCATGAATCCATCTATCGCGCGACACATAATCAGTATTTAATCAGCGCTGGTCAAATTTATCTAGATGGCATATATCGTCACAAAATGTTCTGGCCCTGTGATGTAATGGAACAATACCGGTCAGAGATTCACGCAGATCACACAAGGATTTTTCAGGCTATCGAAGCCTGTGATCCGGAAAAAGCTTATATTGAAACGATTAAACACGCAAAGAAAAACTATAGCCAACTCATTATTCAAAAGAAAGACAGTTCGTTATATTAGAGAGGAGAAATATTGCCATGACGACCCAAAAGAGCGGATATGGAAAAACTATTTTGAGTATTCTTGGTTTTCTTTTGATGTTCGGAAGCAAGCTGATGCCGCCCTTGTTTGGACTCAGCGGTGCCGGTGTCCAAGTAATTGGAACTTTGTTCGGCGGCGTATGCCTGCTTCTGGTGGACACAGGATGGTCGACAGCCTTGATTTTTGTTTCACTTGCCATGATTCCCGAAATTGGTCTTAACAGCGTTCTCGGCTCGTG
>ERZ808266.565-NODE-565-length-12661-cov-6.880533_pt1 | contig 12661 bp, 15 predicted proteins | sample MGYA00521278_ERZ808266 | MGnify/ENA primary metagenome ERZ808266 (study PRJEB31516, sample SAMN03275591) | gut metagenome | biome: mammalia-associated habitat; material: feces | host: Papio cynocephalus | place: Kenya | collected 2012-08-02 ... | reverse complement strand
TTGAAGGCAAAAAAAGTAGCAGAGAGAGCCATTGAAAATGTACATCAAGGGAAAAGCGTTATTATCGGCATGAGTGATACGCTGGAATGTGTTATCAGAGATACGACAAAACAAAAGGAAGGCTCAGTTCGTGGGGATATATCATCATTACTGCTGCGATTGTTGGACAAAACAGTTTGTGGTACAGGAGAATTCTCCAAAGAAAGCATAACAATTTTTGACGCAATAAAAGAAAATGAAGAAGTGTCTACCTCTTTAAATGACGAGGCAGAAGGGGTTTATGATTATTACAAAAGCATCAAACATGATATTGTAGAGGAAGTATTTCATCTTCCCATGTCGCCAATCGATGTAATAAGGCAACTGATTACAGCGGAGAAGTTTGTTACGCCAAATGGTGAATACATAAACATACGTTTTGAGGAATGTACAGGTCGGGCCCATCAGTTAGAGTATCTTTCACCAGAAGGAGATGACGATTTTATCAACGCTACTATAAAGCAACGGAAGAAGCGCCACTCAAATCTCATTTTCAATGACTTTCAGAACAACAAGTTAGATGTCATTCTCATTAACGCTTGTGGAGCTATTGGAGCAAGTGCACATGCTGTTGCTACTGCCGAAGTGCCAGAAGACCAAGTGCGCCAACGCAAAATGCTTATTGTCCAGAATGACCTTGATGTAAACATCGATTTACAGAAGCGCGGTCGAATAAACCGTACAGGGCAACGTTTGGATTTACCTCCGTTATATGAATACATCATCACAGCCATTCCATCGGAGAAACGTCTCAACATGATGCTTAGGGCAAAATTGCGCTCACTGAGTGCCAACACTGCTGCTTGGCAAGACCAGGATAGAGAACAAGCTGATTTCATTGACATAGACAACAAGTATGGCAATGAAGTTGCTACAGAATATCTTGCAGAACATTTGGAACTGGCATTAGTGCTTGACTTGAAAGGCAAAGTAACCGCTAGTAAACTACTTGCACGATTAGCAATGCTAAGCGTTAATGCACAACAAAATATAATAGACGAACTGTTGACTGCCTATACAACTTTGGAGTCCGAGTTACGCCGAATAAATCAATGGGATTTGGAACGTGAGTTCAGAGATTTTGAGGCAGTTTTCGTAAGGGAAGAACTTTTCACAACGGCGAAATCAAAGACAAGATTGGGTGGTTGCTCATACTTGACTACTTACAAATGCAAACAGAAGACTTACCCTTATAGCTATAAAAGTCTGAAGAAATGCTGTAATGGAGCAAAGATGAAATATGGGAACCCTTATAAAGAAAATACAACGTTACAGAAACAAGTAAAAAATTACTATGCACTCCGTAATAAAAATATAAATATGCGTTTTGAGACACGCTACAACTTATTATACAGTGGGGCTAAACGCATCTTGACTGGTTATTGTGGTGATGAGAATTTGGCAGAAGCATGGCTGCAAAGAGCCAATTCTCCAACCGAAAAATGGAATCACAGTGAATTTAAAGGTGTGGAAAACATGAAGTTATCCAAACAAATCATGCACAAGTTGATTTCCTTTTCAAATGAATATAATCATTTGCTTGAATCAAAAAAGAAGGAAATGAAGAAATACGCTGAAGAGAGAAAAAGACTTATTAAAGTCTTAACTAAAGCTGAAATAGGAAAGGGTTACTATAATGTAAGTGGAATGATGGCAAGCGAAGATTGTCCACAAAGGGTTATAGCAGTGTTGAAAGAAATCCACTTTGGTAAAGAGAATCAAAACAGATTCTTACCTAGCCAAGTTGAGTTCGTATTTGCACTTACTGCTATAGCTAGAGAAATACGCATCAATTTAGTACATAATAGCAGGTGGAGCAACTACCAACGTCTTTGGGAAATCATCAACTCAACCACTTGGACACCAAGTGCGAGCGTTTGGGACAAAGAGATAGCACTGAATAACAACAAAATAGTTGAACGTAAAATCATAACAGGAAATATACTTGGAGCATATGTCCACCCTGCCATTGCAGAATTGAAGCCTCGATTCATATCATTTTCAATAAAAAGTAAAACAGGAATAAAGAGTGGCACCCAGATTGGTCTTCTCTTACCAATGGACGAGAATAAGATCAGAAAGACTATAAATAGCGTCTCTATTCCGCTACATAAAGGTTTGAAATACGCTACGAACATAAACATGAGCTATACAATAGCAGGTTTGGGAGTGAATTTTTCTCTAATGCCATACAGTGGTTTGACATATGTCATTAGCGTGAGTAATAAACATTCTCGGGACTTTGAAAAAGATAAACGTTTTGACAAGATGCGTCAATTTTTCATAAATAGTCCTATAAGTTCAATGTACGACAAAAAGGAGGTTACACATAAAACAGACAGCAAAAGAAACAATAAGCCATTGATACATTATCATACAGATCAGCTGCCGTTTGGTTCTGAGCAATTTCAAACAATCATACAAAATCTTTCCCAAATGGATGCCGTGATTATTGTGCCACGCGAGCAGATGCCTTATGGAGATGTGAAAGATTTAGCATCAGAATCGGAACATGATGATGATACTTCATGGGCTAAATTGGACTGGATGAATACAAACGAGATTCCAATGCCACCTATTAAGGAAAATCTTTTGTTGCGTATTTCTGCCCCAATTATTACAAAAGAACAAAAAGGGAAACCGGTATTCAAGCATTCTGAACGCTACAAACTTGCCAAAGAGACTATGGCCCTTGAAGGAATGCCCCTGGCCGTGCATAGCACAATAGAGGCCTTACGCCAGTGCTACTTAAAATGGAAAAACTTCTATATAATTTCGGCAGGGAAAGTAAGTCAACGGCTACAAGTACAGCCGGAATTAGAAGACCAGCGTGAAGTATGCCGCAATTTACGACAAGTGATAGAAAATAAGACTAAAGCAATGTCATCCTGTCTCAACGATAAGGTAAAAGCAGTGTTGCAAGTTATCCTCGATAGCGAATACTTGGATACAAATGGACTCTATTTCTTAAAGTTCGAAGAGGAAATGCTGTTTATGTCACCAGATAAGTCAGAGGCGCAAGCTTTTCTCAATGCAATGCCTTGCTCTGCGGAACTTGATGGCATCAGAAAGTGTATAGAAGATTATCTTAACAACAAAACAGACATCATTAATTCTCCAGACAAATGGTAAAATGAGTTATATAGGTATAAAAGGTGCAGAAAGACTTGATTTGTATAACCACACATCAAGTCTTCTTAAGGCACAAGCCGAAGCTATAAAGCTGCTTTGCAACAATACAGACATGCGTACTATAAAGCAACTGACAGGGTGGGAATTAGGGGTAGACGGGAAATGGAGATACGAGCTACAAGATCCATTTCATAAAACTGCAGAAATAGAGGACTATATCAAAAGGCATTTTGGGGAGCATCTCAACATCCGATATTGTATGCATAACACAACATTGCTCTCCGCCTACCCTAACTTTAAAAGACTTCGTCTGTTTGCCAGATACTCTCCGACACCAGGTTTCTCTGGTTATTTTGATTCTGAGAACTACGGAATGATGGTCTGCATGGGGACAACTAATTCTCCATTTCAATATCAGACAGAAGGGGTGTTGTTACATGAAATCCAGCATCTGATACAAGTGGAAGAAGGATTTGCCCGTGGCGGAAATACATCAAAAGGTATTATGCGATATCTTAGATTAGCGGGCGAAGTAGAAGCTAGAAACGTGTGTATTAGGCATTCTATGAGCCAAGATGAGCGTCGATTAACCTTACGTATTGAGACACAAGACATACCTGACAATGAACAAATAATAGAGTTCACATAATGTCTAATAAGTCGAATACGTATAAAGGAGCCCTATAAAAGGTCTCATTTATTATTTGTTGAAAATTTATAACACCAGCTTAGCATGGAGGAATCCAAGATCATAACAAATCTCCTAAAGATGAAAGAGACTATACCAACAAATTGGTATCATGCAATCGCTGAATGTTTAAGAGAGGGTATTTATATACTGTGGGATATACAATAAAGTTGAAATAGCATGACCGTATCGGAATATTTTAAAAAATCGTCTTTCGTGGAGATTGAAGAAATCCTATGGGATGCCTATGGAATGGGCGACTTGTTTACCCCTTTCATAAAAATGACTTATGACCGAGTTTGCCATCAGACAGAGCCATCTGAACATTCTTTCAAAATTGTACACATTGTGAATTCCTCCATAGAGCCTTTGGGCATGAATGTTATCATGCCCAAAGGGTATAAAAAGGATTCTCTTGAGGATTTGGGTAAGTACACAATCATCTTTAGAGGTTGTGAAAATCCAGACACATCAAGCATTGCCGCAAGCATTATGGAAACTATCATTAGAAATAACCAGCAGAGTGTGCTTGAGCCATTTCATGGTCTTGAAATCGAGCGAAATACAATGTTCAGTAAACTAGTGATGAATATATACAAGCTATTTGTTAAAGTTCTCTTGCCAAAGAAATGTATTCCGGATAGATTGTCCAAACAAGTACTTTATAAGCTTATTAGGAAGAAGCACCCTAGAGACATTGCACGTCTGAAATTTTACACTTTTAACAAGCTTCACTCTCTATATGTACGGTATAAGCATATATGTAAGACCCACTACTTAATTAGAAGACTTGTTAAAAATAATTGCCAAAGCTTAAATAGCAAGAACTTTAAATGGCTATACAACAAATCCTGTCTTTTGGAAAAGGAATATGTCAGCTTTGCATTTGAAAAGAATAAGAGAGTGGATTACATCAAGGAATTGATTGAAATGTTCAAGCTCTATTTTACAGGTTGGAATGGCTTTTTTATCCTTACGAGAACATCCTCCAAGTATCCGCTACAGAGAGAAGAAGAGGATAAGATAAAAGATATCATAACTGAACTTGGTGGCAAAAACTATAGATGGTATCAATCGTATGATGATAACTTAGACGAAGATCTGTATTTGCTAATTGTAAAATGGTTTGAATAAAGAAGCCTAGGCATAACTAGCCTAGGTTTTCTCCTTACCCCTAAGTTCATCAAACTGAGAGACATTGTAAAACTCAGTAAAGGCACCGCCCTTGCTTTGATTTCCACAAGAATGGGAATGACCAAAGACATGGAAACGAGGATGTGAACGATAGACCTCTAACAATAAAGGAAGGCTCCCCCTACCCTCGTCAAGGATGCCTTCCGGTGGAACATGGGTTATCAAGAAGTCCATTTTGCCAGCAAGGTGGATATTTGACTCCTTACTTTGCAAACTTCGCATGGATATATTGCCAAACCTAATCCCATCAAACTCATAACAAGTGTCATGGAGGAATACTATCTCACTTGGCAGCAGGAGTTTGGCTTGCTCTGGACTATCTTCCAAGAGCAACTCATGATTGCCAGCCACAAAAATATAAAGTTTGGCAGGATGCCTTAACAACCAGGAAAAGAAGTCCTCCATGCCATCCTTGCCAAAGCCTAACACTACATCGCCAGCACAAAGCAGGATGTCTGCTTTTTCTGGGATATGAAGCCGATTGTGCATTCCATGAGTGTCTGAGAAGGCAAAAATCCGATGTTCCTTATAATTGAATAGCATAAACCTTATCTTATAAAATTAATACTTCAATGGCGAATCTGAGCAGAATCTCTGCCGTCCGCATTTTTTGCAATGGCTTCCATTCCATACGGAGTCAAACTGGTTGACGGCTTGTTCCACGAAAGAAGGGTCATTGGTCAAGACACCTGCCTCGAAGTTTCTGTTTGTCTCTCCCTTCATACCGATGCCTGCACCAGTGAGGTTGGCCGAACCAACATAGGCAGTCTCCAAATCAAAGATGACCATCTTGAAATGTACCCTTGGGCACAAGACCCTCTCCAAACGTTTGGCAAGAATCGGATATTCGTCAAAGTCCTTGCGAAAGTTAGGGCCTGGTTCCTTGGCATGGATTAACCGAACCTCCACTCCACGTTCGATCAATCGAGAGATGACTTTGAGGAAGGGAACGGTAAGAGAACCGCTTTTTACATACAAGTCCTTGATGTCTGCTGTCCCTATCCAAAGATGATGCTTTACATTCGCTATCTTGGCGATGACATCTGTATAGTGGTCACCATTGCTTATGTATTTATAATACATAGTTTCTGACATTTTATTTCATCGTTTAAGTGATACGAAAGCTGTCTTCTTATTTTTCAATGCACTTTTCATAAACATCAAGCCATAACCTATGAAACATGTCAAGCAGTTTGAGCTTATCGTCTGAAGATATGGATAAGTCAGCAATGTCCTCTGGCTCGAAACTGATGGGTGAGACTTCATTTCTTAGTTCAAGCAAGAGCATATCCATTCGTTTCTCTAAGTATTGTTTCAACCAAGAGAGACCCTCAAATTCACAAGTAGGAATTTTGATGACTGATATACATTTTTGTTTCTTTTCACCTGTCACTGAGTACAAATTCGAAAACCATATATCGCCAAAGCCAACACTCAAACTGAGTTCTATGCTATATGTCTTTCCCATATAGGAAAAAACATACTCACTTTGAGCTTCATCACCTGTGTCTAAGTCAACCCATTGATTCATCCTCATATGCTTGAATGATAAACAATAGTTGTTCTTCATTTGTGTCCAATGTCTCCTGTACAAGATCCACCTTTGTTGTATCCATAAATGATTGTGACACAGGCATAAGTTGAGTCAGTTCTCCCATCAGCAAAGGATATTTCGCAGAGGTGACGATTCGTAAATATACCTTATTATATTGTGTCCAATCCACCAAGGTGTATTGCTTAAAAGATCGGCAGATTGCCTCTGCCCTGCTCTCTCCTTTCATTGGAAAGGAATAGATACGGCGCTTTACAGATAGTCCATGTTTTGTTTGTTCCATAATTTCATTTACTTTACATTTTTAGTGCAAAGTTAGTCAGAACATAGGAAAAAAAGTGTCACACTTTAGATATTTTATAATCTGTGCAACAGTTTTTCCCACTTTTTCGTTATCTTTGTGCCAAAATTTAAAAGAATAGAATATGGCTATTAATCAATTGAACAAATATGTCTGGCTCGTGGAGACAATTCATCGAGCAAGAAACAGGGGTGGCATCACCTTGAAGGAAATACAAAGCAGATGGTTGGACTCTGACCTCAGCGAGGGAACGGAACTCTCTCGCCGTACCTTCATCAACAATCTCCATGCCATCGAGGAACTGTTTGAGATTAACATCGAATGTGGCAGCGGATTCCGCTATCACATAGAATATGGCGACTGCTTTGAGGAAGGAAGCGCCAGAAACTGGTTGCTAAACGCATTCTCGCTAAACGCCATGGTGGGCAACAGCCGCAAGCTAAAGGAGAGGGTTCTTCTGGAGGACATGCCGTCGGGCAGGAATTTCCTGGAAGACATCATCAAGGCGATGCGTGACAACCATGTTATCTTCGTGTCATACTATAGCTACAACACCGAGGAATATCATGAGTTTGACATTCATCCTTATTTCGTGAAAGCCTTCAAGAAACGTTGGTATGTTGTAGCCTATAGTCCTGGCACACACGATATCCGTTGCTATGCGCTCGACCGCATGGAGAATGTTATTATCTCGGACCAAGTGTTCAAGATGCCAAAGGATTTGGAACCCGCTGAATATTTCAAGGATTGCTTCGGCATCATCAACAACAAGGATTCTGAGGTTCAAAAAGTTGTTCTCAAGGTGGCTGCTTTCCAAAGCAATTATATCCGCAACCTTCCCCTCCATGACTCACAAAAGGAAACGGAGCGTACCGAAGAATATTCCATCTTTGAGTATCATCTAAAGCCAGAGTTCGATTTTGAGCAAGAGATTTTCTCCAACATGGACACCATGGAAGTATTGGAACCACTATGGCTAAGGGATGAGGTGGCAGAAAGGTTGAGGAACCTTGCGAAGAAATACAAGATTTGAGTTTCTTGGGTAGCTCCCTCATAATTGGCAAAAGCGGTAAATACATTGAATTTGTATTTACCGCCTTTCTCATTTTTGCCAAGGAAAATGATGATGATAAAGAAGGCATTCATGCAACTGAGCTGCCCGATATTCCATCCTACAAAGTCCAAGGTCTGGTAACCAGTAGATATAAGCCGTAAAAATTGTCTGTACGATTACATAGAGAAACAAAAGTTCTAAAATACGATAAAGCCAACGTTTAATCCTGCTCATCGCTTTGGCATTCAAGATTATTAAAGAAGCCATCGCTTCTGACTTACTAAAGCCTTTGCTACCTTTTACTTTAACAAAATGTTCTTTTTGAGTGAATAGGATATTATCTTCGTCATCGAGAATGACATAACGATAAGGTTCATTGGCATTCAATCTCAACCATTCTGCGATTTCCAATCCTTTTTCCGCATGTAATCCTTGCCATTGTTCTTCTCCATCCACACAACTGAAGGTTATCGAATTGCAAGAAGGTGTCAAACCTGCGACCTCGCCAGGCAAGTGAAGTTCGTTCCATAATTGTTGCATATACTCCATGCCTTGCAATCGCCAAGTGGAAGAAATGATGACCTTGGCATCACTTCTTTCCAACAAGTAGCGCAAATTATCTATCGCTTTCTGATCAAACTTACCCTTTGGAGTATTGAGCACTCCATCGAAATCTAAAAATATATACTTTTCCATACCTATTTCTTGTCATTGCTCTATCTAAGCGGTTAGAATCCCACTTTCCTCTTTGAATAGTTCCCATCCAGTCTCTCGCTCTCGCAAAATTCTGCAAGCGAATTAACCAACTTCTCTGGCTTGCCGTGCAATATAGACTGAATGGTATAATGGCGAGCGATGTTCTCTATCTCACCACCGCTGAAATCAAACTTACTAGCCAAGTAGCTGGCATCGGTAGCATTCAAAGCCGGTATCATCGATTGCCAAATCTTGGCACGGCAGGGCAAATCTGGTTTTTCAAACTTTATCTTATAGAGGAATCGACGCTCGAAGGCCTTATCCATGTTCTCTGCGAGGTTGGTCGTGGCGATGAGGATGCCATCCAGCTGTTCTATCTCCTGAAGGATGATATTCTGAATGCTGTTCTCCATCTTCTCCACTGCTCTTTCAGCCCCCACCTGGCGCTTGCCGATGATGGCATCCGCCTCGTTGAAAAGCAGGATAGGTGCCTTGGCTGATTGTTTCACCTTCTTCTTATAGTCATCGAAGATGCCTTTGATGTTCTTCTCGCTCTCGCCTACCCACATACTTTTGATTTCTGATACGTTCACCTGAATCAAGTCACGACCAGTCTTCTTGGCTATCTGAAGTACGGTCTCCGTCTTACCTGTACCTGGTGCACCATAGAAAAGGCAGGCAAAGCCACTACGGAAGTTGTTCTCCTTCAAGCGTTTTCTAATGCTCTGATAGTGCTCCTCATCCAAGAGGCTGGCTAGCTCCTCCACTTGCTTTTCCTCCTTACTGTTGTAGAACAGTTGTTTGGGTTTGATGTCCTCAAAGGACAATATACCACCCTTTGGGCGAGAGCCTCGCATGGACGAAAGGTTGAGCTCCGAGAAGAGCACCTTCTTGGCATCGTCCGTAATCTTGAAAGATTCCCTGTCAACGAAGCCATCATCATTGGTATATTCGATAAACTTCTCCACAAAGAACAGATGGTCGCCTTGGCTCAAGCCTCTCTTGGCCCATCTCCAGGCAGCCTCGCCTTCCTCATATAGAAATTCCAAGTCATGGTAGCGGATGTCATCGTCGCCATTTATGACAAATAGCGTACAGAACAAAATGAAAAGCGGAAAATCTACATCATCCGTATCTACATCGAATGAGGCCATTGCCTTGACAAAATCCAACTTCTCATTCATCGATACCAATGCCCTCAACTTCCTTATCAGCACTTGTTTGTCTATCTTTCTGCGGCGGCATCTCGTGAACAGTTCATCGAATTTGTCAAACAGTTCTCTGGCAGTAAGTTCTTCTACATCCGCAGGAACATAAGGCTCGTTATGTTGGAATGCCTCCATCACCTCCATAGGGATGGAATAGTAAAGACCTTCATCCTTATAGCGGCAGATGTATTCCTTGTCAACGAGCTCTTGGGTCTCTTTGGCGTATCGAAGCAGGCTGAGGATACGGCAATCCAAGAAATCCGTATAGTCAGAGAACTGGATATGACTGTCATCGCACCTGTCGGCAAACAGGGCCATGATGGCACTGGCTCGCTTGGATATGCCTAGTTTATCGGAAACAAATCCGAGATAGGAATCTGCCTCTTGGTAAAATTTCTCACCAAGTGACGAACCTTTAGCCTTATCTACGATAATTTCGAATGCTTGGAGCAAGTCCAACTGCTCCATACCTTTATTACATGAAGTTTGCTTAGCCATAATAATACTACTATAATACATACACATTTCTGAATGAGAGAAAAACTTTTAAATTCCGTATCTCCCAAGATGGTTCTCAAATAAGGTTTATTATCCATACTAGTCTATATTTATAGGGCAAAATCATCCTCTTCCTCATCCTCGCCATTTGGGAACATGACGCTTCGCTCATACTCAGGGTCATAAAAATCATACTCATTTTTCGCCAACTTGATTAGCTTCTGGATATGACAGATTTTCTCAAGTTCAGGAAACTGGAGATGTTCACGATTGAACTCTAAAATCTCGTTCAATTCTCTCTCGAAGGAACAAACCTCAGACTGAAAGTCATCCATGTCAAACCCTGGATCATTGAGGAGGTCATTATCAAGTGCCTCGTTCAAGTGATTCTCCATCTTCTCCAATTGCTCTTTTATCGTTCTATCCATTTTTTTATCTTTTAAAGTTAATAAACCCATTTACTGCATCAAGAATCTCACTCAATAAAAGCTTCATTTTTTGTAGTTGTCAGAGAGTAACAGAATCTGTTTCATTTTGGGAAGCAATTCGTTCTCAGTTACTTCCAAATCCACTGATGCGCCATTTTCAGTTGTCTTGGCACCTAAAACACTCGCAAGCTTTATCAGATGCTTTGTGCTTCCACTTTTGACAAAAAGATAAATAGTCCATTCTCCATAAGTACAAAATAGGGTTATGTAAATAGGCATGTTGTCATACATTATTTTATAACCATATTTATCCTCGTATGGTATCTTTACAAGGAAAGTGCTCTGGACGAAGGAATCTATCTCTTTACGGAACTCCTTCTTACAAACATTGGCGTATTCCTCGGAAATTTCATCCTTGGCATTAATAATCTGCTCCTGGATATCTTCCAAATCATCAAGCAAATCATCTAAAGCCGAGCATTTTTCAATCATGCTCAGTCCTTTTAATTTCGCCATTTCTTTATCAATATCAAACTTTTCCATTGTATATCAATTTTAATTTTTCTGGTGCAAAGGTAGCCCACGCCTGTGTAAGTTTGTTTCACACAATAAAAACTTTTTCATTGCGCAATGATTTTTCTCACGATTCGCCTAATTTTGCAGAAAATTTTAATGAGCAAACATGAATATGGACAAAGAATCATCAAATGGCAAGATGGATAAAGAAGCCATCAAACATGCCATCAAGACAAGGTATCTAAACAGCTATAAGGTTATTATAGCTGGCGGGCGAGACTTTGACAACTATGAGTATCTAAAGGAGAAGCTTGACGAGACATTCAACGCTCTAGGGGACTTGGACGCTCACCCAATAGAAATCATTTCAGGGATGGCTGATGGAGCAGACACCTTAGCCATCAAATACGCCAAGGAGCATAAGCTAACAATGGTTCTATACCCTGCCAATTGGGATAAGTATCCGAGGATGGCAGGAATCCTCAGGAACATGAACATGCTTGTTACGGCAACACATCTTGTTGCTTTTTGGGATGGCAAGTCTCATGGAACCAAGCACATGATAGAAATTGCCAAGGAAAAGGGCATACCGGTATGGATATATAAATATTAAGGCAATCATATGGAAGACAAGTTAGTCATTACACTCCATCTTTATGATGAGGACATTCAAGTAAAGATACCCAGGGAGGAGGAAGAGGCTTGCAGGAAGGCAGCTCTCGTCATTACAGACAGATATAATTTCTATGCAGAGAAGTACGGCAAGGAAAAGTCGATGCACACCATTGGATTAATGGCAGCCCTTGACATTGCCTTGCAATTTCAAAAAGAAAAGAGCAGAAATGACACGGAACCTTTCCTTAAAATTATGAGCGAACTTACCTCGGAAATCAATGAAGCTTTAAGCAAATAGCAAGAATTTACGCTAAAATGAAGGAAAATTCATCTTTAATTAGTAACTTTGCACTTATGAAGAACTTTGCAGCAATAGATTTTGAGACAGCCAACCAGCAACGAACCAGCGTTTGCTCCGTGGGCATTGTAATAGTAAGGGATGGTGAGATTGTGGATAGCTACTACAGTCTCATCAAGCCAGAGCCTGAGTATTATTCCTATTGGAACACAAGGGTGCATGGGCTCACCATGGAGGACACCATGAATGCCAGGGTATTTCCTGATGTATGGGCTGAAATTCAGCCAAAGATTGAGAGATTGCCATTGGTGGCTCACAACTCACCCTTTGACGAGGGATGCCTAAAGGCAGTGTTTCAAATGTACCAGATGGAATATCCCGACTATGAGTTTCATTGCACTTGCCGGGCTTCCAGGAGAAAGCTGGGCTCTCTCCTACCCAA
>ERZ808266.562-NODE-562-length-12727-cov-13.166824_pt1 | contig 12727 bp, 8 predicted proteins | sample MGYA00521278_ERZ808266 | MGnify/ENA primary metagenome ERZ808266 (study PRJEB31516, sample SAMN03275591) | gut metagenome | biome: mammalia-associated habitat; material: feces | host: Papio cynocephalus | place: Kenya | collected 2012-08-02 ... | reverse complement strand
TCGCCACGAGACGCGCCTTCTGCTTCGTCCAGAACGCGTCGAAGTCCGCCGGCTCCGGCACACTCTGCAGTTTCTCGGGCTCGACGCCCGCGCCGCCGTCGAAGAAAATCGGCCAGTCGTTGCTCCGGCGATAGGGCTTGCCGTCCGCGTCCGCGATTTCCGCGTAAATGCGGACAAATCCCGGTTTTTCGAGGGAAGTCGTGAAAACAAGCGGCTGGGTGGCGGAAACCGGCCCCAACCCTTTTTCGACCTTTCCGTCGTCGCCCGTGCGCGTCCACTGGACGAAAAAGGCCGCATTCGTAATCTTTTCCGCGCCGACCGGCTTGAGTTCGAACGTCATCTTCTCGCCGGGGGCGTAAAACGCCTTGTCCTCGAGGGTGCGCCCTTGCAGGAGCACGCCGTCCCACTCGCCGGCGAACGCGGCGAATCCCATGCCAAACGCCGCGAACGCGGCCATCCACAACTGTTTCATATGTTGAATCATCCTTTCACTTTTGTATCCTGTATACCAATTATACCCTACCCGCCCACAGAAGGTATCCCGAAAACAAATTGCCCTAGGGCTAGCGCACGATTATCATCACGCCGTCCTTATCCTCGAAAGGCGAGCGCCGATGGACGAAGAACGCCTTGCGTTTCCCTTTCTTCGTCTGATACACCCCGAAACAGTTCGTGCGGTTGAGACCGCTCAACTTCTCCAATTCTTCGGGCGTTGCATTCGTCGCCAGTCCCGTCCAGTTCGTTCGAGAAGCATTCGCCGGAGGGAGATTCGTCGAGGCATAGATGATGCACGGATAGTATATCTGGACATAAGCCCCAAGCCAATCCATTTCCTGCTGCGTGAGCGCGGGGCCTTTAATCCAGATATTCGTCAAGGACGTGCATTCGGCAAAAGGATTGCCTTGACTACCGATAATATCGAGACTTCTCGCACCAGAAACAAAAGATTTCAGGGTATTCTGATTGCCAAATGCACCATGTAGAATCTTCATCTGGCTGCCGGACAGATCTATGGCCGTCAACCGTGCTTCCCCTTCATATTTCTTGGCTATATCGTCGTGCCCGACATAAAAAGCGGAGGGGCCTATGTACTGGGCATTTGTCAATACCAGTTTCCCCGCGATTGCCGTATTGGCGAAAGCAAAATCTCCTATGTTGGTGACAGCCGGATTGACGACACGCGCGACATCCGATGCAAGGCTGCAACAACCATGGAAAGCCTCGTTTTCTATAGAACGCAAAGAAAGGCATCCGCTTAAATCGACTTCCTTCAAGCTATATGCGTATCGAAAGCCCTGAAGTGGAATTTCTTCCAACGGACCGGCTAGTTTCACGCTTTCCAAATTGGAATACTTTCCTTTTACAGTGGATAGCCTAAAGAAAGCAAATGCCCCTTTACCTAAATGACATAAATTTGTCACATAGAGCGCACCTTTTACCGGCACATTGTAAAACGCTTGCGTCCCGATATTGGCCACGCCAGGATCGATGAGTTGGCCGACATCCACCTGGAAATTTGTGCAACTTGAGAAACATTTGTCTTCAAACGACTTCACATAAGGGAACTTTTCGGGCTTGAGCGTCTCAAGCGGCGTTCCGTGCACCCAGCGGGGCGGGAAGCAGGTGACATTGGACGACAGCGTAATCTGTTCCACCTTTTTATTGCCATAAAACATGAAAGGGGACAGATCAAACATGTCCGGCGCAATGAATTCGCGGCAATTCCGCGCCAGCGCTTCTGCCGATGCGGAAATGACCTTGTGTCCCGTATCTTTCGCTACATCCGTGAAGTCTATTTTCTTTGTACTCTCTTCATTCTTTCCCGTAAGCTGCAAACCCGTAATGTTATTCCCGGCGCCGTCCGTCAAGGTTACCACCTGCGCCGGGAAGGAACAACGCGGATTGTCGTTCGTAAGCTTGCCGTCGACAAACCGCCAAGCCGCCTGTGCCGTGCCCAGTCCCAGCGCGGCAATCAGGACGGACAGGGTCTTTTTCAGGTTTTTGTTTTGTTTTTTCATCTTTCTCATCCTTTTTTGTCGCTTTTTCCTCAGCTTTCTAGCCCCATGATGCGCCGCGACGTGCGGACGGCGCAAAAGGCCTTCCCGCACATGGAACAGTAGTCCTCGCCGCCTTTGCCGCGGTCGCCTTCCGCCCGTGTAGCCTGCCAACGCTTCCGCGCATGTTCCGGGTCGAGCGCGCACTTGAACTGCGCCTCCCAATTGAATGCGCGGCGCGCTTGGGCCATTTCCAGATCCCGGTCCGCGGCGCCTTTCAAACCGCGCGCCACGTCGCCGGCGTGCGCGGCGATTTTGTAGGCGATCATGCCTTCGTGCACCTCCTGGGCGTTGGGCAGGCCCAAATGTTCCGCCGGCGTCACATAGCACAGGAGAGACGCCCCGTATGTCGCCGCGGCGGTCGCCCCAATGGCGGAAACGATATGGTCGTACCCCGGGGCGATATCGATGACCACGGGTCCCAGGACGTAAAAAGGCGCCCCGTCGCAGAGTTCCTGCTCCTTTTCCATGTTCATCTGCACCTGGTTGAAGGGAATATGCCCCGGACCCTCCACCATGACCTGCACGCCCGCCGCACGCGTCCGGCGCACAAGTTCTCCCAAAACGGACAGTTCCCCGAACTGTGCCGCGTCGCTCGCATCCGCCAAACAGCCCGGACGCAGTCCGTCCCCCAGCGAAACCGTCACGTCGTACTGGCGCAAAATCTCGCAAACCTCATTCCAGCGCGTGTAAAGCGGGTTTTCCGCCTTGTTGTTCTGCATCCACTCCGCCATGATCGCCCCGCCGCGGGAGACGATCCCCATGACGCGCTTCTTGGCGAGCGGAATGTGCGCCAGAAGGAGTCCGGCATGAAGCGTCATGAAGTCCACGCCCTGTTTCGCCTGTTCCTCTATTACGCGCAAAAGGAGTTCCGGATCCATGACGGGGATGTCGCCCGGCGCGCGCGAAAGCGTTTCATAGACGGGAACCGTGCCGAGGGGAACCGTCGAAGCCTCGAGCATGCCCTGCCGGATGGATATGATATCCGCCCCGACCGAGAGATCCATGACAAAATCGGCGCCGGCTTTCAGGGCGATGGCGAGTTTGTCCAGCTCGTCGCCCTTCCCCGAACAGGTCGGGGAACGCCCGAGATTGGCGTTGACTTTCGTGCGGAACAGCCGCCCCACGCCCATCGGATGCGCATTTTTATGGTTTACGTTCAACGGAATCACCGCGCGTCCGCTTGCAACCGCCGCGCACACCTCCTCGGGCGTCAACCCCTCGTCCACCGCGACTTGGCGCATCGCGTCCGTTATGATTCCCTTCCGGGCCGATTCCAACTGAGTCATGATACCTTCTCCTTAATCGCAAAACAATTCTAATTGCCGCTCCGCCTGCGCCCGCAGCATGGAAAATCCATTCTCCGTCTTGCAACCCGCCTTGCGGGCATGCACGATAAGCGGCGTTTCTTCCGGTACATACACGAGGTCGTAGACGTATTCGCGCCCCGTGAACGCAAAGTCGGGAATCGGATCCTGGTTTGTCGCGTTCACGACAAGATCCGCCGTTTCCATCGTCCGAATCGCCGTAAAACCATGCTTTTCGGCGAGCGCCGCCGCCTTTTCGTAGGTGCGATTCAGGATTTTGACGGAGGCGCCCAATTCCTGCAAGGCTTGCGCAACCGCCTTGGCCGCCCCTCCCGCCCCCAAAAGAACGACCGAAAGCCCTTTGAACGAGCGCTTGCCCGTAAACGCCATGAGCGCCGTGGCAATACCGTCTTTATCCGTATTATAGCCGATTTTGCGCCCATCCGCCGTAAAAACGACCGTATTCACCGCTCCAATGGCACGCGCGGCGGGGTCGATTTCGTCCAAATACCGCATAACCGCTTCCTTGTGGGGAATCGTGACGGCCAGCCCCTTGACATTGCACCGCTTGGCAAAAGCAAGAGCCTCTTCTATAGTCGGCGCGGGATAGGCGATCATTTCGGCCCGACGGCCCGCCGCGGCATGTGCGGCATTGTGCAGTTCGGGACTGCGGGTTTTCAGAAGCGGCCACCCCGTCACGGCGTAAAGATCCATCTTGAACGCGTCGAAAAAGTCCGGATAGGACTTCTTTACGCACGAAGCCGTGTGGATGATTGTCGGCGTATCGCCTGTCGTGGCCAAAATCGCCGCGGCCATGGCTATGCGGTGGTCGTTTTGGGGGTCCACATCGTGGGGATTGGCGAAAACGGCGTCCATCGCCGCCAACCGGTCGCTTTCCTTGAGCCGCAAACGTTCCGTCCCGGTAAAGACCGCCTTCCCGCCCAAGGCGAAGTTTACGGCCGCCAATGCCGGATAATTGTCCGGGCATTCCGAAACGTCGATTGTCTCGGCCGGTGCACCGGGTCTGTTGGCGCGTTGAATGCGTGCGACAAGTTCCTTCACCACGCGGTCGGGCTGGCGCGATTCGGCGGAAAGCCCCTTTATCTGAATCTCGCTCCCGAGCGCATTCGCCGCAAACCAAAACGCCGCCCCGCTCCAATCGCGTTCCGGCTGGACATTCCCGGGCGAGACGAATTTCTGGTTGCCCGGCACGCGAAACCCCGTCGCGGTCGGCAAGACCTGGACGCCATACTGGTTCAGAACCGCGAGGGTCATCTCGACATACCCCTTCGATTGCAGGGGGGTCGTAAAGCGTATTTCCGAGTCGCCCGGCAGAAGCGGAAGCGCGAAAAGAAGCCCGGTCACGAACTGGCTTGAAATATCGCCGCGCAATTCATGCAAACCCGCCTTCAGATCCTCGTAGGAAATCATGGGACGTTCGGCCAGGCGTCCGCGGCGGACAAAGGAGGCTTTGACGCCCAATGCCGCGGCAAGAGGCGCGAAAAAGCGCAAAGTCGAGCCGCTTTCCCCGCAATCCAGGGTCGCCGTCGGCAATCCTGCCGTCCGTGCGGCGGAAAGCGCCGCAATACAGCGCCGGGTGGCGATAAGATCCGCCGCTTCCGTCTGCGGATCGCCCAGACGCGAAACGTCCCCTCCCGCCAGAAACTCGGCGATAAGCAACCGGTGCAGGTGCGATTTGGACACGGGAGGCGTAAGGACGCCCCGCAAGGGACGCGGCAAGATAATGCGCGTATCCGCATCCACATGATGGGGGAAAGAGGCATAGTGCGCACGCCGCTCGGCCGCCTTGTTCCCAAGCGGACGCGTACCCCTGGCGGCCGCAATCCGTTCCGCCAGCGTGGCGTCGTCCACATCCAATACGACTACAAATCCGTGTTTTTCGGCGTATGCGCGGCAGGCCGGGTCAAGCAAGGTCCCGCCCCCCAGGGCGACGATGGGCGCCTTTACCCGTTCCAGGGCCTCCCGTTCTATCCGACGGAAACCCGCCTCTCCTTCCGTGGCGAATATTTCGGGGATTGTCCGCCCCTCGCGGCGCGTGATTTCCTCGTCCAAGTCCACGCTCATGCGCCCCCACTGGCGCGAAAGATTCCGCGCCAATGTGGATTTCCCGCTCGCCGGTGGTCCGTAAATATACAATGTCTTCATGTTCTCACACCTTCTTACGCATGAACGGGCGAAGATTCGCGCGAATGCACCTGGCTCCTGTAAAGCGACCAGCCGTTGTTCAGCCAAAAGCTGATTCCGCACACCCACATGGCCGGCAAAAGCAACTGATGGTTCCCCGAGATTTCGGCCACGATGACTATGGCCGTCAAAGGCACGCGAATGGCGGACGCCACGAAACCCGCCATGCCAACCAGCGCAAACGCCGCGGGCTGGACGCTGAACGAGGCCGGCAAAAACGCCGAAAACAAAAGTCCCGTGGCCGCCCCTACCGCACCCCCGCAGACGAGCGCCGGCGCGAAAACGCCCCCCGAACCACCCGAACCGACCGTAAAGGATGTAGCGACAACCTTCAATACGAAAAGCAGGAAGAAGGTGAACGCGATACGCAAGACGGGCGCCTGCGCCAATGCATCCGGCTCAAGCCGGAAGGCGGACTGGATGAGCGGATAGCCCGGACCCAGGATATCCGGAATAAAAAAGCCGACAAGTCCCGTCGCAAGACCGCCAATGACGACCTTCACCGCACCCGGCAGATGGCTCATGCCGAAGCGTTTTTCCGTCCCGCGGAAGAAACTGATATAAAAACGCGCCGCGAAAGTGACGATGATCGCGAGCACGAAATAAGGCACGAGCACAAGCCCCGTCTCATATACGTTGTCCGCCGAAAGGACAAAAAGCGATCCCCAGCCGAAGAAACAGGCGTAAATCGTATAGCTCAACGCCGCGGCCACAAAACACGGCAAAACCGTCTCGTATTCTATATCGCTGGACGAATAGAAGATCTCGAAGCCGAATATCGCCCCCGCAAGCGGGGCCTGGAAAAGCGCCGCGATACCCGCCGCCAAACCCGCCGCCATGAGAATTCGCCGCGCGCGGACCGTCAGATTGCATTTCCGCGCGACTACGCTCCCCACCGCGGCGCCCAAAAGCGTGACCGGTCCCTCGTAGCCCGCCGAACCGCCGCTCGCGACCGTCAGGACCGAAGCGACGGACTTCACCGGTATGACGGTTCCCGTGACATACCCGCCACGCTGGTGATACGCGCGAATCGCGCTGTCCGTTCCCCGGGCATTTTCCAGTTTGGTGAAACGCCGGATCAGCAAATAGCCCGCAAGTGCACCCGCCGCCGGCAAAAACAACATCACCCAGCGGGAGCAATCCCCGAACGAAACCGCCGAAAACCCCTGCGCTAGCTGTCGAATGTCGGGAAAGGTCCCGTCGACGCGTGGATGAATGAAAGAACCAATCAGAGCGCGCGTGCCGTAGTCAATCATATAGCGGAACGCGACAACCACAAGTCCCGTCAGCACGCCAATCAACGCCGCCTCGCCAAAATACTGCCCCGTGCGGAAAGAGAGACCCTTTCCCGCACGGAAAAACTTCCAGCTAGATAGTGATATGTCGCGAAGCATACGTGTATATTATATCATAGTTAGCGAATGGATGCTTGTCTAAATTCAACCCGGCGCAAAAATCGTATTTGCAGATAGGTAAACCCGATCAACGCAACGCCCAGGAACCACGCCATCGTTGTCGCCGTGGAAAAGCGCAGATTGTTGTATGCTTCCTTCCAGATCTGGAGGGACAGAACCTGTGTCGCGTCCCCAGGCCCACCGAACGTCAGCAGGAAAATCGACCCCATCCCCTGGAATGCCGCGATAAATGCGCCGACGAAGTTGATGACCATGAGCGGCGCCAGTTGCGGGAAAGTCACATGCCGGAAACGCGCCCAGATTCCCGCTCCATCCAGCGCGGCGGCCTCGTAATAATCGCGCGGCAGGGACTCCAGCGCGGCAATGTAGATGAGCGAAGCCATGCCCGCCCCCGCCCAAACGCCCGGCAGAATGCAACAGACCATCGCCAGAGCCGGATCTTGAAGCCAGGCCTGCCGTGCCCCGCCGAGGGACATCACAATCCGGTTCAAAAGCCCGTTCTCGGTCGGATCGAACATCAACTTCCACAGGAGCGTCACCACCAGGGCGCTCGTCAAATGCGGCAGGAAATAGAGGAATCGGAAGAATACGCGCCCACGCGGTATCTCGCAAAGCCCGACCGCCAGCAAAATCGGCAGAAGAAACCCCAGCAGAAGCGTCACCGCGACATACTCGAACGTCCGCAGCCATGACATCCAAAACGCCGCGTCCGTCGCCACGCGAATGAAATTGTCAAGTCCCGTCCATGTCGACGCGCCCACAATCTTGTAGTCCTGAAAAGCCATGATTGCACCTCTCAAAAGAGGATAGTAGCTCCAGACGAGGATGGAAGCGAGCGCCGGCAGCAGAAAAAGCCATGGTACGCAGGAGAAAGGTCGCCTCTCCCCGTCCTTTATCGCCTCCTTGCGAACCTCCCGCTTCCGCCGGACAGCAAGCCCCGCGGCTATCAGCGCGCAAACCAAAAGCGCGCCGCAGATTATGCGCGCATACGGACGCGCCTTCTCCACACGCAACGAATCCCCGGCGAACATCAATCCCCGGTTCGCGTCCTCGGTTATCGACCGCAACGCGGCGGCGCAATCCAGGTCCTTCCCGGCGTCCGACAGCAAAAGACCCAAAAACCGACGCTGGACAAGGTCGCTCGCGCCTTGCCAGAAGCCCACCCACGGCTCCGTGACCGCCCTTATGCGCCCCGCCTCCAAATCCGCATACATCGCGCGGATGCCGGGCGGAATCTGCGCGAGTTCGCGCGTGAACCCCAAGCGCACGAGGTCCGCCGGATTGCACCACATGCCGCGTCCTTCCGCCACGTTCCGCCGCACATCCTCGTCCGCTAGTTCCGGCGAAGCCAGCGCCTGCAGACACTTGAATATCAAATCGCGCTCCGGTTTCGGACGCCGCCCCGCGCTTTCGCTCATCGCGTAAAAATGCTTGTGCGCCTGCAAGACGCGCACGCCCCCTTCGTCTGCCGCGGGAAACGGCATGAGGCCGATCGTCTCCGGCGGCATGTTCAACGTCTCCGTCAAACGCCGCACCAGATCCTCCCCGCCGAATACGCATACGATTTCCCCCGCCGTGAACAAGCGCCCTATTTCATCCGCCAGGGACAGCGTCGGCAGCCCGCGCACCACATCCCGCCTCACGAGATCCTGCAGAAAGGACGCCGCGCGCAACGCCGCCGAAGAGTCGAAACACGCCTCCCATGTGCCGTCCGCACGGCGTCTTACGACATCCCCGCCGGCGGACTGCACCCAGGGCAGAAACCCCCACGGACGATTCTCTATCGCGAACGCCCGCCGGCCCGGCCGCGTCAAACGCATACACCAATCGCGGAAGGCGGACCATGTCCGCGGCGGATTCTCCGGATCCAACCCCGCCGCCGCCACGAGGTCCTTTCGGTAGACGAGCCCGTAATACGCGATTCCCGGCGTAGGCAGGGCGAGCACGCGCCCGTCCTTCACCCGCACCTGGTCCCACAAGGCGAACGCCGCGGGCGTCCCGTTCGTGGAAGCCGGCTCCACCCACTCGTCCAGCGGATGGACAAAACCCTCTTCCGCGTCATGCCGCAGGATATGGAACCACGCCTTGTAGATGTCGGGGGCCGTACCGCCCGCAAGCGCGAGCATGAACGTCGCCCGCCCCCCCGCCCCCGGTAGGGTCAGTCCGCCCCACTTGACCGGCTCCAGCTCCGGCTCCGTACGCGCCAATTCGACGATCCGCCGCGTCGCCGGTTCCTCCGGATGCTCAGGGTCGTAGGAGAAAAGGAAACTGACCTCCGTTTTCGCGAAGGCCAGCACGGGGATTGTGCAAAACGCTGCCGCCAGTTTAGCGGATATGCGTAACCAGCCCATCCGCAACCTGTTCGGCAATCGCTTCGCCCTTCAAAGCCCTCAAAACGGCAAGCGCAAACGCGAGCGCCGCGCCCGGCGCCTGTCCCGTGATGAGACGCCCGTCCACAACGACCGGGACGCCGGCGCAGGGACGGTCCAGCCCGTCGGCGCAGGTCGGATAGCACGTCACCCGCTGCCCCGGCTCCAAGACGCCCGCCTCGACAAGCACGAGCGGCGCGGCGCAAATCGCCGCGAGAAGCCGCCCTTCCGCCTTCTGCCGGCGCACCCTGTCCAAAAGGGCTTCGTTCCGGCGCATATGCTCCACGCCCGGACCGCCCGGCAGAACGAGCGCGTCGTATTGGGCGGACGCGGCCTCCGCAAAGAGGACGTCCGCCCGAAGGACGAGGCCATGTGCGCCTTTGACCACGCGTTCCGGCGCAAGTGCCGCCGTCGTGACCTGCACTCCGCCGCGGCGGAGCACGTCGATTGCGGTGACAGCCTCGATTTCCTCGAAATCTTCCACAAGCGGAATCAGCACGGAACTCATGGTCTCGACCCTTTCTTTTGTTTAGGCCTGCTTAGGCGAGATTGCGGGCTTCGTTGCACTTCATCTTGCGCCCGTCGACATCCTTGTCGTTCAGCGCCGCGATGGCCGCCTCGGCCTCCGCGCGATTGGGCATCTGCACGAAGCCGAATCCCTTTGACTTGCCCGTATAGCGATTGGTGATCAACCGCACGCCGTTCACCTTGCCGAACGCCTCGAACGCCGTGCGCAGAGCCGCTTCCGTCGTGTCATAGCTGAGGTTGCCGACATAGATCTCGACCGAACCGTCCGCCGGGGCCGGATGGCGCCGCTCGAACTTGGCCGGACGCTCCGCCTTCCGGTTCGCGCCGGGCGCATCCCCGCGGCGTCCGGACTCCGCCGTGCGCGACTTGCAGGCGCAGGTGGACTTCTTCCCGCCCCGGGCCGCCAATTTCGTCAAAAGCGCGCCGATAACCGCGCCCAACACAAACGCGACAACCACGAGCGCGACCGCCGCGCACCGTGTATCGCCCTTCGCCAACAGGTCGAACACCTGATTGATACACATAACTGTTCTGCTCTCTTTCTTGCTTGTTCTCTTAATCTACCTCAGGACAACCTGAAGTCTCCGAGCGATTTCATCCGGCTCGGATGGCGGAGTTTGCGCAACGCCTTCGCCTCGATTTGGCGGATGCGTTCGCGTGTGACGTTGAAGAGCCGCCCCACTTCCTCGAGCGTACGGCTGTAGCCGTCCGTCAGGCCGAAACGCAGGTCGACGACCTGCCGTTCGCGGTCCGAAAGCGTGCCCAGTACCTCGCAAAGCCGCTCTTTCAACAGATGCCCTTCCGTCACTTCAAACGGATTCTCGCTTGTCGAGTCCGGAATGAAGTCGCCATAATGGGCATCATCGCTGTCACCGACCTTGGACTGCAGCGAAATGGGCTGTTGCGCCATCCGCCGCGCCGTCCGTACCTGCTCCGGCGTCCAGCCCAATTCGCTCGCCAGCTCGGCCTCGGTCGGTTCATGGCCCAGGCTTTGCAGGAGCTTCTTGTTCGTCCGCAGGAGGCGGTTGATGTTCTCGATCATGTGCACGGGAATGCGGATGGTGCGCGCCTGATCGGCTATCGCACGCGTCGCCGCTTGCCGTATCCACCATGTCGCATACGTCGAAAATTTGTAGCCGCGGGTATACTCGAACTTCTCCACCGCCTTCATGAGGCCGGTGTTCCCCTCCTGGATGAGGTCCAGGAAGCTGAGTCCGCGGTTCATGTACTTCTTTACGATGGAGATGACGAGGCGCAGGTTGGACTCCACCATCTTCGTGCGCGCCTTCTGTCCCGCCCGCATCGCCTTGCGGAGTTCGTCGAACGAAGTCATGAATTCCTCGGGCATGACCCCGAACTTCGCCTCGAACGACGCCATCTTCTCGCGCAGAAGCGCCAGATCCCGGTCGCGTTTTTTGGACGGTTTCTGCTTCATCAGCTCCGCGTTTTGCCGCACGAGCCCCTTGTACGGCAGGAAGAGGTGCTCCTCGACGTCGCTGCAGAGCGTCTCCAGAACCTTCTGCTTGAAGCTCAGATCGTCGTAGCACGCCCGCAGCGCCGCCCGCGCGTTCGCCAGCGCCTTTTCCGCCCCGCGCTTGGCCGCCGGCGTCGCGTCCGCCTGGCTGCACACGGCGTGGTACTTGTCGCTCGCCTCCCGCAGTCGCTTCTCGACGTCGCGGATCTCCACCCGAAGGCGCGGGATTTCCGCCATGTACGCGTCGCGCTTCTGCTCGTATTTGTCGGATACGATCCGGTCGAAGCGCTCCGTCTGGTTCTCCAGCTTGTCCAGGAGCCCGGCGTACATCTGCGGCACGAACAGATAGCGGTTGAAGATGTCCCGCACCGTCCGTTCCGAAACCTCGATCGTCTTGCACAGCGCCATTTCCTCGTCGCGCGTGAGCAGGTTTACCTGCCCCATCTGGTGCAGGTAAATGCGCGTGAAGTCCTCGAAGTCCGGCATGTGGCTCTTTTCGTCCGCCGCGGACTTCTTTTCGAGCCAGTCCTTGAGGTTTTCCTCGCTCAGGATGTGCACGCCGAGCTGCTCGAACATCGACAGGTACCGTTCGGTCTGGAGCGTATCCACGATCGCCTGGGGCAGGATCTGGTTGAGTTCCTCGAAGGTGATGTAGCCGCCCTGCGATTCGGCGCGGTGCTTCACCTCGTTGATGACCTCGTTCAGTTCCTGGTCGCGCAGGACCGAAAGCCCCTCCATGGACGGCAGGATGTTGCTGTCCGCGTCCATGTCGTCGTCGGGCATGTAGGAAGGCAGCGGCGGCGGCTCAAGATCGTCGATTGTGTCCTCGTCGTCTTCATGCTCCCCATGTTCCTGCGCCTCGACTTCCGCCGCGAGCTTGTCCGCGTCCAGCGACGCCGCTTCGCGCTCAACCTCGTCGTCGGACGGCATGTCGTCGTCACCGAAATCCACGGGCGCGTTCGCATCCGTCTCTTCCCCGGCGTCAAGAACTTCCGCCTCGACAGCCTCCTTGGGCTGTTCAGCGGAAGCTTTCTTGCGTCCACGCTTTTTAGGCGCTTTTTCTGCCGAGGAATCGTGGTTCAAAGTCGCATCTGTTGATTTCTTAGGTCTAGCCATATCGCTCCAGTCTACAATCCACCCGACTGCACTTTGTCAAGTGTTCCGGATATTATATCATATTCTTTTCGTTTTGTGCAAGCGGAAATTTCAACTGCGTCTCGAAAATTTTCTTGTTCCCGGTCCAAAAGCAAAGGCGCCGGCGCGATTTGTCCGCCTTCCGTCCGTTTCGCGCGGTTTTGGCACCCGCGGCGGTTCCGGCGCAACGGGGTGGCGGTTCCGGCGCAACGGCATCACCGTTCCGGCGCAACGGCATCAC
>ERZ808266.561-NODE-561-length-12730-cov-5.721105_pt1 | contig 12730 bp, 10 predicted proteins | sample MGYA00521278_ERZ808266 | MGnify/ENA primary metagenome ERZ808266 (study PRJEB31516, sample SAMN03275591) | gut metagenome | biome: mammalia-associated habitat; material: feces | host: Papio cynocephalus | place: Kenya | collected 2012-08-02 ... | reverse complement strand
TCATCCAGCGGCGTCTTTCGTGCGTGTGAAGTCCCGTTTCGCTCACGGGTTCATCCAGCGGCGTCTTTCGTGCGTGTGAAGTCCCGTTCCACTCACGGGTTCATCCAGCGGCGTCTTTCGTGCGTGTGAAGTCCCGTTTCGCTCACGGGTTCATCCAGCGGCGTCTTTCGTGCGGGACGTGAAAATGGTTAGGAAGACTTAAACGATAAATACCAACTTCTCGCCACAATCGAGACCGAATGCAGAATAGAATACCGAAAAATTGCGATTGCCGGACTTTTCGGGCCGATGTACTTTTGCATCGTCAATCAGAAAGTGGCTAAGATAAATCGCTGCAGGTATGCTTAAGATGTGACAAACGTTTTGAACGATTACTGAATGGTTGGATTTTAACGGTTGTTAAAGATATGAGACATAAGCTTTTACTTGTGATTGTGCTGGTTATGGGATATTTCTCCGCTGAGGCTCAGAGACTTACTCTCGGCGGCTATGGCGAGGCGATGATGACCCGCAACTTCTACAGCGATGCTTGGCAGAGGTACAACCACCCGGAGCAGTACAAGGATGACAAGAGCCACGGGCGGTTCGATATTCCGCACTTTGTCATCAACCTTGGGTACGACTTCGGCAGGGGCTGGACACTCGGCACGGAGATCGAGTTCGAGCACGGAGGCACAGAAAGCGCTGTGGAACTGGAGGCGGATGAGGCTGGTGAATATGAGAGTGAGATCGAGCGTGGAGGCGAGGTGGCCTTGGAGCAGTTCTGGCTCCAGAAGGCTTTCAGTGACGCTTTCAAGGTCAGGACAGGAATGATCATCATCCCTGTGGGGCTGACGAACGGTCACCACCTTCCTACCGAGTTCTTCACTGCCTACAGGATGGAGGGGGAGAACACTGTGTTCCCTTGCACATGGCATGAGCCGGGAATCGAAATTTTGGGTGATTTCGGGAAATGGTCTTATGAACTGATGTTTCTGCCGGGACTTGACTCCGACAGGTTCAGCACGGAGAACTTCATCCAGGGCGGGGCCGGATCCCCTTACGAATTCAAGATAGCAAACTCCTACGCAGGTGCGTTCAGGATTGACAACCATTCTGTCAAAGGGCTCAGGATGGGGCTTAGCGGTTACTTTGGCTCAAGTTTCAACAACTCGCTGACGAAAAATTCAAAGTACAAGAACTGCAGGGGAGAGGTGATGATAGGGTCCGCTGACTTCACCTACACGGGACGCAACATGATTGCCAGAGGTTGTTTTGACTATGCGCATCTAAATGATTCACAGCAGATTACTGCTTTTAATAAAAACAATATGTCAAATGCTTCTCCGTCACCTCACAATGCGGTCGGATCCGAAGCGATTGTGGGAAGCCTGGAGGTGGGCTATGATATCCTTTCACTTTTCAAGAAGGAGAGCAAGTGCTATGCCTTCGCCCACTACGAGTACTACGACTCGATGTTCAAGGTCGCCGATGGTGTGCTGGACTACAAGTGGTGCGGGAAGCATCGCATCGCCGCCGGCATCAACTGGTACCCGATCAAGGACATCGTGGTAAAGGCGGAATATTCAAAGCGCTTCTACGTGACCCCGTTCAACGATGAGCCTTCCATCACGCTGGGGATCGCCTTCAGCGGCTGGTTCTTGAAGTGATGGACATCCATCACTTCAAGAACTACTTCAACCCCCTGTCACTTTGTGACAGCCCCGGTGGGGCACGGGGAAAGGATTCCTCGAAACCCCTTCGGTCGCTTCGCTCCGAGTGAACGTGTATAGATAGAAGATTGAAATAAGAATAAATATTCAAATACAACAGATTATGAGACATGGTTTTAAATTTGCGGCTGTGCTGATGGCTTCGGCACTCGCCGTTGTGGCCTGCGACAAGAATTCCACAGACCCGACCTCCGCGAAGGAGGGAACGCTCCAGAAGGTAAACGAGACTTTCGTGGACAACACAGTGATTCCTACTTACAGGAATCTCGCAGACAAGTCGCTTGACCTTCAGGCGGCTATCGAGAAACTTCAGGCGAATCCTACGGACGCCAACGTCAAGGCCGCATGCGACCTTTGGAAATCCGCCCGCCAGTACTGGGAGTGGAGTGAGGCCTTCCTTTTCGGGGCGGCGTCCAAGTACTACATCGACCCGCACATCGACACATGGCCTCTTGACAAGGTTGCCCTTGAGAACCTTCTCGGCAGCGAGAAGATGATGGCCGACATTAAGAACACTGTTGCCAACCTCAACAACGGACTCGTTGGTTTCCACGGCATTGAATATATCATATTCCGTGATGGCAACGAGCGTCCGGCTTCCGCCATCCCGGCGAAAGAGCTGCTTTACGCCGCTGCCGTCGCCAAGGATCTGTCTTTGAGCGCAGCGAGGCTTGAGGCCGCTTGGGCCGGGCTTGACAATGTCACGGCTGCAAAGAAGGAACTCATAGAGGAGGCTGAGATGGAGCCGGAGGATGATTTCGGTGAGCAGATGAAACTTTGTGGTCAGGCGGGAAGTGTCTGGAAATCAGTCACAGCCGGCAGCGAGCAGATCATCGAGGGGTGCAAGGACATCGTGGACGAGGTCGGCAGCCAGAAGATCGGCAAGCCTTACACGGGCGAGGATGTGAACTACATCGAGTCTCCTCATTCATGGAACTCTATCGAGGACTTCTATGACAACATCGTCAGCGTCCGCAACGCCTATTTCGGAGCTCTTGGAGCGACAACCGCACAGACATATTCAGTGAGCGCCTATCTCGCCGGTGTTGATCAGGCAGCCAATGAGGGAGTCATCTCAGCAATCGAGAAATGCCTTGAGAAGATCGCTGCGATGCCTAAGCCGTTCGTCAAGAACTACAAGGACGCGAAGGTCAAGGATGCGATCGATGCCTGCAACGATCTTAACGATGCGCTTGAAGTCGCCCGCCAGGCACTTATCAATGACTAAGGTGAATGTTCTTTGAAGTGAAAATTACGCCGCTGGTTCCTTTGGAAGAAGCGACTGAAATGGAAGCTGTTCACTCTCGGAATTATTAATGAATATCCAAGGATTGGCCGGTTTTCCGGCTGATCCTTTAACCAATATTAAGATTATGAATAAATCACTGCTGATACTTTCAGCCACCCTTTTTGCCTTCGCCGCCTGTAACGGCAACGGTGGAACTGACGAACCAGAGAAACCGGCTGAACTTAGTGACGAGTGGTACGCTGGCGGAAAACTTGGTACAGCTTTCAACTCAAGCGCCTCGGCGTTTGAGCAGCCGACTCCTGTCATCGAGAACTCCGGGATGATCCAGTCATTCAAGAACGGTGAGATGTTCTTTGAGAGGGATTTCAACGAGAACAAGGACGGGGCTTTCAGCGGCCTCGGCCCGTTGATGGTAAGGCGCGGATGCCTCTACTGCCATCCGAATTACAGCCACGGCAAGCGTCAGACCGAGTACAAGGCAGACAAGACCGGCAACGGCTATCTGCTTGTCATCACGGACGACACGGACACCTACCTCAGCTCCGTGACCGGGATGCCTCAGACACTTGCTGTCGCTCCTTTCAAGGCACCGATTGATGAGAGTAAGATCCGGATCGACTGGCCTGAATATACCGATGAATGGGGAAACGAATTTCCTGACGGAGAGCGTTATAGCCTGATTTACCCAGAGGTTGTCATCCCTGAGGACGCATTCTATGTCCCGCTTGAGGTCACAAAGAACGGTGTCACGTCGGAGGTGCCATATTCAAACGTCCGTTTCAGGGTCGAGTCCACGATCGGAGTCTATGGAGTGGGGCTGTTGGATGCGATTGATGACGCTGACCTCAAGGCTCAGTACGCCAAGGAGGAATCTTTCGGCGCCAAGTTGAATCCGGCTATTTTTGCGAATGGGGAGTGGACGAGCCTTTACGGCAAGACGACTCACCCTAAGCGTTTCACCTATGCGTTGAGTCGCGGTCCGCTTCAGGATGCCGCCGGGGCGAACGCCATCTGGAACATCACCAATGTCACCAGGAGTGACAGGCGTTACCACTATATGACGGCCACCTATGCGAAAGTGGCCTCGCAGGATCCTGATGTGCAGAAAGATTTCTACAAATATTTCCCTGAACAGAACAAGACCGGCAATGTTCAGGATGACATCTACAATTATCTGATGGCCAAGGATCTGTCCCCGGAGATGACAGATGATGAATATGCCGATTTCATGATCTGGCACAGGGGTCTGGCCGTTCCTGCAGCGAGGGATATGGACGATCCGGAGGTCATCAAAGGCAAGGAACTCTTCACGAAGATCGGCTGCGCAACTTGTCACCGTCCAAGTTGGACGACTGGCGATGATAATGTGACGGATCCGAACGGGTTCTTCAAGGACAACGATCCGAGGCTTCCTCGTTACCCTCATCAGACCATCTGGCCTTACACAGACATGGTTCAGCACCGTCTTTTTATGAAGAATGACATCCGCACCGGCTGGTGCAGAACCACTCCTCTTTGGGGGCGTGGCCTGAGCGAGTTGGTCGCGGGCGGTGTTGACAGGCTTCACGATTGTCGTGCCAGAACAGTCATCGAGGCGATTATGTGGCACGGCAGCGCCCAGAGCGATGCCCGTGAGTCTGTCGAGAATTTCCGTACTCTCTCCAAGTCCGAAAGGGATGCGGTTGTAAAATTCATCAACTCGATATAGTCTTTCGAGAAAGACTATATCGAGTCCCATTTACCCCAGTCCTTACGGACAGCCCCGGTGGGGCATTGGGAACCGTATTCCCCAAACCCCTTGCGTCGCTACGCTCCGATGTGGACATATTCAAGGTTTTGTGAATATTTGAAATATTACTCTGATATCTGATGGCAAGAATCTTTTCTGGGCGGCCGGCGGCCCTGGTGCTGCATCTTTCGCTGGCGCTGATTCTGGTTGGGGCGCTCGTGACAACCTTTTCCGCGAGGAAAGGGACGCTTCACGTGCGTGAAGGAGAGTCCGTGGGGACTTTCGAGACCAAGGATGGAACTGTTCTCGAGCTGCCTTTCTGTGTGGAACTTGAGGACTTCGAGGTGCTTTACCATTCCGGAACAGACGCCGTTTCGGACTACAGCTCACGACTGCGCTTCACTAAAAACGGATCGATTCTCCGTGAAGGCGAGGTCAGGATGAACCGCATCCTGTCCTGCAAAGGTTATCGTTACTATCAGACTGACTATGACAGCGATGAGGCCGGCGTGACTTTTACCGTGAGCCACGATCCGGCCGGCATCGCGATCATCTACACTGGTTATGCGCTGCTGCTTCTCGGGCTTTTGGCATTTTTCTTCACAGACAAAAGGTTCAAGAAGTTCTTCGGGAACGCATGGAGATATTCATCGGCCATCGTGGTTATTCTGTGTTTGGAGACAACAGTCTCCGTGGCAGGGAATACCGAAGGCCGAATTTCCGAATATGATGGTACTTCGGTCAAAGAGAATCCAGTAAAACGAACTTCGGTTACCCCGAAGGTCCTGCCGAAAAACATCGCTGCTGAGTTCGGAAGACTCTATGTTCTGTACCACGGGCGAATATGCCCGCTCCAGACTCTCGCCTCGGATTTCAGCGCAAAACTTTACGGAACTTCCGGAATCAAGGGACTGACTGACGAACAGGTGCTTACCGGGTGGATGTTCTACGGCACAAGCTGGCGGAATATTCCTATGCACAACCGGAAAAAGGCGGTTGACGCGATGGATAAGGAGGCGACGCTCAAGGCGTTATATTCAGGAGACCTGCTGAAAATCTACCCGCTGGGGGACAGCACCGGACGGTTGGGTTGGTACTCGCAGAGCGACCGTCTGCCGGAAGGTGTCGCCGATGAGGAGTGGCTTTTCGTCCGCAAGTCGATGGACTACATCTTCGAGCTGGTGGTGAACCGTGAATATTCAAAATTGAGCGAGTCGCTTGGGAAGTTACGCCGTTTTCAGGAGAGCAAAATGGGAGAGAGTCTTCCGCCGGCTTTCAGGATCAAGGCAGAAAGAGCGTACAACGCTCTGCCTCCGCTGTTTCCGATCGCCGGGATATTCCTTATTGTCGGGCTTGTGATACTTGCGGTGGCGATGCGACGGATGGTACGTGGAGAGAATAATAGAGAGACAATCTCGTCCTTTATAGATAAGAAGGCGGGAGCAAGCGAAGAATTAAAAAAGATTCCTGTAAACGACAATGGGAGTACAGTTACAAAGCGATGGCATTTTGCGGGGATATTCAAGGCTTCTGGAATCGTCGCCGCCTTCGTGTTTTTCATTGTGCTGACCCTTGTTTTAGGACTCCTTTGGACCGCGAGCGGTCATATTCCTTTCTCCAACGGTGCGGAGACGATGCTGACCATCGCATGGACAGCGATGCTTGCCGCCTTGCTGAGTTTCAGACGGTTCCCCATTATGATGCCGTTTGGGATTATCGTCGCCTCGTTGGCCACATTGGTTTCTGCGATGGGCAACGCCAACCCTGCCGTGACTCAACTGATGCCGGTCCTGTCCTCACCGTTGCTGAGCATCCACGTCTCGCTGATGATGCTCTCCTACACCATTTTAGCCGTCATTATGATCAACGGTATCTGTGGTCTTATAGCCTCGTTGCGCCATACCTTAGTCCCCGAGCCTGCCGAAGGAAGTGGATTGGATCGTCCCTCACCGGCCCTTCGGCAGGCTCAGGGACCGAAAGACGCCTCCGCGAAGATGGCACGGATGTCAGAAGCGCTGATGTATCCTGCCCTGTTCTTCTTGGGTTCCGGCATAATCGCCGGCTCTGTCTGGGCCAACGTCTCCTGGGGCTGCTACTGGAACTGGGACCCGAAGGAAACCTGGGCGTTGATCACCTTCCTGATCGCCTCCCTCGGTGTGCACCGCACCCGTCTTTCGTTCCTGAAAAGTCCCAGATCCTATCACATCTACACCCTCATCCTCTCAGCCTCCGTCCTCTTCACTTATTTCGGAGTCAACTATCTCCTCGGTGGCATGCACAGCTACGCCTAAGCCGCTTGTCGTTCCGTGCGTAGAACCACCACCTTTGCTCACGAGGACACCTCAGCAGTATCGCTGGTGCGTGTAGATGCCGTTCTGACGCACGGCATCCTATTCTGTTATTCATTTACCAAAGTAAGATTGTATTCTCTTATACACGTGTTGCCTTCCTTGTCTTCAGCTGTGAACTTGAAGAGATACTCGCCCGGCTTGGTGCCCTCCGGGAATTTCGGATGCTCGTGGAAGGTGGTGTTGCGTGTGCCTGCGTAAGGTGATTTGTCCCAAGTCTGGTTCACCACTTCCGTCTTGCCGTCTTTGGAGGTAATCAAGACGGTGATTCTCTTCAACTGGTTCATCACGCAGTAGACATCGGCCTCAACGTGCAGATCCCCGGTCTTAAGGCTTCCCGTGTGGTTGTTCACCTCTCCCGTGCCGTGTCCGCTGCCCATTTCGAAATTCTCCAGAAAAGGCTTGTCGCTTATCTGGAACTGTCCGGTGACTGCCTTTGACTCACCGTTGTCCAGTGTAATGACGAGGTTCATTTTGTATTGCCCCACTGGCTGGTCCATCGGAATCTGCTCATAGTCATCGGCGGGAATCAACGCTTTCAGTTCCCCCGTCTCCTTGTCATAACCGGAGATCAGTTCCGTCTCATCGAACTTGCCCTGCCCTCCGTCTTCCTGCTGTGCTGTCATTTTTATTGAAGTGACGGCCCCTTCAAGTACTTTGATTTTGGCCTGGATGGAGAGGTGTCCATAGGCGAAGGCAATGCCGCTGTCGGGAATATCCTTTTCCCCAAGTTTAAGTTCCTCCACGGAGATGTTCTCCTGAGGCTCGTCGGGGGTGTGATTGTTTTTGTCACAGGAAGTGAACCCAAACGAGAATGCTACAAGCAGCATCGTGGCTGCTGAAATAGATTTAATCAGTCGCATAATAAATTGATTTTTAATTGTTTTGAATATTACTCTTTTGCTCTTATCTTGATGCTGATCGCCTTCAGTTGTTGCCAACCTGCTTTGTCGGTCAGCCGTACCATAAAATGATAGTCGCCTGTGTCGATGCCTTCCGGGATGGGTATGTCCACCTTGGCGTTGTACGATTTCTGCCCGTCCGGGATGGCGAAATCCTGATTGTACACCCAAGGGTTGACGGGATCCTTCTTGGGGTCGAGAGGACAGTCGCCTGCGGAAGTGGAGTGAGTGTGGTGGTCGAAGTTGTGGTGGATCTCCAAGTTGAAGTTTCCGAGCTCGCCGTTGTCCGTGAATGTGTAACGGAACGGAATCTCATCCCCTATGTGATACACCTCGCAGTCAATCGGTGACGGAACCTCCCCGTCCACAATCTCCGGCTTCTCCAGATCTTTGGCCTTCGTGTCTTCTCCCGTGCAGCTTTCGGCCAATGTAAGCGTGGTGCACAAAGCTATTGCACAGAAGCACACTGTCATTAGGTTGATTTTGTGTCTCATGATTTTAATGATTTGTAATTCCTCCTGCAGTCAGGAGACTGTTGTTGATTATTGTCTTATTGTATAGATGCCATTAAAAGTTCCAGACAGCCATCAGCGTGATGTCGCGGCCGGGGGCAGGCACTCCGATCAGGCGGTAGTAGCTGGTGTGGTCGTAGTACCTGACTCCGAGAAGATTGTCGCAGCGGAGCGTAATCCGAAGCTGGTCCTTGCCAAGCGGGAAGGATTTTCCCACAGAGAGGTTCAGCATCTGATGTCCCGGAGTCGGTTCTTCCGGAGGCACGACCTCATTCTGGCTGCCCACGACAACATATTCAATGGCCGCGAATCCTCCTTTGGCCACATCCGCTGCCGGAAGATTGTATCGCAGCATTGCGGAAGCGGACCACGGAGGGGACATCGGCAGTGAATAGCCTTTCTTCTCACCGCTGAGTTGTCGTGAATATAGGTACTCACCGTCAGCGTCAAACTCAAAGTCGCGGAGGAACCGCCATTTGAGCGAGGCCTCGAAGCCCCAGCGGAAGACGCGGCTTTGCGTGTAGTAATATAATTGCAGTCCCTCTTTATAATCGGATGTCGGATTGAGGTAGATGTAGTTGGGAAAGTAATTCGCATAAGGGGTGAAGGAAGCCTCCACCGGACCACGCTCGAAGACAACTCCCGCGTCTATCTGATAGGATTCCTCCGGTCTCAGACCGGAATTGCCTTTCTCATAGCGGAATATGCTGTAGTTCACTCCGTCCATTCCGAGTTCCTTGGCTATCGGCATCCGGAAACTCTTGCCTATGTTCGCCTTGAGGGCGAAATCACCTATGCGGCCGTTAACACCTGCTGACCAAGTTATGCTGCTGAATCTTTTGCTGAAATCCGACGAGCGTTCCATATAGACTGAGTCACCGTCCGCTGTAGGTGTCTTGAACCAGTCTTTGTAGCTATGGATGTTAACCTCGCCATAGTCGTACCTTATGCCACCGCTCAGGATGAGATTCTCGTTGACCACGGTGCGGTCGGTCACGTACGCTCCGAATGCTTTCCGCTCGAAATCAGGAAGGATGAACCCCCAGCCTCTTTTACGGTTGACCTGGCACTCCGCGTTTGCTCCCATATTCAGTGTGATCGTCCCGAAAGCCTGGCGGACATTGACGGCGGAGGTGAAGGTGTTCTTCCTGAAACTCCGTTCAAGAGCGTCAGGGGGAGTGGGCATATAACCGTGTGAGACTGGTTCTGAATATTCCCTCTGCCGGTTGTTCTGCCACCCAAGGTCGGCCGCCAACGTCCCCCGATTCCATCTCCATTCTGTATGGTTTGACACAAAGGTGTGGCTCACAGAGTGGTATGGCAAGTCTATGTCCCGTCTTGAAGCATCGTAGTCAATGTCTGACATCCGCACCTCAAGTCCGTGCGCGTCAGCGAAAAATCCGCTTTTAGTGTTCACGTTGTTTATCCGCAGGGATGTCCTCCAGTCATCACCCTCATATCCAATAGCCAAACTGCCGTCCGCCTCCCTGCCCGATGTGTTGCGGAGGCGACGGTCGTGCAGCTTGATATAGTAGGAATAGTACTGGATACTGTCGGCCGGAACCTTGTAATCAGCATAGTTTATAAACGTTCCGTTAGCTTTATACCAAAATCTCCCATTGCCGCCACTGATTTTCCCTGTCGCTCCGATTGACTCGTTATTACTTCGGGCGAACAAGTTGACACTTCCCCCGAAACGCTTGGACGGAATGATGTCGCTCTTGAGGTTGATTACCCCACCGATGGCGTCCGAGCCGTAGGCGAGTGCCGCCGGCCCTTTGACAACCTCCACGCTCTCAACACCAAACTGGTCGGTCTCAAGTCCGTGGTCATCTCCCCACTGCTGCCCTTCGTGCTTTATTCCGTTTTCAGCTACGAGTATCCTGTTCGCACCCAAGCCTCTTATGATGGGCTTGGATTCTCCGGAGCCGATCACCGAGGCTTTGACGCCGGGAATCCTTGACAGGCTCTGCATAAGCGAGCCCCCGAAGTTTTCCTCAATGTATTTCCTGTCCGCTTCCACAGTGCTTAAGGAGGAACGCATCTGTAATTCCTTCTCGCTGCTGAATCCTGTCACCACCGCCTCGTCCAATGTACCGCCTTTCCTTGATCTGACAGTGTCGGTCGCGGCCACGCGTTTGATTGTGTCCTGTGGCTCGGTTTCTTTTATTGGAGTGCCGTAAACCTCCGCATTCAATTTTCCGGATGCGAGGCAAAGCAGGATGAGGAGTGGAAGAGCGGAAACCGCTGTATTCCTTTTCATCTTGATCTTTTCTATTGTTTTGATTGACTATACCTTAGGACTATCGCCTGATGATTGTTGGGGCATAGGTCACTAAAATCAAATTGTTTGATTTTAGTGACTTTAGTAATTCCTAAGAATAGTTTGGAAATATCACTTACTCCTGGCAGACAAGCCAAGACGGATTCACGAAAAGATCACAGGTGGAGCGCGAAGCGAATGCGCAAGTGTCTCGGCCGATTTGATTCCGGTGCGAGGCTCGATTTCCGGCTCCTCGAAAATCAGAGTGCAGATGACATCCAGACGCACTGCTGGCGTGCCGACAAAAGGAGTCGCTACGAAGTGGCAGATAGGACAGGTGTCCTCACAGTGTCCGCTGTCCGAATGCTCCGGAATGTCCTGATGAGATTCCATAGCCACCTCAAGCTCGTGGAAGTGCGCTACCTTCACGATGCTCACCGGCATCATTGCCAGCAGGAGAACCAAAGCGGTTATGATTTTTGTCTTTCTCATCTTTTCGGTGACGAATTTAGTGATTGATTATATAAAATGCAACAATATTGCAAATTATTTATTTGAGAAATTTTATAAAATGATTTATTTGCTGTAAATTTGCGAATATTTTGAAGCGGAAATGAATGCTACCGATATTCTTAAAAGAAGCGGTCTTAAGAAAAGCGCCCAGCGGATCGCGATCATAAACATCCTCCAGAATCACCTTGTCCCTCTTAAAGAGGATGAGATCAAGGATGAAATGGGAGAAATCTATGATAGGATTACATTCTACAGGACGATGCAAGCTCTTTGTGACGCAGGCATCGTTCACCGCATCGTTGTGGACAAGACCATTGTGGAATATGCCTTGAACACAGAGGGCGAGCATCATTCTCACGTCCATTTCTATTGTACGGTATGTCATTCAATCACCTGTCTGAAAGAAACACCGGTGTATGATTATGACCTTCCGGCCGGTTACCGGCGGGAAGAATGCCAGGTTCTCATCAAGGGAGTCTGCCCTTCCTGTCTCGGCAAGGCCTGAGTTATAGCCAACTTGTCAGGTGCAACGATTTGATTCGAATCCACAAATTTGCGGATTCGAATAATGTTGCTTACCTTTGTGGCAAAGAAGGTCAGAAGAATGATTGTGGTTTTTGATAAGGATTACCTTCGGGAATTGTACGTGACTGGAAAATGCGACCGTAAGCATAGATTCCAGCCTGAGATAGTCCATAGGTATAAGAGGAGAATAGATTATCTGAAACAGGCGAAAAATGTGGAGGAATTGTTCAGATTGCCTTCATTGCGTTATGAGGTTCTGCAAGGAGACAAGAATGGCATTTCGTCAATAAGGGTGAATGATCAGTACAGAATTGAATTTGTTGTCAATCAGGATAATGAACCCTTCTTGTCCGTATGTGATATTCTCGAACTGTCAAACCATTATAAATAGTTTTTTTTTGAATATGTTAGACTTGAATTCCAAATATCCGGATATGGTGGCCAATAACCTTGATCCGTATGTGCCGACTCATCCTGGTGAGCTGCTGAAAGAGGAAATCGAGTACCGCAAACTGTCACAAAAGCAGTTGGCGGCGGATATGGGAGTGGCTTATACTGTCCTGAACGACATTGTGAACGGTAAGCGAGCCGTGAACACCAAGTTCGCTCTTCTTTGCGAGGCGGCTCTTGGCATTCCTGCTCACATTCTCCTCGGACTTCAGGCCGAATATGATATGCAGACGGCAAAACGGGATAAATCCTTTCTTGAAAAACTTTCTTCTGTTCGTAAAATCGTTGCGGCTGTGCTCTGAGCTAATATTATTCAATTGTTTATATATCTGATGATGCGGAAGATGCGGATCCGCTCCGCTGATTTGTAACCTTTGTTTTTATGGATATACTCAAGAGATATGTGATGCTTTGTGTCGGGCTGCTGATTGTGGCGTTCGGGGTGGCTTTTTCTATTCTGGCGGACCTGGGGACTTCGCCGATCTCGTGTCTGCCGTATGTGGCGAGCATGCTGTGTCCTCTTACTG
>ERZ808266.559-NODE-559-length-12753-cov-3.698299_pt1 | contig 12753 bp, 10 predicted proteins | sample MGYA00521278_ERZ808266 | MGnify/ENA primary metagenome ERZ808266 (study PRJEB31516, sample SAMN03275591) | gut metagenome | biome: mammalia-associated habitat; material: feces | host: Papio cynocephalus | place: Kenya | collected 2012-08-02 ... | reverse complement strand
GTGCTAAGGCAAGACGATGCCGACGCGAGGCTCACGGAAAAGGCCTACGACATTGGCCTTGCGAAAAAAGACCGATACGACCGATGGATGAGCAAGAAAGAGAATATACACCATATCATCGACTTTTGCGATTCCACGACCGTTCACCCCAAAGACATCAACCAGGCACTTGAAGCCATTGGCACGACCCCACTCCACTTTGGTTGCAAAATCTCCGACTTAATCAGCCGCCCGCAGATTACCATGCAATCATTGTCGAATGCCATTCCGATGCTTAGGGAAGAACTCGACAAGATAAACGACAGAAAGGAAGAAACCATCGAGGCCGCCGAGGTCAAGATAAAATACAAAGGATACATAGAGCGCGAGAAAATCGTGGCAGAGAAAATGCGCCGCCTGGAAGACATTAAAATAAAGGGGCACTTCCGCTACAACGAGATTTCAGAGATAAGCACCGAAGGCCGCCAAAAGCTCCAGCGCATAGACCCCGACACACTGGCGGAGGCAAGTCGCATACCAGGCGTGTCACCGTCGGACATCAACGTATTGCTCGTTTTGCTCGGGAGATAAGGCTTGCTCAACCTTTCCCTGATATAGGATGGCTTGAAAGTTTCACGTGAAACAAAGTAACACATAAACATTTGAAAACAAAGAAGATAACACTTAAAGTAAAACGTAAAACATGAACAACCCAACATTGGTAGAGAACCTACGCACCATTCAAGACTGGCCAATAAAAGGCGTTAATTTCCGCGACGTCACCACCTTGTTTAAGAACGCTGAATGTGTCAAGATTATCAGCGACATGATGTACGACCTCTACAAGGACAAGGGCATAACAAAGATTGTCGGTATAGAAAGCCGCGGCTTCGTGATGAGCTCTGCCGCCGCCATCAGGTTGAATGCTGGCATAGTGCTATGTCGCAAGCCAGGCAAACTGCCTTGCGACACCATTCAGCAAAGCTACGCCAAGGAGTATGGCATAGACACGATAGAGATCCACAAGGATGCTATAACGCCCGATGACGTGGTGCTACTCCACGACGACCTGCTGGCAACAGGTGGCACCATGAAGGCGGCCTGCGACCTCGTGAGGAAGTTTAAACCAAAGAAGATTTACTGCAATTTCATCATGGAGCTTATCTCCGAATTTCCTCACACGCGCGAGATATTCGACAAGGACGTTGAGATAACGAGTCTGCTCAAGTTTTAGTTCCACGTGAAACAAAACGGGAAAATGTTTGCTTGAAAACAGCAAGTTGGTGGGTATGATTAAAGAAAAGAATGAGAAAAGGTTGGAGCGCTTGAAAAACATAGTGCTCAATATGCCCGAGAAGCCTGGCAGCTACCAATATTATGATGACCTGCGCGAAAACGGAGGCACCATAATATATGTGGGCAAGGCAAAGAACCTGAAAAGGCGCGTATCGAGCTATTTCCACAAGGAGGTAGACCGATTCAAGACGAAAGTGCTCGTCTCGAAGATAAAGGACATATCTTATACCGTGGTGAACACGGAGGAGGATGCCTTGTTGCTCGAAAACGCTCTCATAAAGAAATACAACCCAAGATACAACGTCTTGCTGAAAGACGGCAAGACGTACCCTTCCATCATCGTGACCAACGAGTTTTTCCCACGCATATTCAAGACGCGGCACATCAACAAGAGGGTCGGCACGTATTTTGGCCCCTACCCCCACATCTCCTCCATGTATAATGTCTTGGCCTTGATCCAAAAGGCGTTCAAGCCAAGGAGGTGCCGCCAGCCGATAACACAAGAAGGCATAGACATGGGCAAATACCGCCCTTGCCTGGAATATCACATACACAACTGTGAGGGGTGTTGCGTGGGCAAGCAGTCGAGAGAGGATTATCTTGAAAACATAAGGCAAGCCAAGGAGGTGCTCAAAGGCAATACCCGTGAACTGTCGGAATGGGTCTACAAGCGCATGATGGCCAATGCCGAGCTCATGAAGTTTGAAGAGGCGGAAAGGCTGAAGGAGCGTTACCTGCTGTTGCAAGACTTCGTGTCGAAGAGCGAGGTGGTGAGCCACACCATCAACGACGTGGACGTGTTCACAATCACGGACGACGACAACAAGAAGAACGCGTACGTTAATTATATACACGTAAAGAACGGGACCATCAACCAGAGCTTCACCTACGAGTATAAACGCAAGCTCGACGAGAGCGACGAGGACTTGCTGATTCAGGCCATACCTGAGATAAGGGAACGCTTCGGGAGCAAGTCGAAAGAGATTATCGTACCGTTCCAGATGGAGTGGAAACTGCGCGACGCGGAGTTTTTCATCCCTCAGCGAGGCGACAAGAAACATCTCTTGGAACTCTCTGAGATGAATGGCAAACAGTATAAGTTTGACAGGCTGAAGCAGACCGACAAGCTCAACCCTGAGCAAAAGCAGACGCGCTTGATGAAAGAGTTGCAGGAAAAACTGCACCTCGAAAAGCTCCCTTACCAGATAGAGTGTTTCGACAACTCCAACATCTCAGGCACCGATGCCGTAGCAGGCTGCATAGTGTACAAGGGCATGAAGCCCTCAAGAAAGGATTACAGGAAATACAACATCAAGACCGTAGTAGGCCCCGACGACTACGCTTCCATGCAAGAGGTCGTGAGAAGGAGATATACGCGCATGATAAACGAGCATGCCACCCTGCCCGACCTCATCATCACGGATGGTGGCAAGGGGCAGATGGACATCGTTAGGGAAGTGGTGGAAGACGAGCTGCACCTCCATATACCAATAGCCGGACTCGCCAAGGACGACCGTCACCGCACCAACGAGCTGCTGTTTGGCTTCCCGGCGCAGGTGATAGGCTTGAAGACCGACAGCGAGTTGTTTCATGTACTCACGCAGATACAAGACGAGGTACACCGCTTCGCCATCACGTTTCATCGCGACAAGCGTTCGAAGCACGCGCTACACTCAGCCTTGGACGACATTAAAGGTATAGGCCCAAAGAGCAAGGAAGCATTATTAAAAGCCTTTAAATCAGTAAAATACATCAAGGGCGCAAGCATTGACCAACTTGCTACCATCATTGGCAAGGACAAAGCACAAAAGGTATATGACGCATTAAACCAACAGGAACCATCAAACAAGCAATAGAAAAAAATGAGAGTAGTAATACAACGTGTCACCAAAGCGTCGGTGACGATTGACGGCAAGGTAAAATCAAGCATAGGCAAGGGTTTCCTCATACTCGTTGGAGTGTGCTCCGAGGACACCGAGGAAGACGCGGCATGGCTCGTAAGGAAGATTGTAGGATTGCGTGTTTTCGACGATGCCAACGGCGTGATGAACCTAAGCATTGGCGACGTGGGGGGCGACATACTTGTCGTTTCACAGTTCACGCTCATGGCGAGCTACAAGAAAGGCAACAGGCCAAGTTGGATCAAGGCCGCGCCCCACTCAATCTCCATCCCCCTCTACAATCGTTTCTGCGAATTGCTGACAACGGCATTGGGCAAGCCCATAGGCACAGGCGAGTTTGGCGCGATGATGGAAGTGGAACTCCTGAACGACGGCCCGGTCACGATATGCATGGACACGAAGAACAAAGAGTGAAAAAACGGTCGCTGAAACCGACCAAATGGTCGGGCGTGGCCAAAAAACGGATTCTCAAAGGGGATAAGACGAAGCTACAAATAGTTAACATATTGCGGCACAGTGAGTTGAGCTTGATATTTGTGATTATTTTATTACAAACTGGCTTTTCAAAAGAGACGCGAAGCGGCAATTGCGCGACCACGATTTGAGCATTTGCGCAATTGCGCGCAATCAACATCGCGCACAAGCGCATCGTCCTGCAACGAAACTATCACGCCAATGGACAATTGGGCAATCGTGACAAGAGACAATAATAAAAACGAGCCAAGGACATAAAGAAACAAAAAATTGCTTATCTTTGCAACATGACAATAAAAGAAGCGCAAACAACCGTTGACAACTGGATAAAGGAATATGGCGTGAGATACTTTTCGGAATTGACCAACATGACGGTCTTGACAGAAGAGGTTGGAGAACTGGCCCGCGTAATGGCGCGAAAATATGGCGACCAAAGCTTCAAGGAAGGCGAGAAGGACAACATGGGCGAGGAGATAGCAGACATCTTCTGGGTGCTCTGCTGCATAGCCAACCAAACAGGCGTCGACATGACCAAGGAATTCGAGAAAAGCATTGACAAGAAAACAAGGCGAGACAAGGACAGACACATAAACAATCCAAAATTAAAACAATAGACATGGGAATGATAAAAGAAAAAATAACGAAAGACATCCAAGCACAGCGTAGCGAGGGCATCGTCAGCAGCAGCAAGATAGACCAGGCATTTGCCAAATACGACCTCAACGTGGACGAGGATGCCGTCAGGGAAAAGGTGAAGGCCATTATTGCGGAAAAAGTGCCCGAAAACGACAACCTCGACGTGAAGAAATTCCTGCTTGGCTCAGTGGAGCTGACATCCCTGCACACCACCGATACAGAGGAAAGTATACTCGCACTGGTTGAAAAGGTAAACAAGTTTGAGGGCGCATACCCTGACCTGCCTCACGTGGCAACCATTTGCACGTATCCCAACTTCGCCCATCTGGTGCGCAACACGCTGGAGGTGGATGGCGTAGAGATTGCCGTAGTTTCCGGCTCTTTCCCATCGTCGCAGACGTTCATCGAGGTGAAAGTTGCGGAGACCGCCCTGGCCATAAAGGATGGCGCGACCAACGTAGACATCGTGCTCCCCGTGGGTAAATACCTATCGGAAGACTATGAGGGCGTGGCAGATGACATCAACGAGCTGAAACAGACGTGCGGCGAGGTGCCAATGAAGGTCATACTCGAAACCTGCGACCTCCCTACCCTATCAGACGTTAAGAAGGCGGCCATACTCGCCATGTACAGCGGTGCCGACTATATTAAGACATCAACAGGTAAAGAGAAGGCCGGGGCCACGCCAGAGGCCGTCTACGTGATGTGCAAGGCCATAAAAGAATACTACGACGAGACGGGTATCGTGATTGGCTTGAAACCCGCGGGCGGCATCAACACGGTGATGGACGCTGTCACCTATTACACTATCGTGAAAGAAGTGCTCGGCGAGAAATGGCTCACCAACGAGCTTTTCCGTTTGGGCACAAGTCGCTTGACCAACTTGCTGCTGAGCGAAATCATCGGCAAGGACACAAAGTGGTTCTAAGAACCATCACAACCAATCAGGGGTGGTCACGCACAAAGCGTGGCCACCCCTGATTGGTTTATAAAACAATATCTATTTAAAATAACCGAAGCATCACTTCCTGCGCTCTATCACGTAGTCGAGATAAGCCTTCAGGCTGTCTTTCACGGGACCGTCGCCCACTTCCTCATCAAGCAGAGCCATCGAGGAAGCATGCAGTTCCCACATTTTCTTCTCAGCATAGTCAATGCCACCGTTGACCTTAGTGAAATTAACAAGGCGGGCAATCTCGTCCTTGGAAACCGTGCCGTCCTTAACCTTATAGGCTATTTCGGTCATCTCCCTGTCGTGGGTACTATTGAGAGCATAGAGCACTGGCAAGGTAAGTTTACCTTCAGCCATATCGTTACCTGTGGGCTTGCCTATCTCCGACTGGTCGTAATAGTCGAAAATGTCGTCGCGAATCTGGAATATCACGCCAAGGTTGCTGCCAAATTGCTTAGCATATTCTATCTCCTCTTCCTTAGCTCCCCCACTCAAGGCACCCATGGCGGCGCAAGCCTCGAAAAGTGCGGCTGTCTTTTGTTTTATGACCTGATAATAAGCCTCCTCTGAGAAATCCTTTGAATGGACATTAGACAACTGCAATATCTCACCATTGGAAAGCGTACGCCCGAGATCTGCGAGATAGCGCACGATAACCTCATTGTGGGTGTAGCTGATATGTAGCAACGCCGTGGAAAGGATATAATCGCCCACGAGCACTGCCACCTTGTTGCCATACACATCATTCACGCTTGCCTGACCACGACGTTCCTCGCTCTCGTCCACGACATCATCGTGGACCAACGATGCGGTGTGTAGCAATTCCAAGCCCACCGCGGCGTGCTGGGTGACATCGGTAATGCCGCCATGACATTTCGCCAGCAATAGGATTAGCATGGGACGCATGCGCTTGCCAGCGCGCTGACGGATATGGTTTAATGCCTGAGACAGCAAACCATCAGGATGGGACAAGCTACGGTCAAACAAGTCCTTGAAATCTTCCAACTCGGAGGCAATCGGTTGTCGTATTAATGAGATGTAATCCATCAGAATGAGATATTTAATACAAAATTAGTGATTTTGTGCGACATTGTAGAGCCACAGTGATAACTTTTTCGTAATTTTACACAAAAATAGAACTTCAATTACATATCGACAACATCACCATCATGGGCAAACTTTTTCTGCTTGACGCATACGCCATCATATTCAGGTCATATTACGCTTTTCTGAAACGTCCAACCATCAACTCCAAGGGGCTTAACACCTCTCCAGTATTGGGATTCTGCAACACGTTGAAGGAAATACTCGACAAGGAAAAGCCAAATTATCTCGGAGTGGCTTTCGACAAGGGCAAGACGTTCCGCCACGAAGCCTTCCCAGCGTATAAGGCCCAGCGGCAAGAGACGCCTGAGGACATCAAGCTTTCAGTGCCAATCATCCAAGACATATTGAGAGCCATGAACATTCCCATCCTCATAGCAGAGGGCTTCGAGGCCGACGACGTGATTGGTACTCTCGCTACACAAGCCGGACAAGCTGGGGTTGAGACATATATGCTCACGCCCGACAAGGACTATGGGCAGCTCATCCAGAAAAACGTGTTCATGTTCCGCCCAAGGCACGGCGGCGGTTACGACAAGATTGGCGAGCACGACATTGAGGAAAAATATGGCATACCAAACGCCACAAACGTGATAGACTTGCTCGCATTGATGGGCGACTCTGCCGACAACTACCCTGGATGCCCAGGTGTGGGTGAGAAAACGGCAGCAAAGCTCATCAACCAGTTTGGCACCACGGAGAACCTGCTGGCTCATACCGACGAGATAAAGGGCAAGATAAGGGAAAAGGTTGAGAATGCCAAGGAAGACATAAAGATGTCGAAGTTTCTCGCGACCATCAGAACCGACGTGCCAATAGAGCTTGACCTCGACAAGCTGAAAGTGTCGGAACCCGACTCCAACAAGCTTCGCGACATATTCAACAACCTTGAGTTCAAACGCTTCACCGAGCGTTTTCTTGGCAAGCAAGAAGCCAAGGCGCCACAACAACCCGACCTTTTCGGGAATGGCGCGATTGCACGCAACGACGCAACTACGCAACTAAACAACAGCACAACGACGCAACAGGACAATGACGAAAACGAGAAACTGCCAAAAGAGCTATCCAACATAAACACCGTAGAGCATGATTATCGTCTTATCACCAGCAAAGAAGACGCAAAGCAATTGTGCGATAGATTGATGGAGAGCCGAATCGTCAGTCTCGACACGGAGACCGACTCAACCAATGCCATAGACGCCGAGCTTGTGGGCCTGAGCTTTTCCATGAAAGAGCACGAGGCTTTCTACGTGGCAATACCTGCCCCGAGGGAAGAGGCGCAAGAGATGGTAGACATCTTCAAGCCTCTCTATGAGAACCCCAACATCTTGAAGATTGGCCAAAACATCAAATACGACTACGAGGTGCTGCGCAACTATGGCATCGACATTCAAGGCAAGATGTTCGACACCATGCTCGCTCACTATGTTTGGCACCCTGAGCTGCGCCACAACATGGACTACATGGCTGAGACATTGCTCGGCTATCAGACGGTACACATCGAGGAGCTTATAGGGCAAAAGGGAAAGAACCAAAAAAACATGCGCGACCTCAATCCAGACGACGTGTACGAATACGCCGCTGAGGACGCAGACATCACCCTGCAACTGAGAAACGTGCTGGAGCAAAAGCTCGATGAGGTTGATGCCCGCAGGCTTTTCGAAGACATTGAGATGCCACTGGTGAAGGTTCTCGCCGACATGGAGATAAACGGCGTGCGGCTCGACACCGACCAGCTGAAGGAGACGCAAAAGGTGTTCACCGACAGGATGAACCAATACGAGAGGCACGCATTCGAGGAGGCCGGACAAGAGTTCAACATATCCTCACCGAGGCAGGTGGGCGACATTCTCTTCGGCAAGATGCAACTTGTGGAAAAGCCCAAGAAGACCAAGACCGGACAGTATGTCACCTCAGAGGAAGTGCTGCAACAATTGAGCGGCAAGGCACCTATCGTCGACGACATACTCAACTACCGTGGCATGAAAAAACTCCTGGGCACATACGTCGAAGCATTGCCAAAGCTCATCGACACAAAAGACCAGCACATCCACACGTCATTCAACCAGGCAATCACTGCCACGGGCCGATTGTCGAGCAGCGACCCCAACCTGCAAAACATTCCCGTGCGCGACGACGACGGCAAGGAGATAAGAAAATGCTTTATTCCCGATGAGGGTTGCCGATGGTTCTCCGCCGACTATTCGCAAATAGAGCTACGCATCATGGCGCACCTGTCGGGCGACGACAACATGATAGAGGCGTTCCGCGAGGGATTCGACATCCACCGAGCCACGGCGTCGAAGATATGGAAAGAGCCCATGCAAGACGTGAGCGACGCGCAACGCAAGAAGGCTAAGCAAGCCAACTTCGGCATCATCTATGGCATCACGGCCTTCGGACTCGCGCAGCGCATGGACATAAGCAACAAGGATGCCCGACAGCTCATCGACGACTACTTCCATACGTTCCCCAAGGTGCATCAATACATGGAGCAAGCCAAGGAGAACACCAGGGAGAAAGGCTATGCCGAGACCATGTTTGGCCGCCGACGCTATCTGCCCGACATCAAGTCGGGCAACAACACCGTGCGTGGCTTTGCCGAGCGCAACGCCATCAACGCGCCAATACAAGGCTCTGAGGCCGACATCATCAAGATTGCCATGATTCGTATATGGAGACGCTTCAAGACCGAGAACCTACGCTCGAAGATGATTCTACAGGTGCACGACGAGCTCAACTTCTCTGTTTGTCCCGGAGAGGAGGAAAAGGTCGAGGACATCGTGATGCAGGAGATGCAAAACGCCGCCAACCTCAGCGTGCCGCTAACGGCAGACGCCGGTTGGGGCGACAACTGGCTCGAAGCTCACTGACGGTTTGCCATGGTGCATGGAGACCATCATGAGGAATACACGTGGGAAGTTAAGAATTTTGTGGACAAGGAAATTCCATCTTGTACACGTTGGTCTCCTTACTCTCAAAACCTACATCCTGATACAAGGCGTTCGCAGCCACTCTCGACGGGCGCGACGTGAGCATCAGGGTGCAGGGGCTTGTCTTTCGCACCTCTTCCATCACTTTCTCTATTAGAGCGCGTCCGAGTTTCATCCCACGAAAATCCTTGTCAACCACGACATCCTCTATCCATGCCCTATGTCCCGTGGGAATCTGGTAAGTGGCAAGAGTGCACATCCCGGCAATTTTGCCATCCACCCGGATGAGATAGAGGTGGCTGGCATGGCTGCTTACAAGTTGCTTGAGCTCCTCGGTGGTCAGTGGCTTGGCGGCAGGAGAGAGCTGTGGCAGCAGCCGGTTGACGCTCTCCAGCATTTCCTCGCCTGCTTCTCTGGCTTCAAAGAAGTCTACTGTCATATTTTGTGGCTCTACATTCAAAACACATTTGTTGTTGTCGCTACTCATTGTTGTATAGGCTATAATCGCGAAATTGGTGAAAAAAGCGATGTGGCAGGAACAAGAGGTTGTGGCATAGCTTTTCCATGAAAGCATGACGTTTCAGCGGAATATCAAAATTTCATTATCAAACCGTCTCATACAAGCCTTATTGTTTCCCCTTGTTGATGATGTAGATTCCCGCCGTTGCCAATGCTCCTGCCACGACATACTTCCAATAGAACGTCTCGCCGAGGCACAGGCATGACGTGACGGCTCCGACCACGGGTATGAGCGAGTTGAATATGGCAACCTTGCCCACTGGGTTACAGCTCAGCAGCTTGTTGTAGAGCGAGAACCCGACAGTGGAAATAGCGATGAGCAAGAGCAGAACGACAATTCCAGTGTCGTTGACCACTGGCATCGTGCCGCCAGCCGCCAGGCCTGGCAGCATGAGCAACGCGCCACCTATGCTGAGCGAATAGCCCGTGCCGACAAACACGTCGACACGCTTGCTCAACCCCCTTGTTAGCAGCGATGCGCTTGCTCCGCACAGGGCATTGAGAATAATCATTCCGTCGCCGAGCAGCGTGAACCGTCCACTATCCTTGCCGCCAAGGTTAAGGGCGAGTATGCCCATGAAACCTATGATGCAGCCAAGGGCCTTGCGCATGGTCATGCGGTCGCTCTTGAAAAACAAGCAGGCAAAAACAACAACCGTGAACACACTCATCGAATTGAGTATGGCCGAGCGAGCCCCGGCGTTGTGAGAGAGCCCGAAGTAGAAGAAAGCGTAGTGCAGGGTAGTGTTCAGAAGCGAGAAGAGCAGTATGAACCACCAGTCGGATGTCTTCCTCACGCCAAACCGTCGCCCGGTAGGTTTGGCAATGGCGAGTATGATGAGACCCGAAACGAAGAACCTTATCCCGGCAAACAGCATCTTGCCGCACGTCATGTCGGGCAGGATGCCAAACTCGTTCATCCCCAATTTTATCAGCGGGTACGCCCATCCCCATGCCATGGCGGCTGTCAGGGCGAAAACCACGACCCACACGGGGCGTTGAAACATGTTGGTTTCATTCATTTCGATGCTCCTTGTTTTTCCACGCTTTTAGCTGAGACATGATATTCTTATGCATATATCACTGATATTTAACGGTATTATCTGTAAAATTACGTTTTTTCTACCTAACTTCCAAGAAAAATTCAGTAATAGCATCGAAAAGGCATGACAGAAAAGAAGATTTCCGGAAATTTCTTGTCATTACCTTTGTAGCCTGCTTGATATTTTCCTACCTTTGCAGTGATAATAAAACCATAAAAACTCACAGTATGAAAAAGCTATTCCTAATGGCCTTAATGGCATTCTTCACGACCACGGCATCGTTCGCGCAATGGAATAAAGGCTCGCTCACCATCCAGCCCAAGGTCGGACTCAACGTGGCCAACGTCACCGATGGCGATGGCACCGACAGCCGCATAGGACTTGCCGTTGGAGCCGAGTTTGAATACAGGCTCTCACCCGTTTTCAGCCTTTCCGCCGGCGCGCTCTACTCCATGCAGGGGTGCAAGGCCAATGTCGAAGACGATGAAGGCAACAGCGGAGAGTTAAGCTCGAAGCTCGACTACATCAACGTGCCCATCCTCGCCAACGTCTACGTGGCCAAGGGCCTTGCCGTCAAGCTCGGCATACAGCCCGGCTTCAACGTCAGGCACAAGGCTTCGGCTACGGTCAGCGGCGTGAACGTATCGACCAACTTCCCAGGCATCAAGAGCATTGACTTCAGCATACCTGTCGGAATATCCTACGAGTTCAACCGCTTCGTCATAGATGGTCGCTACAACTTTGGACTTACCAAGCTCACGGATCAGGCCGACTCCAAGAACAGCGTGTTCCAATTCACCTTCGGCTACAAGTTCGCCCTGTAACCTCTGGCACAAAACATATGACGAAAATCGGATAGCCCAATCCCATACGCAGAACCTTTCGAGGTGCCCTGTCCGAAATTTATTGTAAATTTGCAGTAATTTCCGAATGGTTCAAGGGTGTTTCTACTAAAAACTTTTGGTTCTTCCGGAATTTGGAGTGATGGTTAGGACCCGTCCGCAACCCAAATGGCAAAAAAATGTCGATGCCTACACATTGGTTGCGGGCCGGCACAAGACCGGCCCCTGCAAAGCAGTTGAAAGACGGTGCGTCACACACAACAAATATGGTATGCGTAATCGGCGAAGCCGACATCTTCTGAATCTATGAAATCCGTATGAAAAATGAGACGTGAGAAAAAACATCCACACGAATCAACATAGAACCTAATAATATCTTACAAAAGTTCTTCCGAGAATCGCTTCTTTTCTATCAAGCAGTCTCTTGATCGAAAAGAAGCGATTCTTGGCTTGTTTTTATAAGCCATTAAATATCAACAAGTTGCATTCTTAACGGTTTTCAGGCGTAGCCAATGCGACTAAAAAGCCTTGGCTTCACGCTTGGATCGCGACGGCTCTACGCTGAAAAGGCGACGGCTCTACGGCGTAAAGCCGATGCGATTTGGCCAAAAACGCAAGAAAATGTGGTCGAAAACCTGTTTGCGGCGTTGCCAAGGGGCATCTTCAAGCCGCTTTTCCGCTCTGGAAGCACCTGCCGCCAAGTGTTAAATTTCGACAATAATATTTTACATTTCGTACATGGTGCTTGCAAAGCCGTTCACACTATTTCCACGTCCCAGCCAAGATTCAAAGCTGCGGAAATCTTGTCGAGCATTTGTGTTGCTGTGGGTAAGAATGTAAAGCCCAGACTGCACTTCACGTTGTGCCTTGCCACATTTTTCTCGAAAACGCCCCCTCAAAGATATGAAAAATAGCTTGCCATGCTTTTGTTTTTACCAATTCACCTCAAAAAGCGATGAAATTCTTGTTGGTGTGCCTTCTTTTACCTATCTTTGTAGGTGTCATTCGGGCTTGATTGCCGGCAAGTCGTTGTCGGCGCTAATCGCCCGCTTGGCATATCATAGAGAGAAAGAC
>ERZ808266.557-NODE-557-length-12795-cov-4.335400_pt1 | contig 12795 bp, 5 predicted proteins | sample MGYA00521278_ERZ808266 | MGnify/ENA primary metagenome ERZ808266 (study PRJEB31516, sample SAMN03275591) | gut metagenome | biome: mammalia-associated habitat; material: feces | host: Papio cynocephalus | place: Kenya | collected 2012-08-02 ... | reverse complement strand
GCAGAGGAGAGGCGCAGGTTGGAGAGCTTGAACGTGGTGTAGCTCAGGCCATGGCCGAAGGCGAAGAGCGGATGGGTCTTGTGCGCGTCGGCCCAGCGATAGCCCACGTATATGCCTTCCTTGTAATCCTCGTCGATGACCTTGTGGTCCTTGCGCCATGTGCCGGGATAGGTGCCGAGGGCATGCGCGCCCACGTCGTTGAGCGAGGCAGGCCAGGTGAAAGGCAATTTGCCCGATGGATTGGCGTCGCCGCACAGCACGGCCGCCAGGGCGTTGCCAGCCTCTGAGCCGATGAACCATCCTTGCACGATGGCAGGCACCGTGTTTTTCCATGGCATGGCGGCGGCGTTGCCGGAGATGTTGACGAACACGAGGTTCTTGTTAGCCTTGGCGAGAGCCTTGACGAGCTCGTCTTGCGCGTAAGGTAGGCCGTATTGCTTGCGGTCGTGGCCCTCGGCGTCTTGGTAGTCGCTCTTGTTCAATCCTCCGAACACCACCACGTAGTCGGCTCCCTTGGCTTTCGCAACGGCATCGCTGATGAGTTGCTGCTTCGAGCGGCTGTCCCTGAGGTCTTGACCTGTTGTCACGCCGTTGTAGTTGCCGGTGGTGTCACCCACGTAGCCGCGCTCATATTCCACCTCGGCAATGCCTTTCAGCCTGTCGCGCAATCCCTGGAGGGGTGAAGCCTCGCGTTGCACTTTCAGCGATGAGCTGCCTCCGCCCACGGTCATCATCTTGATGGCGTTCTCGCCGACCACGAGCACCTTCTTCTGCTTGGAGCCGCTGAATCGCAGTGGAAGCAAGTTGCCCTTGTTTTGCAGGAGCACTATTCCGTCCTCGGCAATCTTCTTGGCCGCCTCATAGTGGTCGTCGGAGCAGAGGAAGCCATGGTCACGCTTGGCCATCGTGGTGCGGAAATAGAGTCGGAGCACACGCCTAACCTTGTCGTTGAGCTCCTTCTCGGTGTATTTACCGCTCAGGATGCCTTGCTTGTATGGCATGGCAAGATAATAGTTGTCGTATGCTTTTGACGCACCTTGGCTCAGTCCGTTGGTCCACGTGCCGAACTCCATGTCGAGTCCGTTTTTCACGGCTTGGTCGGTATCGTGAGCACCGCCCCAGTCGCTCACCACCACTCCGTCGAATTTCCAGTCGTGCTTCAATATCTTGTTGAGCAGTATGTCGTTGTGGCAATTGTGCTCATTGTTGTAGAGGTTGTATGCACCCATTAGCGCCCACACGTGGCCTTTCTCGACCGCAGCCTTGAACGCCGGCAGGTAAATCTCGTGCAGCGCGCGGTCGGAGACTATGACATTGACCTGATGGCGGTTCTCCTCGTCGTTGTTTAGGGCGTAGTGCTTCACGCATGCCGCCACGCCGTTGCTCTGCAATCCCTTGATGTAAGGCGCCACCATGGTTGACGTGAGCCATGGGTCCTCGCCCATGTATTCGAAGTTGCGCCCGTTGAGCGGCGTGCGGTAGATGTTTACGCCAGGGCCGAGAATCATGTCCTTGCCGCGATAGAGGGCTTCCTCACCAAGGCTTCTACCATAGAGGCAAGCCATGTGAGGGTTCCAAGTGGCGGCGAGGCAGGTGAGCGCGGGGAACGCCACGCACGAGTCGTTGGTCTGGCCAGCTTGTTCCCATTCGTCCCATAGCACGTCTGGACGCACTCCGTGGGGGCCGTCGTCGGTCCAAAGGTCGGGCAGTCCGAGGCGTGGCACGCCACGGGCGGAGAACTTGCTTTGCGCGTGAATCACGCCAATCTTCTCGTCGAGCGTCATGCGCGAGAGCGCGTCTTCCACACGTTGTTCTATGTTCTTGGTCTCGTCGAGGTAGACGGGCAGCGCCACTTTGCCGCCGCAGCAACTTTTCTGGGCTTGCGCGGATGGCGTGAATGCCGTCAGCATGAAGGCGAAGGCTATCACAAAGTGTTGTTTCATGTCTTTTTTTTGGTTTGAATGGAATTGTAATGGTATGCTGCAAAGGTAGTTCATTTTGGCGACTTAATCCAAGGTGACATACAAAAAATCTCTCCATGCGTCAACTTTTGTCGATTCGCATGGAGAGATGTCTCTTTGTGTTGCCGCGCGCATGTCTTCTACGCGGTGTCAGTCTTTATTTGATGTAGCCCTCATACTCGGCATCGGTCTCGCAGTCCCACCATACGGGGTAGCTCCAGATGTCGGTGTCCTCGGCATGCTTGTTGGCAGCCAAGGCCTGTGCCTCGTTGTAAGACAGTTCGAGCGTAGCGGGCAGGCGCCAGCGGCGAGGCCAATATTTCGGGTCATCCTTTGACGTGCCTTTCAGCTTGTCGGTACCAGTGAAGAGCACTGAGCGATCCATGCCTGGGTACACCACGCCGAAGTCCTTGATGTTGCCCGCGCTGTAGTTGAAGCGGCGCATGTCGTTCCAGTTCTCCAGGCTGCAACCCATGGCCACGTACTTTTGCAGCATGATGTCGCTCATCTTCAGGTCTCCTGCGTTTTGGCAGACGGCGGCGCTTGCGAGGTAAGCCGCTATCTTGGCATCGTCCATAGGCAGCATGTCAGGATTGCTGAAGCCCTGTCCCTTCCAGGCTGTGAGCTTCTTCTGCATATAGTCGAGATGTGCCTTGATGCCGGCCTTGTAAGCGGCGAGCGCGCCAGCCTTGTCGCCCTTGCGATAGAGCACCTCGGCCTTGATGAAGCAAGCCTCGTGGTAGGTCATGATCTCGAAGTCGCTGACCGGGCGTGTCTGGAACGAGCCCGTGGAACCCACGGCTCCGGCGTTGAGAGCGTCATCAGTGGAGAAGTACCAATTCACGTCGTTCTCTTCTTTCGACTGGTTGCCCGTGAGCTTGGAGTTGCTGCGCAGCGAGACGTAAGCCGTGTCGCCAGCGTAAGCGTAGTTGCTGCTGTTGACGAAGACGGAACCTGCTTGATATGTTACCTTGACGGTGTCTTTATTGACAACGGTCTTGTGAATCTTGCCAATCTCGGCGGCGAAAGCCTCGCGTTGTGCCTGATCCTTGATGTTATACTTGATGACATTGTCTTTGGATTTCCATGTGGGAGCCACTATGCTGTTCCATCCCATGGCTTTCAGGCGCTCGCAGTCGCCATGGCAGTCGACACCCTTGGAGCGTGCCCAGCCATACGATTGCACCTTGCCGTTTTCATCCAACTTGATGTTGGTCATCACGGCAGGCACTATCTTGGTGTAGCGTGGGTCCTCCACGCCAGCTCCTCGCATGTTGGTGAGCAGGTCTGTGTAGTATTTGGTTATGCGCTGCGTCGTGCCGTATGCCACGCAGTTCCAGTTGCCATTGGTCATGATGGGGTCGCCCATGAGATAGTCGGTCACGTCCTGTCCGCTGTTGTAGCATGGCATCACGGAGTTGTCGTCTATGCTCTGTGGGCCTTTTGACAGGCAGTCGAGGATGGCGTCCGGGTCAAACTCCGCCTTCTTGGAGAGCTTGAGCAGGTAGCGTGCCTTCAGTCCGTAGGCCAGCTTCAGCCACTTCTGTGCGTCGCCGCCGTTCATTAGGTCGCCTTTCGACAGCGGCGTGGCCGTGGAGGGCTGTGTCTTGCCGAGCAGCTCTATGGCCTCGTCGAGCTTGGCTATGCAGCCGTTGAAGATGGTCTTGCCATCGTCGTAGGCCGGCACGGGCGAGTTGCCGAGAGCCTCGGTGTAGGGCATCTCGCCATAGAGGTCGAGCATCTCCATGAAGCCGAGGGCGTGGTAGATGTCGGCCACGGCCATGTAGTGGTAGGCGTTCTCAGCCTTGGCCTTGTCGTAGAGGTCGTTGAGGTTGGCAGCCGTCTCCACGAACCACGTTTGGTAGGAGCTGGTCGTCGTTCCGGCGGCGAAGTTCCATGTCACGGCGGCAGGGCCATGAGTGCCAGAGGTGGAGTAGAGTACGCCGGCAATCATCGACGTGCGGTAGTTGGTTATACCAGCCGAGTACATGAACATGCGCTGAATCCAAGGCACGCGGTTGGCCACCTCGGCTGTGGTGTTGTTTGGCTTGTCGGGGTCCACGTTCACGTCGAGGAAGTCGCTGCACGATGAAAGTCCAAGCGTGAGCAGGCATCCGGCTGCCATCATATATTTTAAACTCTTCATATATAATTCTGATTTTGATGTTTAGACAAAAGCTTATTCACACGGGAGCCGTGGCTTTAGAACGTGACGTTCACGCCAAATGTGTAGGTGCGGACGGAAGGCACGCTGCAATAGTCGATGCCCGTGGCGCCCGAGCCGCCTGTTCCGCCAGCCGTGCACACCTCAGGATCCATGCCCTTGTAGTTGGTCCACGTGAACAGGTTTTGCGCGGTGATGTTGGCCGAGAGGCGCTTGATGATGGTGTGGCTGCGCAGGAGGCTCGTGAAGTCGTAGCTCAGCGAGATGGAGCGCAGTTTCAGCCAGTTGACACTCTGTATGAAGTTGTATGAGTTGTCGGCATAGTTTGACCAGTACTTCTGAATCATCGCCTCGCCCGAATAGGTTGTCTTGCCGAATGTGTAGGTCTTGCCAGCCTCGTAGGTTTGCGTGTAAGGCTCGCCCGTCGTGGCGTTGATTCCGTCCACGGTGACACTCTGGCGGTTATTCAGCGTCGTGAGCTTGCTCAGGCCGTTGCTGACCATGAACTGCTCTGTGCCATTGAACACGTCGCCGCCAATGCGGAAGTCGAGCAGGAACGAGAGCGACAGGTTCTTGTAGGTGAAGGTGTTGTTCCATCCGCCTATGAGCTTGGGCTCACGGTTGCCCACCACGTCGTTAGTGCCGCTGTGTACCTTGTATAGGCCGGTGGCTGGGTCGATGAGGTATTTGCCGCCCTTGATTTCCTCGCCGTTCTCGTCGTGCTGGGTCTCGAAGCGTGTGCCCACGAGAGCCATGAAGTAGCCGCCGTTAGGCACGGAAGCCGACTTGACAGAGCCGAATTGCGCGTCGGTGGGGTAGAACATGCCCACGCCATCGAGGAACTCGCCAAGGCGGCCCTTGTTGTAAGAGAAGTTGAGTGTAGACTCCCACTTGAAGTCCTTGCCGTCGAACGGCTTGCCTGTGATGCTCACCTCCATGCCCTTGTTGATTACCGAGCCAGAGTTGATTGACATGAAGATATATCCGCCGGCGTTTGACAGGCGAGGCTGGGCTATCTGGTTCTTCGTGGAGCTGTGGTAATATGTCCAGTCCACGCCCAAGCGTCCTTTCAGGAAGCGCAGCTCGGCACCGATTTCCCATGCGGTCTGGATCTCAGGCTTCAGGATGCTGTTGCCCTTGGTGTAGACGTTGCCCACGCCGGTGAGACCACCGTAGTTGATAGGCTTCTCCAGATAAGTCAGCGTGGCATACGGGTCAGCATCCTTACCGACCTGTGCCCAGCTGGCGCGCACCTTTCCGAATGAGAGTATGTCGTTCTTTGGCAGTAGCTCTGTGAATACCAACGCGCCGCTCACCGAAGAATAGAAATAGGAGCGGTTGTCGAGAGGAAGTGTTGAAGACCAGTCGTTGCGGCCCGTGAAAGTGAGGTAAGCCAGGCTCTTGTAGGAAGCGCGTGCCTCGCCATAGACACCCACCAGTCGCTTTTGCGTGGTAGCGTCGTTGAAAAACTTGTTGCCGTCGGCGATGTTGGTGAAGCTGACGGTTCCCGGTGTCACAAAGTTGTAGCCCCAGTGTGTCTGGTTGAGGCGCTCCGTGCTCTCCGCCGTGGTTCCGAGCATAAGGCCGAGGTCGAAGTCGCCGAAGGTCTTGTGCAGGTTGGTCATCACGTTGGTAGACCAATACTCATAGCGGTAGTCGCTCTTGGAGAGGCGGCCGTTCTGGTACAGTTCCTTGACCACGGAGCCTGGCGCGATATATGTATAGGCGTCGGTGGTGTAGTTGTCGTAGCCGAAGCGCGCGGTCACGTCCCACCAGTCGGCAATCTTGAAGTTTGCCGACAAGGCTCCCGTGAAACGGTGCGTCTTGTCGTACATCTTGTCCTTGTTTATTATCCAGTAAGGGTTCTCCTTGTCGCTGGCCAGCTCCCATACGCCGTCAAACAGGCGATACTTGGTGCCGTCCTCGTTGAGATAGTGCGACATGTCTTCTTGCAGCGGCCAACTGTACAATGCCGTCATGGTGCCGGTGCCGCCGCTGCCCCACAGTCCGCCAGAGGTGAGGGTCTTGTCGGTTTTCGAGAGCGAGTAGGTCATGTTGGCGCTGATGGTCAGCTTGCCGAACTTCTGCTCGCCGTTGAAGCGCACGGTGGTCTTGTTGTAGCCAGTCTTGCGCACGATACCCTGCTGGTCGTAGTTGGATAGCGAGAGGAAGAAGCTCTGGTTCTTTGATCCGCCGGAGATGCTCACGTTGTTGTCGAGCACCGTGCCTGTGCGGAAGAAGTTGCCGATGTTGTCGTAGAGTGTCTCCGAGCCGTCGTAAGCCTTTCCCCAAGAGTTGTAGGTCTGGTCGCTGAACACGCCGTTGTCGGCATAGTATCCTCGTCCGAATTGCTTTTGCGTCTCAGGCAGCTTCGTAGCTGACGACGCGCTTATCTTACCAGAGTAGTCGATTTTCACCGTTCCCTCGGCACCTTTCTTTGTAGTGATGATGATGGCTCCGTCGGCGGCACGCGAGCCGTAGAGGGCTGCTGCGGCCGCTCCTTTCAGCACGGAGATGTCGGCTATGTCCTCGGGGTTGATGTCCATCACGCGGTTGGAGAACGTCGTGGCATTGCGTGTCATGCCGTCGGTGCCGGAGTTGCCCACCACGCTCGTTGAGTTGTCGTAGATGATACCGTCTACCACGAAGAGCGGCTGGTTGCTGCGTCCCTCGGCTGTGGAGTTGGCACCGCGCATCACGATTGTGGCTCCGGCTCCAGCCGCGCCGCTGCTTTGGGTGATGTTCAGTCCGGGCACCTTGCCTTGCAGGGAGTTGACGATGTTGGTGTTCTTGTTCTTCATCAGCTCGTCGGCCTTCATGTCGGTCACGGCGTAGCCCAGGGCCTTTTTCTCCTTGCGTATGCCCATGGCCGTCACGACCACGTCGCTCAGCGACTTGGTGTCTTCTGCAAGGGTTATGCTGACGTTTCTTTGCGCTCCCACCTTTACGACCCGCTTCTCGTAGCCTATGCACGATACCTCGAGCGTGGAGCCATTGGGCACGTCTATGGTGAAACGGCCTTCGGTGTCGGTCACGACACCTTTCGAGGTTCCCTTGATTACGATGCTTGCGCCAATGATAGGCTCTCCAGCCTGGTCGGTTACGGTTCCCCTAATGGTGTTCTTCTGTTGCTCTGCCAGCGGCCTTGGGGCAGTGCCCGTCGCGGTTGTCGCATTAGCAGAAAGAGCATTGCCTCCGAGAAACATTGTGGTTAACGCCGTGGCTGCCAATAATGACTTCGCGTCCAGCGTTCTTTTGCAATTGCTTTCACTCATAATGACATAACTTAAAGTGTGTTAGTGACTGTTGGATTGTTTCAAGAAACGTAGATTAATCCCTTGTCAATTGCAAAGATAAGTAAAAAAAAGACACCTGCAAAGTCTTTGCAGGTGTTTTTATCTTTCTGTTATGTTAAAAATGCGATTTGTTGCAATTTGCGTGCGTATTGTAATGATAAGTTGTCTTTATGTTGCCATAATTGCATTTGCTTTCCTATTTTGCCTTTTTCATTCTCGTGTTAAGCTGAAAAACGCTTGGCAAGAAGATGAGTAGGGAGAATATTATGGAAAGGCCGACCATTCGCTCGTTGCCATTGAAGAGGTCGACGAGATTGCCGTCGGCGCATTGTGGCATGAGGTTGACAATGACATAAGAAATGGTGTTGTTGACCCAATGAAACACTATGCCTGGTATGATGGACTGGGTGCGATAATACATCCATCCCAGCAGCAGGCCGATGAGGAAAGCGTGAATGCCTTGGGGCAAGTTGAAATGCACGATGCCGAAGAGCAATGCTGATATGGCTATGGCAATCCAATGCCTGCCCGTTGGCATCATGCCGAGCAGCTTGCGCAATATAGCCCCGCGGAAGACAACCTCCTCGGCAAGAGGCGCGAGAATGCCTATCACGACATAGCCAAGCGGTTTCTTCATCACGCCTTCCATCATTTTCATCACTTGTTCTGGCATTTCGAAGTGTGTCCATTCCACAAGTTGCTCTGAAGGGATGATGCTGCCAACGGCAAGCAGAACAGCCCATGCTATAACCGCCCATGGCCGTGTCAGCATCCACGTGTTTGATACGCGTGTCCATTTGCATTTGAGAAAGATCAAGAGCGTAGCAACACTGCTGAGCGTGGTAATGGCGATGGTGCTCGTGATAGGCGAAAGTTTGAAAAAGTTGAAAATGATGCCAATGCCCAACTGCAAGAGCAGGAATACTATGACATACCAAATAATGTCGAGGCTGCCACGCAGGGCACTGTTGTTTTCTGTCATGGGTAAGAATCTTTTTTATCGGTTTTGTTTTGTTACCTTGTTGAGTATCTTTATGATGTGTTCTTGGTCTTCTCGCAGTTGCTCGGCGAGGCTTTCGGTGCTGTCAAACTTGCGGTTGTCTCTCACTCGGCTTGCAAATTGTACCTTGAGTTGCTTGCCATAGAGGTTACCGTGGAAACCAACGATGTTGACCTCCAAGGATAATGTTGACCCACCGAAGGTCGGGCGAGAGCCGATGTCCATCATGGCGGGCAATGGGCGCGCAAGCCCCTCCACAGTAGCCCATACAGCGTAGACGCCATCCTTGGGTATGAGCTGGCCGCTGTCGCCAAGGTCGAGGTTGGCCGTGGGAAAACCAAGTTTCCTGCCTTTCTGAAAACCTTTGACAACCTTGCCGGAAAGTTCAAATGGCCTGTTGAGGCACCTGGTTGCCATCTCCACTTCTCCTCCTTTGAGAAATGAGCGGATGAGAGAGGAGCTCACCTTCATGTTGTCGAGAGTGTATGACTTTGCTTGCACTACCTGTATACCAAGCTCGCGGCCGTAAGCCACGTAATCGTCGAAGCCCTCTGTGCGGTCATGGCCGAAACGGTTGTCGTAGCCAATGACAAGCGTCTTGACATTGAGATGCTCGGCAAGCACCTGCCTCATGAACTCCCTTGCCGTGAGCGCGGCCATTTCCTTGCTGAAGCGCAGCACAGCTATGTTGTCAACTCCCGTGAGCGAGATGAGTTGCAGCTTGCGCTCAAGGGTGGTCAGCAGCTGAGGCTGGTAGTCTTGGTTGAGCACCTGCCGTGGATGGCGGTCGAAGGTGATGACGAGCGAGGCGAGCCCGGTCTGCTTGGCCTCTTCCATGACATTGGCAATGAGAAACTGGTGGCCGCGATGCACGCCGTCGAAGAACCCTATCGTGGCGACGCAGGGGCGAGTGTCGCCGTTTAATGTATAGTAACTATCGTCCAACATTATCTTTTAAACCTTTTTAAAAAGCCATTATCTCCTACATCTTTTAATGGCTCGATATAGTTCGCCTCCTCCGAGCACCAGCACTCCGGTAGCCACGGTAACGGCCAACCATTCCATGGGGCTCAGCGGGAGCGTGCGAAACATCCTGCCGCCGAAAGTGACGATAAGCCATTGCCCCACGAATGTCAGCGCGAGCACGAGCACGAGACCGCGGTCGCGCCAGAAGTGGCGGAAAGCGCTGTGGTAACTTCCAAGGCACTTGGCGTTGAAGAGGTTCCAAAATTGCAGCATCACGAATGTGGTGAAGAAAAGCGTCAGCTCATGCACGTCGATAATGCTTCCCGCACCATGGCGCTCACACCAGATGAGAAAGACAAACATTATGGCGAAGAATATGAATCCCACTGACAGTATGCCCCACGCCATTGGCTTTGTGATGATAAACTGCGATGCCTTGCGTGGCTTGTCGCGCATCACCTCGTGGGAAGGAGGCAGCGAGGCGAGGGCAAGGGCGGCAAAGGTGTCCATGATGATGTTGACCCAAAGAATCTGCGTCACGGTGAGTGGCATTTCCGTGCCTATCACCGAGCCTCCGAGCACGAGCAGCAGTGCCGACACGTTGACCACGAGCTGGAAAAACAGGAATCTCTGGATGTTCTTGTATAGCGAGCGTCCCCACATCACGGCAGCGGCTATGGAACCGAACGAGTCGTCGAGGAGGGTGATGTCGGAGGCTTGTTTAGCCACGGAAGTTCCCGAACCAAGCGAGAGTCCCACATGTGCGTAGTTGAGCGCAGGTGCGTCGTTGGTTCCGTCGCCAGTCACTGCCACCACCTCGCCGTGTTTCTGCAGCATCTCCACGAGGCGTTGCTTGTCGTCTGGACGAGCCCTACTCATCACGCGTATGTTTTCGCAGCGCTTGTAGGCTTCCTCATCGGAGAGCGCCGCCCATTCGGGACCGGTGATGGCCTCTCCTTCGTCTATTCCTATTTGGCGTGCTATCTCCAATGCTGTGGCTGTGGTGTCGCCAGTTACAATCTTCACGCGTATTCCGGCCGTGCGGCATTCGTCGACAGCCCTTGGCACGTCGTCGCGCACTGGGTCACAAATAGCGCAGATGCCTTGAAGTGACAACCCGGGCGCTTGCCCGCCCAAAAGTGAGTTGGTGAGGTCGCCCTCGCCGTAAGCGAAAGCCAAGGTGCGCATGGCTTGTCGCTGATAGACGAGCAGTTTGTTTTCGCAAGTCTCGCGCTCGGCAGCGTCGCAGTCGCACATGTTCATCAATATCTCTGGCGCACCTTTCACGAATGTCATGGTCTTTCCATTAACCTTAGCTACGGTCGCCATGAACTTCTTCTCGGTTGAGAATGGTATCTGGCTGACAACAGTGCACGATGCACGCAATGCGTTGTAGTCGTGACCTTTGTCCTTGAGCCAAAGCAGCAACGCTCCTTCTGTGGGGTTGCCCACCACCTTGTCGCCATCGAGTTCTGCGGTCGAGTTGATAGCCATGGCGGTGTCGAGCAGTTGAGTGACCTTGCCGTTGCTGTCTGCCGGATGAGCTGCGGACACCTCGCTCACGCGCATCTTGTTTTGTGTAAGCGTGCCAGTCTTGTCGGTGCATATGATGGTCACGGCTCCCATTGTCTCCGACGCTTGCAACTTGCGCACGAGATTGTTGCTCTTGAGCATGCGGCGCATGTTGAGAGCCAGTGCGAGGTTAACCGCCATGGGCAAGCCTTCTGGCACTGCCATGACGATGAGCGTGACCGCCATCATGAAATAGTTGAGCACCGTTTGAGCCATGCCAATATAGTTGGTGGTGTGCCATAGGTCGTTGGTGAGGACGTCGTGAACAAGAAAAATTACGAAAGCCGAAACTGATACTACCGAGCCTATCTTGGATATGAGCTTGGCGAGTTTTGTTAGCTGTATGTTGAGCGGCGTCTTGGTGTTTGTCGCCTCCGTGGATTTTTGGGCCACTTTCTCTATCTCCGTCATGGCACCCACTTTTTCCACTACTGCCTCGCCGTGGCCGTTCATGACCATCGTGGAGCGCAGTATGATGTTTTGTGGATATGTCGTGGCGTGGCTGCCGTCGTCGTTGACGCTCTTCGTGGTGAGAGTCTCGCCAGTCAGCGTCGACTCGTCTATTTGAAGGTTTGTGGCTGAGATTAGACGCGCGTCTGCCGGCACCTCGTCGCCAGGCTCCACAATTATGATGTCGCCCACTACGACCTCGCGGCGTGGAATCTCCCTCACCTTACCCTCGCGACGCACTTTCACGGGTTGGTCATCGTTCATGGCGGTGAGCACATTGAACTTCTTGGCCGCGTCGAGCTCGAAATAGAAGCCTACTGTCGTAGCGAGGAAGATGGCGAGAAAGATGCCTATTGTCTCCATGAAGTCGTTGTTGACAAACGCCAGTCCAAGAGACACGGCAGCGGCAACAAGGAGAATCTGGATTATAGGGTCACGGTATTTATCAATATAGAGTTTCCAAATTGGAGTTTTCTTTGGAGGCGTAAGCACGTTATCTCCATGTTTCTCACGTGAGGCAATGACCTCTGCGTTGCTTAGGCCATCTAACTTGATTTCTTCTTTCATGTCTTTGTATAAAAAGGGTGTTTATGTAGGCGTTAACGTCATAGCGCTTATTATACAATACAAAGTTATATAAAAATGATGCTAACAAGTGTGCTAAGTTCCATATTTTCCGTTTCTTTGCGATAATAATACGAAAATTATGGCAATGGCATGGTGTGCCGTCATGCCATCAGGTGGTAGGTGCCACCAGCGTAGGCTTTCACCACGCCTTTCATTTCCAACTGGAATAGCAAGGCGGTTATGGCTCCGGCATTGATGCCTGTCCTCACCGATATTACGTCTTGTCGCAGGTCGTTGGTGCGCTGGAGCAAGCAAACGACTTTTTTTTCGTCCTCGGTCAAATCGGGAAACAGCAGCCTCTCTATTCCGTTGCTTCTCGCTTTCTCCAGCGTAGCCTCGTTTTCCCAGCCCATGTCCTTTACGAAATCCTCGGCCGACGTGATAAGGCCAGCTCCACAACCGCGTATCAGGTTGTTGCAGCCCTCGCTGTAAGGCGCTCCCACTGGACCTGGAAAGGCAAACACGTCGCGGTTGTATTCCTTGGCAATTCGTGTTGTGATCAGCCCTCCGCCTTTCCGTGCGCTCTCCACGAGTATGGTCGCGTCGCAGAGTCCTGCCGTGATGCGATTCCGCCTCACGAAGTTGAGCTTGTCGGGCCTTGTGTGCGTCATGTATTCGGTAATGAGTCCGCCTTGGTTCACCATCCTGTTGGCGTCGTCGCGGTGTGATGGCGGATATAGCGTGTCGAGGCCATGCGCAAGCACTGCCACGGTGTCCATGCCGTTGGCCAGTGCCTCGCGGTGCGCGTGAATGTCAACG
>ERZ808266.554-NODE-554-length-12828-cov-5.404134_pt1 | contig 12828 bp, 6 predicted proteins | sample MGYA00521278_ERZ808266 | MGnify/ENA primary metagenome ERZ808266 (study PRJEB31516, sample SAMN03275591) | gut metagenome | biome: mammalia-associated habitat; material: feces | host: Papio cynocephalus | place: Kenya | collected 2012-08-02 ... | reverse complement strand
TCGGACGGTCAAAGACCAGTTCTCCGTAGTAATCGGAGGTCTTGCCCTCAGGGCGCTCAGCCGGAACAGCCTTCTTCTCGAAGGATTCCTTCACCAGATCAAATCTGTCAATGCTCATAATTTGTCTATTTGTTAAAGGTGTGTATTTCCTTAAACTATATGTTGTTTATCAAAACTGTCCTCAAGAAAAGAAGAAGGCTGATCCACAAGGGACCAGCCTTCATTATTTAAATCATAATATCCTTTTTGCCATAAATATGCCGTCAGGCTGGAAGACCGGCACACACAAAAGCGTTCAGCGCCTGAACGTTCTGGCTCTGAAATCCCTGCTGGAACTGCTGCTGTCGGTATGTGTGGGCTTCCGAAATCATCCTTGAAAAATTTTGATGGCGCAAGTTATGAAATCAATTCTTAAAATCAATGATTTTTTTTGACTTTATCGGTTTAGAACAATATCCGCCGCCAAACTGAAATGGAACGGACACATTTTGTAGCGGTAATATATTCCTAGAAGAGGAATTCCAACTTCTCCGGCAGACGGGTATAATCATCAATCCTGATATAATCCATTCCGCCAAGGCGGATCTGGCTGTCGTTGCCGCCATCCAGGAAATCGTCCCCCACGAAAAGGATCTGGTCGATCGTGTACCCTTTCTCTGCCGCATAACGCATCACTGCATCAAACTTGTTGTACTGCTTAGGAGTGATGTCGAAAGAAGTCGTGCCACCGATGAACACGGAATAATCCTTGAAGATCTCATTGACCTCCGGGAACATGGCCCGTCTGCGGATCTTGTCCGGATCAAAAGACAATTTGTCCGCTTTGTCCGCCTTGGTGCCGAGAAGACCGAAAGTCACCATACCAGACTCGTGGAACTCAAGAGGATCTCCCTTGTAGTCCGTGTAGCCATATTTCTTTCTGAGATAGTCGCAGTTCTTTTGGAAGAACTTCCTGTCGATTGGAGCCTTCTCTTCCCTCACCATTTTGAACTTGCCGTCAATGACGCGGCTCTCCTCCATTCCATAGTTGCCGAGTATGGTGATAGGATATTCACCCATCTGCTTGTAGATCCTCGCACAGTTGCCGCCGCCGGCCATGATTATCTCATAGCGCTTGGCCAATGTGTCGAGCACCGCCCTGTTGGCCGCTGTCAACGGAGTCTTGTGCTGGGTCAGAGTCCCGTCAAGATCAAAGCAGATCAGTTTCTTCTCCTGCTTCCATTTCAGCTCACGGATCGAGTCCATCAGACGCTTCATTCCCTGAGGCTGGTCAGTCGAGACGTAGGTGACACCGTGCCTCATAGCGAAATCGGCAAGATCATAGCTGTTCACCGGCCAAAGAACCGTCTGAAGGCCGGCCGCGCGCACGTCATCCAGATAATGCGCGGCGTTCATCACGACATTATAATTATAGGACACACCGGCATATCCCCTGTCCTTGAGTTCTTTCACTGAATATGTCTTCCTGGACGTGATCGGAATAACCTCGGCGCCAGGATGAAGGCGAAGGACCTCGTCGCAGAGATGCTCGCTGAAAGAGATGAAGCACACCTGATCGTACATATTCATTTCATCGCAGAGGGCGATGACCTTCTCCGCCAGCTGAGTCTCCCTCGCCGGCGTCGGATGGGACTTCAATTCAAGGAACAGCTTCAGTGCGGAAGTTTCCTTCGCCTGGGTGAAATATTCCCTCAATGAAGGAATATGGTCGCCATTCGGAAGGGTGCAGCTTTTCACTGTGGCGTAGTCAAGTTTCTGAATATCCTTGTACTTTGTCCGTGGGATCGCAGGGCCGTGAAGGATCACGAGCGAATCATCCGTGGTGAGGTGCACGTCCAGCTCAACGCTCTCAACGTCCAGTTTCTGAGCGCCGGCAAGGCTGGTCAGAGTGTTTTCAAAAGAGCCCGGATGGGCGTAGAATCCCCTGTGGGACATGATTTTGGTCTGCGCCGGAAGCATCGTGGCGCAAAGCAGTGTCAGCACTGCCGAAAGAACGAACTTTTTCATGGCAGCAAATTTACGAAAAATTGCCGTATGTGGAAGCGGTTTCTGTTTTTGACGGGCGGCAAAAAATAAGTGAACACAGATTTGACAAAGACTTCAAGGATTGCTATCTTTGTCAGGCGAAGGTTCTTTGGATCGGAATTGAGGCCAAAGATCAAAAGGGAATCCGGTGAGAGTCCGGGACAGTACCCGCTGCTGTGAGTCCCATCCTGACACAATTGACGGTCAGGAGCGGCTGTTCTCAAAACAGTCGCAAAATGACGCGGCTTTCTTATGCCACTGGCTGGAAGCTGATGAATATCAGCACCCGCATGCCGGGAAGGCGCCGCGTCAGGGACAAGTCAGAAGACCTGCCTTCACGAAACTTTACGGCCTCGCCTGCGGGAACACGGGCGGCGGCCGGACAGAAATTTATGAAACGAATATACCGTCTCATAGTCTCGGCCTGCTTTCTGGGATGCGGGTCAGTGGCTTTTGCGCAGACTTCCGTTGACACCACCTCGGTTCTTCGGAAGGATATGCCTTTGGACAGCGTCCAGGTTATCAAGGAGGCCGTGATAGTCGGCGCTCCGGCGGAACACAGATACCGTGAGGTGATCCCAGCGCAAACCCTTAAGGAAGAGGAACTTCAGAGGCTGAACAGTTTCTCGGTCGCCGATGCGATCCGTTATTTTTCCGGTGTCCATCTGAAGGACTACGGCGGAGTCGGCGGACTGAAGACCGTGAACATCCGTTCGATGGGCACGAACCACATGGCAGTCTTTTATGACGGAATCCAGCTCGGCAACGCCCAGAACGGGCAGGTTGACCTTGGGCGTTTCTCGCTCGATGACGTGGAGGAGATCTCGCTCTACAACGGGCAGAAAAGCGACATATTCCAGTCAGCCAAGGACTTCGGAGCTTCCGGGACGATCTACATCACAACCCGCAGACCTCGTTTCGAGAAGGGACGGAACGCAAATTTCAAGGCGACTATGAAGACGGGATCATTCGGACTCATAAATCCATCCATCCGAAGCGAGTACAAGATCTCGGACGCCGTAAGCGCCTCGTTCAGCGGAGAATGGGTCAACGCCACGGGAAAGTACAAGTTCCGTTACCGCCGCCGCAACACACTCGGAGAGATAGTCTATGACACCACGGCCGTCCGCCACAACGGAGACATCAACGCCACGAGGCTTGAGGCCGCGCTGCATGGAGTCATGAGCGAAGGGCGCTGGACCGTACGGGCATATTCATACAACTCCGAAAGGGGCATTCCTGGGGCCATAGTGAACAACGTGTTCCGTAACGGAGAAAGGCTTTGGGACACTAACTCGTTCATCCAAGGCACTTTCACCAACAGGTGGACACAAAAGTTCAGGTCGCTGGTCAACGCCAAGTACGCCGCCGACTACACCCACTACGAGAATCAGGACGCGAAACTGATCCAGACCAAGAACACCTACAGGCAGAAGGAGTTGTACGCCTCATGCGCCAACCTTTACAATATTCTTGACAACTGGGAGGTGTCATTATCCTACGACTTCCAGTGGAACACCCTCGACGCGACATTCTACATGCCGGCCGAAAGCGACGGCACGTTCCCCTATCCTACCCGCTACACTCAGATGGCCGCGCTCGCCACGGCGTTTGAGTGGGGACGGTTCAAGGGGCAGGCCAGCGTGCTGGGCTGTTTCGTGCACGAGAAGGTGAAGCGGTTCGAGGCGCGGCCGGACAAGGCGGTGGCCACTCCGGCGTTCTTCCTCTCCTACAAGCCGTTCCGTAGGCAGGACCTGTCACTCCGGGCGTTCTACAAACGAATGTTCCGCATGCCTACGTTCAACGACCTCTACTACACGGACATGGGCAACGCCTTCCTGAAACCGGAATATGCGGAGCAATTCAACATCGGTCTGAAATACACGAAGGATTACAGGAATATGTCCGTTCTGCGCACCGTTGACGCTTCTGTGGACGCGTACTACAACCACATCACTGACAAGATCATAGCCTACCCGAAAGGCCAGCAGTTCCGCTGGACGATGCTGAACCTTGGGGAGGTGGACATAAAGGGCGTGGACGTGGCTCTTAACACCGCCTTGGCGTTCGGCGAGGTGGAGGCCACGGCCAGACTTCAGTACACCTACCAGGAGGCGATTGACGTCACGGACCCCGCGGACACATATTACCGGGATCAGATTCCGTATATTCCTTGGCACAGCGGCTCGGCCGTGCTGTCGCTCTTCTACAAAGGTTGGGGGCTGAACTACAGCTTCATCTACACCGGCGAACGCTACAACCAGCAGGAGAACATTCCCCGGAACCACACCCAGCCGTGGTACACCAGTGACCTCTCCCTCCAGAAATCCTTTGTCATCCGCACCCGCACCCTCAAGCTCACCGCCGAGATCAACAACCTCCTCGGCCAGGACTACGATGTGGTGCTGAACTACCCTATGCCGAAGACAAATTTCCGGTTTGTCACGAGTTTTAACTTTTAAATCAATACATTATGAGACACACAAGCAAAATCATCAAAGCCTTGGCCATCGCCCTGCTTCTCGGTGTGGCCATCTGCGGCTGCCGCAAGGAAGACACCATCGTTCCTCCTACGTACGGACCGTTAGGATTCCAGACAGATCCTGACGCCGATCCTGTGGGGATGTACGTCCTCAACGAAGGCAATATGGGCAGCAACAAGGCGGACATCGACTTCCTCGACTATCGCACAGCCTCATACGCCTGCGGAATCTATGCAGAGAAGAACCCGACAGTTGTCAAAGGATTGGGAGACACCGGCAACGACCTCCAAATCTATGACGGAAGACTGTTCGCAGTCATCAACGGCTCGCACAAGGTGGAAGTAATGGACGCCTACACGGCCAAAAGAATCGCCCAGATTGACATAGCGAACTGCAGGTACATCGCCTTTAAGGACAACTATGCCTACGTCACAGCCTATGTTGGTTCCGACGCCGAATTCCAGGCTGACCGTAAAGGTTCCGTCTTCAAGGTCAATCTGGACACCTACAAGATCGAAGGTGAGACACAGGTCGGATACCAGCCTGAGGAGATTGTCATAATAGGGTCAAACGCATACGTGGCGAACTCAGGCGGTTACAGGGCTCCGAATTACGACTCAACCGTTTCCGTCATCGACATAAATTCAATGAAAGAACTTTACAAGATTGATGTCGCGATCAATCTCTGCCACATCAAGGCTGACTCAAAGGACAACCTGTGGGTGTCATCCAACGGGAACTATGTCGACGTCGCCTCGAACCTGTATCGCCTGGAGAATGACGGAACACAGTACAAAGTCGCGGAGGCTATGAATATTCCCGTGTCCAATATGGCAATAGCCAATGATTCGATCTACATCTACAGCAGCGAGTATAGCTACGTCACTTCCAGCAGCACAATTACTTACGCCATCGTGGATGCTAACCGTAACAGCATCGTTTCACGCAAGTTCATCTCCGATGGAACCGAAAGCCAGATCGTGGCTCCTTACGGAATCGCGGTCCATCCGTCCAACGGCGACATATACATCACCGATGCAAAGAACTACACATCCAGCGGAACACTTTTCTGCTATTCGAAATCCGGCGTGATGAAATGGAGCGCTACCACCGGTGATATCCCGGGGCATTTCGCGTTTCTGCCGCGCGAGAGGTAACAGCTTCTAACACCCAACAGATCGAAACCATCAAGAGATAGTTTACCGAAAAAGACAACCCTCATTTAAAGTGCCGGCCATCTTGAATGGCCGGCACTTTTTCCTTTTAAGTAGTTAAAAAGCCTTGAACGGCCAATCAAGACTATTAACAATTTCCAACAAACATCCACACAAAAGTTTAATTTTCGAAGAAAGGCTCTTGTTTTTTTACAAAATGATACTTTACTTTGCATAATGAATAAATATACCGAAGCTTAATTTTTAGTCAAAGATTGCCTTCCAATAGGGGGCGGCACTTTACGCGGACTGAAAACAACAGAAGAAACAGACAACATAATTAGATTGACAACAACACACAACAAAACCAATTATTTTAAAATTATGTTAAACAAAATCAAGTCTTCGATATTCAGAGGAATGGCGGCTGTTGTGGCTGCTGTCGCTCTGTTTGTATCGTTCTCTGCCGCGGCTGTCGCCCAGAACAGGGCCGGATCCGTCAGCGGTATAGTAAAGGATGCCAATGGCCCGGTCATCGGCGCCGCCGTTTTTGTCAAAGGTGGATCAACGGGAGAGACCACTGACATCAACGGTAACTTCAAACTCAACAATCTTAAAGCCAATGATGTGATCACTGTTTCCATCATCGGTTACGAGACGAAGGAAATCGTTTGGAACGGCCAGTCCAACCTGGAGATCGTCCTCAAGGAAGAGGCCATGGCTCTCAAGGGCGTGACCGTGACCGCGATGGGTGTCGAGCGCCCGTCAGAAAGCCTCACCTACGCTGCCGAGACTGTAGGAGGGAAGGATGTCAACGACATCAAGAGCATCAGCATGATCAACTCCCTTCAGGGTAAGAGCGCAGGTCTTGTCATCACTCCTAACTCAACCGGAGCAGGCGGATCATCCAAGATCCTCTTCCGTGGAAACAAGTCCATCAACGGAAGCAACCAGCCTCTCATCGTTGTGGACGGTGTGCCTGTGATGCAGAACATCACATCCTCACAGGTAGCCTCCAACTACGGTGGAGAAAGGGATGGCGGTGACGTGATGTCCACGATCAACCCTGACGACATCAAGTCCATCACACTCCTGAAAGGTGCTTCTGCCGCTGCTCTTTACGGTGCGGTGGCAGCCAACGGTGCCATCATGATCACCACAAAGTCAGCCGCCGAGGGCCGGGTGAACATCATGGTTTCCAGCAACACCACAGCTGAAAGCCCTATGGTCCTGCCTGAGTTCCAGAACACGTACGGTGTTTCTGACGACGGAACCTACAGCTGGGGAAGCAAGCTTTCCTCAAAGGCTCCGAACTACGCCAAGAAGTTCTACCGCACAGGATTCACAGCCAACAACTCGATTGCCATCTCAGGAGGCAACGACACCTTCGGTGCCTATTTCTCCTACGGCAATGTGTACTCGGAAGGCATGACTCCAGAGAACGAGTACAGAAGCCACAACTTCAACACGAAGGTAAACTTCACCGTCCTGGAGAACGTGAAGATCGAAGCGAGCGCCAAGTTCAACAACCAACACATTGAGAACCAGGCGGCCGCCGGATTCCTCTGGAACCCTCTGACAGGTGTCTACCTCTTCCCGAGAGGCGAGGACTGGAACTACTACAAGGACAATTATGAAGTCTATGACGCGGCCCGCGGATGCAACATCCAGAACTGGACCAACACAGGGCTCCAGCAGTACAGCAACCCTTACTGGACTCTCAACAGACAGAAACCTGTCACCGACCGCAACCGTTACGAGTTCGGCGGCAGCGTGAGATGGGACATATTCAAAGACCTCTACGTCCAGGGCCGTCTCCGCTATGAAAGAGGCGAGGAGCACTTCGTGCACAACGCCTACGCCTCAAGTATCGCCAACCTCTACCCTATGGGCAGAATGAAGGACAACCGCTACTTCAGCGACCAGATGTACGGGGATGTTCTCCTCGGCTACAACCACAACTGGAACGACACCTTCTCACTCTCAGTGACAGCAGGTTCCAGCTTCACCCACAGCAAGACAGGCACAGTCGGCCTTTGGGCTGAGGGAACACAGTTCACGTCTCCTGGAAGCGGCAACGTCTACTACCCTAACATATTCACTCCTAACAACTATTACGGGAATATGTCTTCCGTGGGCAAGGGTGATCACTGGAACACAGAGAAACGCCTGAACGCGGTGTTCGCAACCGCCCAGTTCGGCTATAAGGACGGTCTCTTCATCGACGTGACAGCACGTAACGACTGGTCATCGACCTTGGCGTTCACCGACAATGTCTCTTTCTTCTATCCTTCAGTTGGAGCCAGCTTCCTTCTGAACAAATTCGCCGATCTCGGCCCTCAGGTAGACCTTGTGAAAGTGCGCGCCAGCTACTCCATCGTGGGTAACGACGTTCCGGTCTACATGACCAATCTGCTCTACAGCCTTGGCAGCCAGGGTTCAATCACGGCTCCAGACAACGCTCCGTTCAGAACTCTCAAGCCAGAGATGACACACTCCATCGAGGCTGGTTTCGACGGCGCCTTCTTTGGCAACAGGCTCAACGTCTCAGCGACATGGTACAAGACCAACACCAAGAACCAGTTCTTCTCAGTCGCCTCTCCTTACGAGTCCGGACTGCGCAACCGCTACGTCAATGCAGGTAACGTCCAGAACCAGGGTATTGAGATGACAGCCAGCTGGTACCAGCAGTTCAGCAATGACTTCAGCTGGGAGACAGGTGTAAACTTCTCCTACAATGACAACAAGATCGTGGAACTCGTGGACGATCTGCCTAACGGTCTTACGCTCTCCAATTTCGGTGGCGCCAAGATCATACTCACCGAAGGCGGCTCATACGGAGATCTCTACGTGCGCCAGCTTCTCAGGGACGAGAACGGCAAGCCTCAGAAGAACGAAGCCGGCCAGCCTATCCTTGGCGATGACAACAACGACCAGCTCAAGTACGCGGGCAATATGAACTCCAAGGTTTACGCCGGCTGGAACAACACATTCCGTTACAAGAACTTCACGCTCTCAATGCTCATTGACGCCAGATTCGGTGGCAAGGTCATCTCCATGACAGAGGCAACTCTCGATGGATGGGGAGTTTCCAAGAGGTCAGGCGAGGCCCGCGACGCAGGCTCGATCACAGTTGACGGAGTCTCTTTCGATCCAAGGGCTTGGTACGAGACCACAGGTGCAAGCAACTTCAACTCACCTTACGCCAACGAGAACTACGTCTACAGCGCGACCAACGTGCGTCTTCGTGAACTCAGCTTCGGCTACACCTTCCGCAATCTCCTCGGCAACGGCAAGAACGTCACCGCTTCCATCATCGGACGCAACCTGTTCTTCTTCTACAAGGACGCTCCTTGTGATCCGGACGTTTCCGCAGGTACCGGCAACGGATGGCAGGGAATCGACATGTTCGCCCTCCCGACCTCACGCAGCTTCGGTCTGAATCTTAAACTCAACTTCTAAATATCTCCAAGACAATGAAAAATATTTTCAAATATTCAGTAGCGGCTTTGTTCGGACTCGGACTCGCAGCCTGCACGGGTGACTTCGAGAAGATGAACACCAGCGATGTGCAGGTGAATCCGGACGACCTCCCTATCTCCTCCCAGTGCGCTGAGCCGATGCAATACTGCTACCCTCCTCAGCAGAACATGTTCCAGTTCTGGACAAACCTCACCGTGGATTTCTACAGCGGCTATTTCATGACCCCTAACGGAAACTTCACCAACGGTGACATGGGCGAAAACAGAGGGCATTCCGGTGGTATGTACGAGAACCACTACCTCCACGTGTTCAACAACACCAGAAGACTTGTCAGCACATTCGAAGGCAAGGGCGAGGCTGCCCTGGCTGGTGTGATGCGTATTGTTCAGGCGTACAGCCTTATGATGACAACCGATGTCTATGGTCCTCTGGCCCACAGTTCCATCCTGTCGGGCGAGTATGAGTCATATTTCCCGTTCGACAGCCAGCAGCAGCTTTACCAGGCCATGCTTGACGACATCGACAAGGCCCTTGACGGATTCAACAAGATCTCCGACAAAGAGAAAGCCGACCTTGGAGCGTTCGACATCTGGTGCGGCGGTGATGTCGAGATGTGGAAAAAGATTGCCAACACCATGAAGCTTCGTATCGCTCTCCGCCTCTCCAAGAGAGAGAGTGAGATGAAGGCCGCCGGCTACGACCTCCCGGCGATCGCCAAGGCCGCCGCCGCCAACACTCTGGCCAACGGAGGCAAGGACATCATGATCGACAAGAGCCTTGAAAACGAACTCTGGCTGATGTTCGCATGGGGTGACTGCGGATTCAACGCCAACCTCGTGACTTTGATGTCAGGACTCAAGGATCCTCGCCAGCCTTTGTACATGGGCAAGAACCAGGGCGAGTTCACCACAACTGACGGCACAAAGGTCGAGAAGAATTCCGGCTACTACGGAATCCGTTTCGCCAGCGGTCTTCCAGGCAAGCCGAACAACTGGGGCAACCTCTCATCCTGGGTGGACAAAGACAACCAGAAGGGCATCTACACAGCTCCGCTTCCAATCTTCAAGCAGGCCGAGTCATACTTCCTTCTCGCCGAGGCCGCCCTCAGAGGCTGGACAAGCGGTGACGTGAAGTCCCTCTACGAGGAAGGTATCCGTGTCTCCATGGCCAACGAGCTTGCCTATAAGGGCAAATACGCTGACATCAAGGAATATGCTGCCAACGCTGTCGAGGACTACATCAACGGTACCTCAACCCAGATCGACTTCGTGGATCCTTTCGACACAAAACTCAACACCCGCGCCCTCAACAAGCTTTGTGTGAAGTGGGACAACGGCGCGTCCAAAGAGGACAAGCTCGCCCGCATCATGACCCAGAAGTACATCGCTCTCTTCCCTCTCTCAACAGAGGCTTGGGCCGAGCAGAGACGTACCGGCTATCCGGTTCTATTCCCAGCCTACGTGAACGAGAGCAACGGTGCCGTCACCACAGAGGAAGGCGTACGCCGCCAGATCTACAGCAGCAACGCAGGCGACACCAACGCAGAAGGCCTCAAGACCGGAATCGAGCTCCTCAACAAGGAGAACACCAGCAAGACCGGCCACTCAGGAGACCAGGGCGGAACCCGCGTATGGTGGGACAACGCCGACAAGGGAAATTTCTAGATTTTCCATGAATATATTTGCGTGAAGGGGTGACTTTTTTGTCACCCCTTTTTGCTATTTTCCCAGTCACGAGACAGTTCCTGGACTTGGCTTGCGATAGCAATCCTCCGTTCGTGGTACTTTTCGTTATATTCCCGGTCACAAGACAGCTCCCGGACAGGTACGGGAAGACGTATCATCATCAAGTATCATCGCCCCCTTACGGTCGCTTCATTGCTATAGATGTTCTGGCCAACAGAAAGTACGCTCCGATAGACAGTGCCCTCAAGTCACTTTACCCTCACAGTCCTTAATCCCGCCTTCCTGCGAACAGAAAGGACGCACCTGTGGACAGTGCCCTCAAGACACTTTGGTCGCATAGTTCCGAGTTCTGCTACTTTGGAATATAGGAGTGAAGCACACGGTCAACTATCTTCAACGGGAATCCGTAACGGCAAGAAAGGACCTCCCTCAGTCTTATTATCTGGTTGAAGCTCAGCTTACAGAGCATATCTTCGGCCATCGAGCAAATTGTTTTGCGCATTTCTTTCAAGCAATAACCCGTGTTTCTGACAGGGGCAAGTTCCGATTCATCTAAACAAGCGATAGTACCAGGAAACAGACTCGGACATATTCGTGCCACAGCACTACGAACCTCCCGATCATTATCAGGATAGCGGACGGCCTCACCTTGATTGGCGTTCAAATCCGCCTTGTTCACCAGATAGGAAAGCGAAACGATCGTTTTGACAGCTGATTCCAAACGATCTGAGGAAATGAAGGAAGCGAATGTCACCATCCCGTTGGCAAATAGTTTCCAGGAATCCGGAACCAGACGATTGGTACCAAGGGCTTTCGATTTCCGCCATGGAGGAATGTCAATAATTCTTGGACGCATGACTGCGGAATGGCCATCTTTGTCGAAATATTCAAGAATGGAACTCCACGGGTATGAGAAAGGGTTGTTTGTCTCCCGATGCTTGCGAGGATTGTTAAGAATATATCCGATGACATTCTTGAGATATTCTTCTGAATCTACCTTTTCAACTTTGACACGCACTCTGCACATGACCTTCGAGGTTCCGTAGCGATGCGAATAGTACATGCTTATTGTTTTCTTGAACCTTTCCGCACATCGGACCACATCAGACCTGCGTCCCCAAGCCAATGAATGGAAATGTGTTGATACAAGCACGAGAATCACGACCTCGACATCTTCGTCAAACAATTTGAATGCAGTCGCGAATTTATTCACCCCCACAATGAAAGCATTGTCGTCAGGAAACAAGTCCACTCCTTCCAGCCCCTGTGAGCAGATGTGGAACCACCCTGGCTCCTCTTGGCCTTCCTGCCTTAGTTTCTTTTCATTCACCAGCACGGTCTCATGCACTCTACACCGTTCTTCCGCTCGTCTATCAGCCTGCCTTCCAACTTGTCTATCAGCCTGCCTTCCAACTTGCCTATCAGCCTGCCTTCCAACTTGTCTATCAGCCTGCCTTCCAACTTGTCTATCAGCCTGCCTTCCAACTTGCCTATCAGCCTGCGTCTTTACCTGCTCATTTTCTTTCCATTGCCCTTGGTCAGTCTTTCTGTCGCCCAAATCTCTCTCCGCAGCCATAAACACCTCATTTAGTTTAAGTTAACATTAAGAAGTCTTGATTCAGTAACAATCCTTCTCTTTTTGCATCGCCAAGTTATGGCAAAAAAATCATATTCCCTAACCTTTCCACAAATAAATCACACCTAGAATCGTAATTCACTCTCCATCAACCATTTCTAGTTCCAGGTGTGAGGAGTTTCGCACACCGGGGAGGGTGGGATGGCAACACAGAGAGGTGGAGCGTGGGTGGGGACTCTTCGGTGTGATTTCTCACGCACACCTAAAAACGCAAACGGCTGACAGGCAATGATATCGAATTCCAGGTGTGAGGAGTTTCGCACACCTGGGAGGGCGGGATGGCAACGCAGAGGGGTGGAGCGTGGGAGGGGACTCTTCGGTGTGATTTCTCACGCACACCTAAAAACGCAAACGGCTGACAG
>ERZ808266.545-NODE-545-length-12978-cov-2.874797_pt1 | contig 12978 bp, 13 predicted proteins | sample MGYA00521278_ERZ808266 | MGnify/ENA primary metagenome ERZ808266 (study PRJEB31516, sample SAMN03275591) | gut metagenome | biome: mammalia-associated habitat; material: feces | host: Papio cynocephalus | place: Kenya | collected 2012-08-02 ... | reverse complement strand
GCCGACCGGAAAAATACTTCTCGCCTCGCGAGTGTGGAATTTTTGCCCCAATGGGGCAAAAATTATGCGCGAAGTCGAGGCGCAACCCCTTCTGTCAAGAAAGCGTCAGCTTTTTTGACAGTCTAAAGAGGCAGGTCTTCCCTGCCCCTTTCCACATATTTTATTCTTCGCCCGAGCCTCTCTGGAAGCCAAGGTATCTGGTTCCCTGGAAGGTAAGTTTGCCACGGTCTCCTTCGACGAGCAGGCCGTAGTCAGACCCATCCACCGGCAGCTCCAGCCGGTCGCCGCTGTCAAACTCAAAGGTCACGAAATACTTGCTGTAGGTGTAGCTGTGCATCATGTCGTCGTTCGAGCGCCGGTTCTGGCCGACCTGCATCCGTTTGGAAACGACTCTGGCACCTGCTGTCACGCGCGGCGAGGCGTCGTTTTTGCGTTCGCGCTTTGCTCTGGAAACAAACGAGCCGATGATCGTACTGAGGATAAAAATGAAGACGATCAGAAACAGCAGCGGAAACACCGTTGTCATGAGGTCAAATCCGAAACCAAATCCCATGGTGTGCCTTCCTTTCTCTTTTCCCGGTTTTTCTTTCTATTCTATAGACGAAGCATACCAGAAAAAGTTCCCGATTGCAAGCTCAGTCTTCGCTGTGGAAAAGCGCCAAGCCAGCTCGTCCCTCTTCGGTGACCGGCTTGAGCCAGCGCATGGAGGCAAAGTAGCGCAGGCACAGCGCGCACTTTGGAAGATCCTCTCCCAGATACGCCGCCATCACCACGCCCAGAAACGGCAGGTGCAGCACGCGTGCGGCCAACAGCGCCATCGGAATGGACACGAGCCAGATGCTTCCCAGATCATAGAACATCCCCGTGAGCGTGTCGCCGCCGTTGCGGAAAAAGTACTCCGCCGAGCAGAAGATCGTCACGGCGTAAGCGGTCGAAATGGTTGTGGCCGACAGATTATCCCCCGCGGCAAAAAGCGCCACGAGCGGCTGCCGCGCGGCGATCATCGCCCCGCCGACCACAAGGCCCATGATCGGGACGAGCACGGCAAAGCGCCTCGCGTCTTCTACCCCGCGCCGGATCTTTCCCTTGCCGACGGATTTTCCGACCATGATCACGCACGCGTTGCCGAGGCCGACGTAGAACGCGAAGGCAAGCTCGGAGAACGTCTTGAAGATCGTCATGCCCGCGTAATATTCGTAGCCGATGTTCGCGTAAATGCGGTTGAGCGTCAGCATTCCCAGCGCCCAGAGCCCTTCGTTGAGCATGACGGGAAGCGACCGCGTGAAAAATTCTCCCACGTCCCGAAGCGAAAACGCGACCAGTTCTTTGACAGGCCCCATCAGAAGATTTTTTTCAAACGCCGAAAAAACGAGAATGAGCACCGGCCCCAGCCACGAGGAAAAGCACGTCGCCAGCGCCGCGCCCTCGACGCCGAGCGCGGGAAGCCCGAACGCGCCGAAGATCAAGCCGTAGTCTGCAAACGCGTTAGCGATCGTCGTGACGATGGAAACATAAAGCGGCAGCTTGACCCGCTCCGTGCCGCGCAGAACGTTGGAAAGCAGATAGGTGAGCGCCACCGCCGGATACGAGAAGCACACGATCTTCAAGTACCGGCAGCCTGTATCCACGACATTCGGGTCGCTGTTGAAAAGCCCCAGCACCCAGCCTGGCGCAAAAAACGCCACGGCAAAGAACGCCAGCGAGACAAAAAGCGCGGTAAGCAACCCCAGCCCCATCACGCGGCGGATGCCCTTGAGATTCTTGACGCCCCAGTACTGCGAGATAAAAACGCTCATGCCAGAGCACAGGCCGAAGCTGAGTAGTCCCGCCAGCCAGCCCCACTGTGCCGCCATGCCGACGGCCGAGAGCGTCACGTCTCCGAGCTGCGAGACCATGAGGGTGTCGACGAGCTGAAACGAGCTGGTCAATACGTTTTGCAGCGCGACCGGCACCGCCAGCCGCACCGTCACCTTCCAGAAGGGCTTGTCGCCCAGAAAATCAGTCAGTTTCATAGAAAATACTCCGAGACAAAGTTGTGGGGACACCGGAAACCGGCATCCCCACGAAGTTTTTGGTTGGTCGCGTGAGTGACCGCGTCAGAAGAAATCCTCTCGGAACGCATCCTTGCAGAGCAAGGATGCTTATCCTGACGGATTCCTTCTTCCTTTTTCCCGTCGAATCTGTCGATTCGCCGGGAAGGAGACGACGAAAATGTCGGCCCTATTGGTCTGTGGGCGCGAGATCGCGGTGCAGATGAACGTTTGGAAGGCGCCGCTGTATCGCGTATACCGCAAGCCTTCCGAACGGCACAGATGCGCCGCAAGATCCGGGCGGTGGGCGAGAGATCGCGGCGCAGATGAACGTTTGGAAGGCGCCGCTGTATCGCGTATACCGCAAGCCTTCCGAACGGCACAGATGCGCCGCGAGATCCGGCCACAGAAATTAAGCCATACCAGCGGTGATAATGGCCATCTTATAGACCTCGTCGGCGTTGCAGCCGCGGGACAGGTCGTTGATGGGGGCGTTCAGACCCTGCAGGATGGGGCCGTAGGCTTCGAAGCCGCCGAGTCTCTGGGCGATCTTGTAGCCGATGTTGCCGGCCTCGATGCAGGGGAAGATGAAGGTGTTGGCGTAGCCTGCGACCTTGGAGCCGGGGAACTTGAGCTGACCGACGACCGGAGAGACCGCCGCGTCAAACTGCATTTCGCCGTCGATGGCAAGCTCGGGGGCGAGCTTCTGGGCCTCGATGGTGGCGTCGTGGCTGAGCTTCACCGTGCCGCCCTTGCCGGAGCCCTTCGTGGAGAAGGAAAGCAGCGCGACCTTCGGGTCAATGCCGAAGAAGGCAGCCGTTCTCGCAGACTCGACCGCGACCTCCGCCAGCTTCTGTGCGCCGGAGAAGACGACCTCGCCGGTAGCCTTGTCGAGGGTGTCGGGGTAGTCGATGTTGATGGCGCAGTCGCCCATGCAGTACTTTTCGTCGTTGCCGTCTTTGTCCTTGCGGAACAGGATGAAGGAAGACGAAACGAGGTGTGCGCCCTTCTTGGTCTTGACGAGCTGAAGCGCGGGGCGAACGGTGTCGGCCGTGGAGTACGTTGCGCCGCCCAGAAGTGCGTCCGCCTTGCCCATCTTGACGAGCATCGTGCCGAAGTAGTTGCCCTTGGCCAGCGCCGCGCGGCACTCATCCTCGGTCATCTTGCCCTTGCGCAGCTCGACCATCTTTGCGACCATCTCGTCCATGCCCGCGTACGTGGCCGGATCGATGATCGTGGCCTTCTCGATGTTGAAGCTGCCCTTTGCGGCGGCGGCCTTGACCTCGTCGACGTTGCCGATGAGGATGACGTCCATCAGGTCTTCCTTCAGCAGCTTGTCCGTCGCCTCGAGGATACGGGCGTCGGGACCTTCGGTGAAGACGATGGTGCGGCGGGTGGCTTTCAAGGCGTCAAGCAGTTTTGTAAACATGGTATTACCTCCAAAAAATGTGCGGCTTCCCGCAAATTCGCTATGTATGTATCTATATTACAACAAATACTTGCCAAGTGCAACCTTCTTTTGTAAAATTGCACGGCAAACGGGCGTACAAAAATTTTGTGCGCTCAGAAAATATTCCGGAATTTTTCTTCAAAAAGCGTCTTTGCCTGCGCGTTCAGCTCGCTGCAATATTCCTCGTATGCCGCGAGTAATGCGGCCGCCTCCGGCGTGAGTGTTGCGCCGCCTCCGTTCTTGCCGCCGGTGGTGGAATGAAGCAGGGGAAAGCCGAGCTGCTGCTGCGCGTTTTTGAGGATCGTCCATGCCTTGGAATACGCCATGCCGATGGACATCGCCGCGGCGCGGAGCGAATGAAGCTCCTGCACCTTTTTAAGCAGCACCGCGATGCCGGGGCCGAAGCACTTTTCGTCAGCAAAGATCCGAATCGTCAGGACGGGTCTGAATTTACGTTCCATAGCGTTATTTTACCATGGACAAAACGTGTCTGTCAAACGAAATTACGACAAAAGCGCCCCTTTCGAAAGTCTTTGCCGAAATACTGATATTCAATTACGGCAGCGCCGCACAATTGTGCCGGCTCACCTCGCCGGAGCTTTTCCGTCAAGCCTTCTTGTCAAATGATGCGGTGCTGCCCTGCCTTTCTTTCCCATTAGGCGCTGCCGCGGAAGAGTTGTTCCCGCTTATGTTGCCCGTTTTTCGAAAATTTTTTCCGCACAAAAAAACGGCGAGGTATATCCCCCCGCCGTTTTCCCATCAAATTCCGTCCAATTACCGTCAATTTCTGCCGCAAGCCGGAGCATTTCGCCCGCAGGCGCCAGCAGCCGGAAGCCGTTTGCCGTCAGCCCGGCCTCGAACCACTGCCCATCGACCGCGAAATACACCCGCGCCTCGTCCGGCAGCTCGAATGAGAAGCCTCCCTCATAGCAGCGCAGTCCTTCCAATTTGCTGCCAGACACCGTGACCGAAACCGTCTGCGAAGCCTTTTTCATATTTTCCGGCGCGGTTCTCTCCGGCGCTGCGATCAGCGGCGGCCGCTGCGCCAGCCAGCGAAGGTTCCGCTGCGCAATTTCCGCGATCAGAACGTCCGGCACCTCTTCCACAAGCGACGCGTCATACGGCATCGCGCGGGAAAACGCGGCCTTGCCGAAGTGTTCTGCCAGATCCTCATGCAGCGCGTTTCCGAACGAGTCGCGGAAGACGAAAAGCGTCCCATCCGCATTGGACTGCGTTTCGATGAACTGATCGTCCGGCCCGCGCACATCGGAAGCATAGGAAAACGTCCTCGCTTCTGCCAGCGCCGGCGCAGCTTCTTCTTTTGAAGACGCCGGATAGAGCATTTTGTAGAGGTCTCCCGCGTGCGTCTTCGCATCCAGCTTCTCGTTTTCGTCAGGGCCGCCCTTTCCGAGCGCCCTCAAAATTTCCGCCGCGGCCAGATGCGAGCCGTAGCCGTTCCAGTGGCTGTCCGTTTTGTAATAGGTCAGAGCTTCGCGGCCGGTCAGCGTCTGACGCACGTCGCAGTAGGAAACGCCAAGCGCGTCCAACGCCGCCTCCAGCCGGTCAAGATCGCTCATCGCCTTTGTTTTCCGGTACTGGTCCGGCATGAACGCGGGGTAGATCGTATTTTTATTGGGCGCACAGACGAACATAAACCGCGTGCCGCTTTCCTCGCAGTATTCCTGCAAAAGCGCCAGATTTTTTGCCGCGCAGAAAATTTCCCGCGCCGTCATGGGGTTTGTGCCCTGGAAATCCGCCAGCGTTTCGGCGTAATAAAGCCAGCCGTCTGTTCCGAGCACGACATCGTCCGACGCCGATTCTCCGAAAACCGCCGCCTGCACCGCACTGTTCAGCGTGACCAGCTGCGGCCGGAGGAAAAAATGGCTTGCCAGATATTCTGTCGTCTCCGACAGCACGTTCCAGTTGACCTTCCCGCCGCGAAGCAGCTGCGGCTTTGCCGCCGGACGTTCGTTGGAAAGCGCCGCACTGGGCCCGAAGACGAGCATTCCCAAAAGCGGCATGAGCGCCAAAATCAGACACAAAAGGCACAAAAAGCGCCCCTTTTTATGGTTTTTCATACCTCACCTCTAAAAGCCCGCGTAGATAAACGGCTGGAACGAATTCGACGCCAGCTGCGCCGCGCAGACGAGAAACGCCAAAACGCTCACGCCGTCCAGCAGAAGTTCCGGAGCCCGCTTTCCTTCGAGCTTTTCGCGAATCTTCGGCCAGACCGGCAGGCACGCGAAGATACCAGCCAGCAGGAAGAAAACCTCCCGCGCCGTGAGTAAATTTCGAATCATCAGACGGCACGCGTCAATGGGCGCAAAGCCCGTCAGCATCGCTCGAAGCATCACACCTGCCTGAGGCAGGCTTTCCGCGCGGAACAGAACGAAGCCGAAAATCACGACGAGCAGCGTGTAAATATGCCCATACCAGTGCCGGGAAAGCGTCTTTTTCCGGTCAAACACCGTCTCCAGCGAGCAAAAAAGGCCGTGCCACAGTCCCCAGAAGACGAAGCTCAAGCCCGTCCCATGCCAGAGTCCGGTCGCGAGAAAAACGGCCAGCTTGTTCAGAACCGTCCGCGCCGTGCCCTTCCGGCTGCCGCCGAGGGGAATGTAGAGATAGTCGCGGAACCAGTGTGACAGGGAGATGTGCCAGCGCCGCCAGAATTCCGTCACCGAGCCCGCCGTATACGGATAGTTGAAATTTTCCGGCAGCCGGACGCCGAACAAAAGCCCCAGTCCGATCGCCATGTCGCTGTAGCCCGAAAAATCGAAGTACAGCTGCAAGCAGTAAGAAATCGCGCCCAGCCACGCGCCGAGCGCGTCGATTTGCACGAGCGCAAACATTGCGTCCGACAGCTTCGCCGCCGCGGCGGACAGCACGAGCTTTTTGGTAAGCCCGCAGACAAAGCGCCGGATGCCCTTCGCGCCATCGTCCCACGACAATTCCGGCCGCGTAAAATACGGTCGAAGCGCCCCGAATTTCGCAAAGGGCCCCGCCGTCAGCTGCGGGAAGAACGTCAGATACTGGCAGACTTCCCAAAAATCATTTGTTCCGTTTTCCAGATTTTGATAAACGTCCGCGACATAGCTGATGGCCTGAAACGTGAAAACGGAAATGCCGAGCGGAAGCGCACCTTTGCTCTTGTAGAAAAAGAGCACCGCAAGGTCGAAACATACGCACGCAAAAAGCGCCGGTTTTTTGCCCTTTTTTGCCGTCCGCAGGAACCGGCCCACGCCGTAGTGCAGCGCGCAGAACGCCAGCAGCAGCGGCACGTGCCGGATATCGCCGAAGGCATAAAACGCCAGCCCCGACAAGACCCAGATTGCCCTGCGAAGACTATCGCTGCGCGCCGACCGGTATAAAACCGCCGTGACCGGCAAAAACGCAAACAGAAAAACCGGCGAATAAAACGTCATGAAGCCTCCTGACCGTCCGGGAAATAGTACTGAAAACCGCGATAGCTGCCGTCTTCTTCTTCGGCGGCAAACATATCGACCGGGTCTCGTCCGAACATATAAAGATACGCGTACTCGAGCTGCGGGTCGTATAAAAGCGACTTGCCGTCCTGCTCGATCATGACCCACGCGTGATCGTTGGTGGGCTTGCTTTCCCAGCCCGCGACGACCGTTGCCTGATAGCCGAGCCGCCTTGCGCAGTACAGAAACAGTCCCGCGAAGCAGTAGCAGTTGCCCTTGCCCTGCTCCAAAAACGTGAGCGCCGCTTCCTCTGCCCAGTCGGTCGTGCCCGCGTCGTAGTGCTGCATGGAAAGATACTTGAAATTGTCGCGGATGGCGTCAAACGCCTGCCTGAGCCTTTCCTCGCGCGAAGCGGTTTCCGTGCAGTTGGTTTTCAGAAAATCTTCGATCTTCTCGTCGAGCGCTGCGTTCCCGCTCATGTAGCGTCCATCCGGCCCAAAGTACAAAACGCCATCGTGCGCGTCCTGCAAAACGCTGCCATCCGGCTGCACATCATATAACGCGCCGTTGAACTCCAGAACGCCCGCCTCGTGCGGTGAAAACGTAAAGCCTTCGTCTCCGGCGTGCACGTAAATCTTGCCCTCGCAGTCGTTAAGGCCCGGCGTGAACCGATGGAGGCTGTGATCCGCATTCAGATAATACGTTTGCCCGTCAAAGACCTGAAGCCCGGTTTCCTGCGCCACGCTTCCGTCTTCACGGTAGTAAAAATACGCGCCGTTTTCTTCCTGCACGCCGGTTTTCCGCGGCATGGTCTGCATCGAAACCGTCTCCGGCTGCGAAGCCTGCTGCGTCTGAGAAGCTTCCGGCTCGATCGCAGGCGTTTCCGCTTCCGTCTTCGGCGCGCACGCGCAGAGCATCAGAAGCGTCAAAGCCGCCAGCGCCAAAATGATCTTTTTCACTGCGCCGCCTCCGGAAGATGCTTTTCTCCAAGCGGCTCGATGGACGAGAACGCTTCCAAAACCGCCGTGCCGTCCTCCCCTTCCGGGAAGACCGCGCTTACGGTCACGCTCTTTCCATCAAGTCTCCACAAGGAAACCTTCGCCGTCACAGTCGCTTCGGTATCAAATGCGGGAGCCTCGACCGTGGCCGAGAAAACCGCGCCGTCCTTTGCCTCCGCCGTGACGGTAAAGTCCTTCGTCTCGGGCGCGAGATAGTAATACGCCTGCACGATGCCGATGCAGATGCGCTCTAACTCGTCCGTCTTAAAAAGCGACAGGTCGGCCGAAATTTCCTGCACATCCAGCCGCGCCCTCTGCGCTGCCGCCTTGTCGGTAAGAGACAACAGGCCATCGTTTTCCGACATCGTGAGCGCGTCCTTGTCAAACGTCAGAACGAGCGTTCCATCGGCGATCAAGACGGTTTGCCCATCAAAGGGCGGCACATAAAGACTCTCGTCGACCGGCTCCTCCTGCTGCGCTTCTTCGCCGCTTTCTTCCGGCGCGGAAGGCTCGGCGGGCGTCTGTTCGGCCTGCTCGGAAATGACCGTCTCCTGCGAAGGCTCCTTTGCGGGCGAGAGCCTTTTGACCTGCGTCACGACGGCAAAGACCGCACCCGCGACCAGAACGATGGCCAGCGCGATCAGGATGTAAAGTCCGTTGCGCCGTAAAAAGCGCTCGAAGGGACTTCTTTTTCTTCGGTTCGCCATAGTTTTTCCTTTCATCCGGCGAGCGCTTCAGCGGCGTTCGTGCGGCAGTAGAGCGGGAAGGCGTTTCGGTCCTGCGAGAAGAGGATGATGGCCTTCATGTCGCGGTACAAAACGTCGGGCGTTGCGTAGATAAGGCCGTCGTTTCCGGTGTCGGTTTTGCGCAGCTGATCCCAGTCCTTGTACCGGCTTTGCAGCACATAGGGGTCGGCCACCAAAAAGTACGGCTGGCCGTCGATGACCTCGTAGTCGCACAGGACCATATAGTGCTCGTGGCTCGTGAACGCGCCCTTGACGACGTGGATGATCGCCATGTAGCCCTGATTTTCGATCTGGTCGGCGAGCTTCGTCATGTCGACGTCTTTTTTCTTGAGAATGGACGGGGCGTTCAGCCGCGTGCCGTAGCGCTCGGTCTCGAGCGTTTCATAATACCGCGCGATGCCCTCAAAGTATTCGTTCGGCAGGCCGTAGCTCACGGGGTAATTGTCCTGAAGCGCAAAATGCCGCATCCAGCGGGGCGTGATCTCGACCTTGTGATACGTCGAAAACACCATTGCCGCGCACGCACAGCCGCAGCCGCGGTCCTTGAGCGTCGCGCCGTTTCCCTCAAATTCGAAAATCTCGCCGGCCCAGTCGGGGTCAGTCTGGGCGAAGTAATAAAGGTTATCGAGCTGGCCGGAGCGTGCGACGGTGCCGTAAGTGCCGGTCTTCGTGAGCTCGTATTTGTACGCAGCCTCGATATCGTGCCGCATGGCGCCGCCCAGGTTTGGCAGGCGGTCCAGAAGATACTGCGTCAGCTCATCCAAGCAGGCCGTTTTTCCCTCCAGACCGCAAAACCGGTAGATCGTCTCAAAAAGCGTCGCCAGATGCTCGTCAAAATACGTCTCCACCGGCTCACCCTCTCGCACCTGCGTGTAGGTCACAAACTCGTTGTCGGGGTAGGTATCGTCCGAGTTGAGCGCCTTTTTGACCGTTTTCACGCGCTCGTCGGACTGGCCGGGAAGAATTTCATAGTCGGACGTTTCGAACTGCTCGAGCACGTAGCGCGGGATCGTCACGCGGTGAAACTCCACGCCCTCCCACGTAAAGGTGAAAGAACCCAACACCTGCGGCCGCCGGATATCCGCGAGCGCCTGATCGGTGTAGGCCGTCTGCGCCGCGCAGGCAAACCCGCACAGCGCCGCAAGCGCAGCCGCTGCCAGAAGCGTTCTTCTCAGAAGCCGGAAAGCTGAAACCTTCATCGCGCCGCCCTCTTATTTCTGCGCCAGAACGTCATAGACCGTCTCCGTGCCGTCCGGTGCGCGGTAGGTGTAGACGGTGAAGCCGTCGTAGGAAAGCTCGCCGTCCTCGCCGTCGCCTAAACACGAAGAAGCGTAGCTCTCGTTTTTCGGTTCGCCGATCGCGTCCGTGAGCGAGGAAAGGGGCGATCCGATCAGCCCCTGCGCCGTTTCCAGATCGTTCTTCTTTTCGCCGCACGCGCACAGAACCGCGCACAGCGCAAGCGTCAAAGCCAGTAAGAATGCAAGTTTTTTCATGTGTCCTCCACTAAAATTCGCTATACACAAACGCAACCCCCTGCGCGTCCAAAAGCAGCCACGCCGCAAACACGAGCGCCGTGCAGACCGCGCAGAAAAGCGCCAGATAATACCACTTTGATAGAATTTTATCCTTCATTCCAGAATGCCTCCATCGCCCGGTCGACAGCCAGCCAGCCCAGCCAGCCCAGATGCATCGTGTCGCACAGGAAATACGGCGTATTTTCCTCCGCCGTTAAGTCCAGCAGCGTCACGTTGTCATACTGCGCGGCAATTTTGCGCACGTTTTCATAGTACGTCTGCCGCCGCTCATGGCTAAGCCCTGTATGATCGCTCCATTTGCCGTTCACCGGCACGTGGACAAACAGCGCCTTGATATTTTTCGCCTTGCAGATATCAAAGAGGCACCGAAGATCGTCATATTCCGGCGAAACGTCGTAGGAAACGTCCTTGTCCCGGCCCTCCATCTGCGAAAGCCGGTGGCCGACATAGGTCTGGTAGTAGCTGTCGAGCATATAAAAATCGTTGTTCGTCGACTGCGCCTTTCCGGTTTCGATCGCCGCAGCCTCTTCCGCCTCCCAGTCGATGGAGCCGGTCTTCGCCTCGCCGTCCGTGTAATTTCCGGCCCGGATCAGCCGCGCGGAGACGGCCAGATCCTTCGTGTCGAGAAGCCATTTAGACAGCCACGCGTAGGGCGCAAGCAGCGCTTTTGCCGCGGCGTCATCCGCTGCGTAGGCTCTGCTCAGAAGTCCCGCCGCCGTGTGCGTCTGCAAGCTCGTGCCGTTTTCCGCGTTGTACTGCGCGATCAAATCCTGCACGCGCGAGGATAGATACTGCTTCGTCTCGCCGGATAAGTCCTCGTCCGAAAGAAGCGTCAGCATCTGCTGCTCAGAAAAATTCGCAAGGAACAAATCGGGCGCGATGCCGCCTTCGACATACGACTGCGGCGCGGTGATAAGGACGATCTTTTTGCCCTTGAGAGATTCTTCCGACGCGCCCACGGCCATCGCGTGCACCAGCGACTGGCACGACCCGCGCCCGACGAGGTTCACCTGAAAGCCGCAGCGTTTTCCGGCAAAGAAGTTCGCCGGGTGCGTCGGGATCTCAAACGTCTTGAGCTCGCTCGAGCCAAAGATGGTGAGCGTATCGTCGCGCTCTGCCGCCGTTTTTACGAGGTACGTGCCTGTGATCTTTTCCTCGTCCAGCGTGTTTCCGAGCGCTTCCGGGTACGCCGGAACGGTTTTTTCCGTCACGAACCGCACCGCAAATAAAAGCGCCGCCGTCAGGAAAAGCGTCAGAAGCGCACGAACAAAAACTTTCCGCCTCATGCTTCCATCAAAGCCGCGATCTTCGCGGGTGTGGAAATTTCCTCGCGCGTCAGATTCGCAACGTCGAGCTTCGTGCCGAAGTCCTCGAGCTGCACGAGAAGCTCCACCAGGCCGAACGAGTCGAGGATGCCCTCTTCAAAAAGCTCGGTGTCGGCTGTGATTTCGCCCTCGTCCGCGCCGACGATGCCGCAGATGCAGGAAAGTACGTTTTCAAGCATGGTTGGTTCCTCCTAATTGCCAAATTAACCAAATAGTCTTCCGGAGAAGATCAGAAGTCCGAAGCTGAACAGGTGCAGCGTGATAAGCCGCAGCGGCCACGCCGCCTTTGGGTTTTTCTTGAGCGCCTTGAATTTCTTGCAGCGCGTGTCCAGAATGTCGTTGAGACACATTAAAAGTCCGTGATACGCGCCGTAAATGAGGTACGAGACCGTCAGTCCGTGCCACAGGCCCATGACGAGCATGGTAAGAATGTAGCCCAGATACGAGCAGGTCCTACGCTCGCGGAACCATTTGCCGCGCAGCGCGGCCATGCAGAAGCGCGTATAGACATAGTCCCGCAGAAACGTTGAGAGTGAAATGTGCCAGCGCGACCAGAAATCCTTCATATCGAGGCTCAGGAACGGTCTATTGAAGTTTTCCGGCTGCTCGATGCCAAGCAGGTACGCCGTGCCGATGGCCATGCGGCTGTAGCCCGCGAAGTTGAAGAACATGAAAAGCGTGTAGCCGTACAGATAAGAAAGCGTCCCGAGCGCCGTGTCCGGCAGCTTGGATACCCAGTACTGCCAGATGAGATTTCCGAGCACGAAATTATACACCGCGCCGGTACTAAGGCGCCAGAGGCCTTCTTTGAGTAACGTCTCGTAGCTTTCCCCGGTTCTCGTCTTCTGCAAGTCGCCCGAAAACCGCTGAAACCGGTCGATGGGTCCCGAGAGGATGGACGGAAAGAACAGCAGAAAATAGCTCACGTCCAGCGCGTTCAGCGCTTTCAGGTGTCCGTCATAAATTTCGACCAAAATCTGCGCCGCGCGGAACGACACATAGCTGATGCCGAGCAGCGAGAAAATCGAGAACGCTTCGACGAAAACGGAAAGCTTTGTCAGAATCAGCGGCGTCAGGCTCAAAAGAAGCGCCAGCCACAAAAAGGCTCTTTTTTCCGTCTTTTTTCGTATCCAAAGGAACCCAAAAATGACCGCCAGCTGCCATGCCCAGAACAGCGCCAGCGCCGCAACCTTTTTTGGCGTATCGAAAATGCACAGCAGCATCACCGCCGTGACCGCCATACCGCACACACGAAGATTTTTCCCGCGCAGCCCGAGCAGCACCGCCGGAACCAGCAATACGCTCAGCGTCAGAAAAAAGCCGAGTCCGGAATAAGGGCTCATACCCGCCTCCTACGTTGCGCGTTGTTCGCGCAGTCGTTTTTTGTCAATTTTGCCGTTCGTGTTGAGGGGGAACGACTCCACCGCGACAATTTTCCGCGGCACCATGTAAGACGGCACAAGCTGGGACAA
>ERZ808266.544-NODE-544-length-13021-cov-5.444856_pt1 | contig 13021 bp, 17 predicted proteins | sample MGYA00521278_ERZ808266 | MGnify/ENA primary metagenome ERZ808266 (study PRJEB31516, sample SAMN03275591) | gut metagenome | biome: mammalia-associated habitat; material: feces | host: Papio cynocephalus | place: Kenya | collected 2012-08-02 ... | reverse complement strand
GAACAGAAAATTTTATTTACCTTTGCATTCCCTCAATTGAGGGAACAAAGTCTGGAGAGGTGGTAGAGTGGTCGATTACGGCAGTCTTGAAAACTGTTGAGCTGCGAGGCTCCGGGGGTTCGAATCCCTCCCTCTCCGCAAGTAGTCTTGAAAATCAATGACTTACAAAGATTGCGAACAAATTTACGAACAGTAGTAAGTTTGTTCGTATTATTTTATATTGGACTCTCTGGACTCAAAAGTTTCCATATGTACAATACCAGGTATATCATTCAGCATTGTCGCTTGAAGATTCGGACTATTAATGCTGTCAGTATCAGTTTCTGCATAGCCTTTCTTACATATATAGTCTATCATTATCACCTAATGATTGTATGGCAGGAGGCTGTTCCAGGTTTAAAGAGTTCCTCCTATATCATCGCAGCTTGCCTTACATATTATACGCCAAAATCAGTTGATGCTTGATGTCAGAGAATGACATTGTCATTGACCATTCTTGCTCTTGATTTAAGCCAACTTTGATTACGTATAGGAATGACTCCTTACGATAATAGCGCTCTCCGAATTTTTTAAGAGAATTGTCTATCGTGTCGGCTTTTGCAAGAAGACAGGTGAGTTGATAGTCCTTGTTCACTTCCTGCGTTTTGTTGTTCGGATGAGCCTTGGTATAATGCTGTGTCGCCGTAAGTAAAATCAGGTTCTCCAAATAATGTGCGATCTGTGGGTACTGGGATTTCGGGAATATGTGATGAACCTGTGTCGCATCTCCTTGTCCCCACTGGTCGTGAACTTCACTTCCCTTCTGAATCTTACGGATAAGGGCAATCGCTTTCTGAACATAATATGCATTATATGCCTCCTGTTGCTTGACATCTTCGCTATCTTCAATGGCTTCCTGACGTGTTATGCTCTTATCCTTATTGAGGTCTCTCCAGTTCTTTCTGTTATACATCAAATCCGAAAAAGTATAGACATACTTTGATATTGTTCCTCTTTCAGAACCGGGTATTTGATTCTCAACAGCAAAGACATTAAGTATTTTAGGGAAGATTCGGCGAACTTCAACGTCCGTATTAATTGCCGTATTTCCGATCATGAACTTGACGAAGCAACTACTGAGTCCTCTATAGCACGGAATCATAGTTCATCAATCTCATCTTTGGTCAAGCCTGTGATATTGATGATTTCATCCACATCATAGCCCGATGATTTCATCCGTCTTGCTGTCTGGACGAGACTCTTGTGCACAGCTGATTCCACTACGGCCTCCACGTTTTTCTCCCATTCCACCCAATCAGTCTCCTCAATGTAACGAACCACTTGACTCCGAAGAGGAGTAAGGTCGTGATTGATTATTTCCCAGACGGTTTGGAGAGAGATACGGTAATAGTCATGCACGAGAACATGGCGAAGCCGTGTGATGTCATCCCAATGGGTTTCGGGATATTTTTGCCGGAAAGACTTGGTGAGTTTGTACACCGCCTCACCTATGATTTCAAGATTTTTCACGACAGCGTAATACCTCATTTTATCATTTTCTAGCGAGGTCAATGTCTGGCCGTCAGTATAACTTGAGACATTGTCTATTGCCTCAAGAATATGTTCGAGCCTTGCTCGGTCTTTAAGCGGTTCTCTCATATATCAACAGTTTGTCATTGTTTGCGCTGTCCACTGCAAAAGGAGCAAGTGTACCTTCCTCGACAAGATCTACACTCCTGCCAAGAATTTCTTCAAGGTCGTTCCACATACTAAAGAATTTCAAGCCGATGGGTTGTGAGCGGTCAATGGAAACGATTATGTCAATATCACTCAAAGGGGTCTCCTCACCTCTTGCGAATGAGCCGAATAACCATGCTCTTAATACCGGTTGAGTCTTGAAATATTCGGAAATAGTACTACTGACGTTTGCTCTGGTCGTAGTATGAGAGTATATACTGTTCTTGTTCATATTCACTAATATTAACGTATGTTTTCTATAATTGCAAAAATCTCAAACCAAAGACGGGGATGGTTTCTTATAAACGATATAGTTCGTATCACCTCCCGTCATCCGATAGTCATAATCGGATTTTCTGATTGAACGTGCCAAGGTGGTATACCTTGTACTAAGCACCTCAAATCTGTAGAAATCCTCATCGCAGGCATTGCACTGATACGAATAGCCTTTGATGTTTGACTTCAATAATGGTCGTCCACAATGCGGGCAAAATTTATTCGTCCTCATCTCATTTCCATGTTATAAATTGCGAAATATATTGTTTCTGAATTGATTGTACTTCTCTGCAATCAAGGGTCATGTTGTTCACCGGATCTTGAATATAATTAATTCTTGGCATTGAGTTAAGACGACTGACAACCACGAGATAGAACAGATTCCCAAATTCAGAGGCTTTCTCATATTCGCGTTGTGTCATCCGTATGGCGCCACGTTCTTCCCTTATACCTTTCACTTCTGTAAGTATAAAATCATTACCGAGTTGTAGTTGGAAGTCGTATCCGTCTCCCCAAAGTCTCGCGTCTTCCAAAACTGAATTCTGGAATGGAACGACGGTCTGATAGTTTTGCATGAAAAATACCTCTGCCAATTTGCCTGTCTCTTGTAATTGTTTGAAACGGGATAGGACAAAGGGAGAGACACTATCTGATGTTAAATGTATATTCGAGTCATATTGTTGAATGTACATTTTCACGATATTAGAGAATCCTCGAACATTCTCTTTTCCGAACAGACTATCTATAAAGACTTTGATGTGCTCGCGTTGATTGCGCTGTAACCATCCTCGTCTTCCATTGTCGAAATATGGGTCGAAACTATCTTGGCGGTTGAATACGGCCTTGACTGTGGAGGCCAGTCCGAGATCCACTATGAAACGGCTAAAGGCTGACTTGGAGTCAAAACCAAATTCCAATACGAATGCTTTATCGAATTTGGCGAGTCCATATCCGATAAGGTTCATTATTTCGGTTTTTCTCTCTTCTGTTTTTTCCATAACCTAAGACGCTATATTCATAAAAAGTGGAAACCAATACGATGCCACTCTATCCCAACATTGACGAGTATATTTATCCCCGTTCTTTTGGGCATTATATACGACCTTGCCGTCTTTGATACGGTGAGGAATCTTTGTCGGATCTGTGTTGCCGAAAGCGGATTGTCCCTCCTTGATGTCAGCGATCCAGCTCTCCATTTGCGGGGAATAACTTCTGAAATTGTGGTATATGTCATTCGGTGAGCTTTCTCCCATTACTTTTAATGAAGGCAGATGTCCTATCACCTGACGCAATGTCCTTTCCGGCTGTTTATCCGGAAAAATATCCAACGGAGTAATATCCTTTATGTCCTTACGCACGCCAAGTACCAGCGTCCTTGTTCTGCTGGACGGATTACCGTAGTCTTTGAAGTTAATGACACGATACAGAATGTTGTACTCTCCGGAAAGATCTGTTTCTATGGCCTGACGTATAGCCTTGTCTTTGCCGTCAATATCAGTGCAGACAGAACTCAGAAAAGCACGGACATTCTCGAAAATGAAGAATTTAGGCTTGATTTTGCGAATCATCACGATTGATTCGACTACGAGAGAATTGCGCTTTAGCTCATCCCCTTTTTTGTGGTTGGCAACAGACATTCCTTGGCAAGGAGGTGTCGCGATAATAACATCTGGCTCCTGAATATTATAGTTGCGCTTCCACATATATAGTTGCTCAAAGACCTTGTCTTTGGTTTCTTGTGCGGTCATATCGCCACAAATATACCCGCTATTGTAGATGCACTTCTGATTATATTGCTGAATACGAAGCCGCCTTTCAAGCAGTTCCACGGTAGCGATGCAGTGATAATTCTCTTGTTTAAAACCATAGCATCCAACACCGGCACTGCTGAACAGGCTGATATATGTTCTTAGTCCATACAATGACCTTTTCTCCTCCAACAATGTTGTAAGTGGTTCTGGTATATTATATTTCAGCTTTGTCATAATTATCCGTTTATAGATTGTTTTGCCAGAGTAAGGACTCGTTTCGCAATCTTTCGGTCTGTCGCAAGGACGACAGACACTTGATCGGCCAGCCATAAAGTAAGAAGTTCTTCTTTATCTTCGTTCAGATAACTTGCCAAGGTAATGACTTGCTCGCGTTTGGCTCTTCGTTCACCTTTCTCAATACGGCAGTATGCTGGAGTATCAATTGATAGAGCCTCTGCCAAATCTTTCTGGTAGAGATTTCTTTCTTCTCGTATCTGGTGTATTTTCTCTGGAAACAATCGCATAATGTTCTGTTCCTTTTATCATGGCAAAGGTAGTCAAAATTGTTTATTTTTGACAATTAATCATCTTCGCATATTCACATTCTATATGTGTTTTAGATGTCTTTTATCCGCATTGATATTAAGATGGTCGCACAACATAATTATTCGTTGTATGTCTTCCTCGTAACTACTCAGGTGCCCCCGGCCATAGGCCGACGACCCCGACCACCTGCCAATGATGATTGAGACAATGAACCTACGCCTGCGCAAGGGCCGCGATGACCCTGAGGACCTCGAAGGGGTTCTGTCCGTTCTTGACCGCCGTCTGTATGACGGAGGCGACGGAGGCGACGGAGGCGTAGTTTTCCACACTGGCCTCGGTCCTGAAGCATCCGCTGACCTTGAGTTTGGTCTTGGCCGGCCTGAGCTCCTTCTCGCTGTCGTTGTTCGTGGGCGGAACGGCCGGGTTCGTGAGGAAGGTGAAGACGTGGTCCCTGTGCTTGGCGATGCTCTTTTTGAGTTTGTCCAGCTCGGTTTCCTTCCCGTCTTCCCTCGTGTGGACGGGAGGTCTGGCGAGCAGCTCGTCCAGACGTTCATCCATCCTTGTCCTCACATCCTGCCCGATGTTTCCCTGGTGCCTTTGGTGAATGGAGTCCCTCAGGAGGTCAAGCATGTCCAGGCTCCATGCGTCATCCAGGAAGGCCTGCATGGTGTAGGTGAGGTTCCTCAGCAGGTGCGCGATGCAGATCTGGTGGTCATCCATCCCGACATCCCCCATGAAGTAGGCGGGCCGGCGGTCGGTCACCCAGACCGTCCCGCCTTATCATCCCGTATGGCTTCTTGGAGAGCCTGCTCATGGAGTTTCTCCGCAAGTTCCGTAGAGTCAAGATCCTCGGAGTATCCCATTTCCCGAAGGAGTTGCCTGCGCCTGTGGGTGAGCCTCACCCGGTCCGCTTCGATGCCCTTTCTCAATCCTGTATTGAAGTCCTTTTCCATGCCACAAAAGTAAGGAAAAGATTTAATCCGTGCAAATATAATAGATTGAACACCAATGTGTTAAATGCTGTTTTCGGGCATTGTGGCGAAATTGACACCCTTTCGCATGGAGAGACATATGGAAATTATTTGAGCGCTCCTGCGAGGCTCACAGGGGGCGATAAACGGCTGATTTTCAGTGGTCCTAAACGCAACCTTACAGCATGGAGATATTTTTGAAAAAAAAGTACAGCGGGATGGTGAAAGCCTCGCGTCATCCTCGGTTAATGGTCAGGACAGGGGCACCTAAGTAGTTACTGTCAGGATATCTGCAAAATATTATAGCGGTTTATGGTTTGGGACTTGATCCCTTATGTGCTGGTGTCGCTTATTTAGACTGCCAGTTTACTTCCCGAGGTTGAATGAGATTCCGAAATTGAAGTTAGTGTTCAATCTTCCATAAGGATAGAGGACAGCATTCGTGGCTTTCGCAAGTTTGAACGGAATATTATCCGAGCCGATGAACATGCTGAACCCCGGAGTGTGTAAGCCGATCACCGCGCCGAATGTCGTGCCGAACTTTGACAGCCCGCAGTTGACGCTGCCGCTAAACCATCTGACCGGCTTTATGTTCGCGTACAGACGAGCCTCAGACCAGCTGAACGAGCCGTTGATGTAGGTGGAGTTGAGGAATCCGGCCGACAATCCTTTGTAGAACGGCATCGTGTACTCCGCGCCGATGTTGAGTGCCGCTGAGATCATCCCACCGTCTGTGCCGTCTTTCTCTGTCCTTCTGAAGTCGAACATGTCCACTATGTCGTCGGTCAGATCCTCGAACTGGTTTTTGAGGGAGTTCTCCTTTCCTCCGTCCAGAGAGACATTCTCGAATCCGTCGAATGACCATCCCTCGCCGCTGGTCTGTGCGACAACCGTGTTCTTCCAAGACATGTAGCCAAGGTCGTTGACAGACACCGAGACCTTCAGACCCTCGATGACTTCCATTTCCGCTCCAAGGTCTATCGCCGCGCCGAAGCCGCTGATGATCGAGCCGTCATCTCTTGTGTCGATGTTCTCGAAGTCGAGTAGGTCCGCATCGGACGGATTGTCCAGTTCGGCTCCGCTTTCACCCTTTGTGGGGATATTCATGAGCGAGGATGCCTTGAGTGTTCCATGTGACTGGATGGACCATTTGTCCTCGGTCATTCTGATGTCCATCCTGTCGATCGTGGCCTCCGCGTTGGCCAGGCCAACGAGAAACTTTACCCTTGCGCCGACATTCAGCCGTTCAGTGACGTTCCTGCTGTAGCCCAGGGCCAGTTCCATCCTGCCGCTCAGTCTCGCTGAGAGATCAGAGACGTCATAGGACTGTGATTTTCCCGCGTTCTTCATGAAGTCAAACAGGCTGTAGGGCAGATTGAAAGACGCGCTGCTTTTCATGTTGACATCGAATGAGAAGAACGATTTCTTCGCACGTACCCCGATGGAAAGCAGTGAGATCCTGTTGTTGAGGCTGAACTGGTTCTTGTCGTTCAGTTTGCCGAGGAACTCGTCGGCGGTGACCGCAGAGTTCATGAATGTCGTCAGTTGGCCGTTTACAGGGTATACGAATGTGCTGATACCCATGTTGCTTTGGGTTTCCATATTGAAAGCGCCCATGAACGGCAGCGCGAAGTAACTTGTTCTGGACGCGAAAGCCGGATTGAATTCATGCCTGAAATTGTAGCCGTCGAGGAAGTATGTCGAGCGGAATGTCTGCTGTGCGGAAGCGCTGCCGGCGGCGAGGAGTGCCGCAATGATGAGTATGGTGGTCTTTTTCATCTTGATATTCATTGATTAGAGTTCTGTGGTGAAGGATCCTTTCAGGTTTAGTTTCATATTTTCCAGCCGGATTCCCTGGTTCTTGTTCAGACAGATTCCCAGATGCCCGTCATCAGCCCCGGATGCCTTGAGAGTCAGACGGATGCCGTCAAGGTGCCGCATGTCTTCAGAGGAAGCCTTCAGGTTCAGCGTCATCGGTGTCCTGACAGGTTTGTCGATTGATCCTGAAGAGACGCTGCCGCTCACGTTGACCTTGATTCCTGGAATGACATTTTTATTGTTGTCAATCGCCGACGCGGTGATGCCGAATCCCAGAGGAATCATATTCACGAAATCAAAAGTCACGTCGGCGTTCCTGATCTCATAGCTGTCGCCGTCTTCGGAGTTGAACGTCTCGTTCCAGCCTGTGAAATCTGTGCTGTATTCGAGTTTCAGGCCGCTTCCGAACGCCAGTGGGGCTATGACTTCGTAATCGCAATATAAACTGTAAGTCCGGCCCGTCTCCACAGTTATGAACTCGTCATCTGCCTTCACGTCCACATTGGCGATGCCAAGCCTTTCCGGGACATTCTTCACTATTTCCGAAAGATCCGGAACCTTGATGCCTGTGAAGTTTTCGGGAATGTCCTTTCCCGTGCGTGAGAGGTGAATGTTGGTTGTCTTTCCGGCTTCGATCCGGATTTCGTCCGTGGCTCCACCCTTGGCTCCGATGTGCACCGTTTTCTTGGAATTTCCCTTGAACGATTCCAGGTCGGCGTCCATCGTCATGGACAGCGGACTCTTGTTGTTGACGGAGAGCAGAATCTGAGGGTCGTACAAGTCAAGGACTGTCCCTTCGCCATTGACAAAGTCAGGAAGTTCGCCCACATTGACCATCGCAGGGGTGAGCTCGATCTTGGGCGCGACTTTGATGACAGCGCTGCCGATATTGATCGAGCCTATGTTGATATCAACATCAACGTAAACCTTTTCAGGGATGTCGGAGCACTTCTTACCTAGGTCGTCGCTGAGAACCTTCACGTTGAACCCGGAGAGTTCGATGTTGTCATTGAGGGTGATCGCGTGCCTGTCGGCCTGAAATCCCTGACCTGCCGGAATCCGGTCAAAGTCAATCCCGCTAATCGCTACATTGACCACGCTGGTGGATTGGGTGACCTCCACCGGATTGAAGACAAGCGTGTTGCTTCCATTGTCAAACTTATATTTGATATTCCTGTCCGTTGAATTGATGGCGCCGATTTTCAGGTATTCCGGAAATTTTATGGACAGACCTGAGACTGTCGCCTTGGTCACGTTTGTCTGCAATGAGATGATGCCTTGGGCTTCTCCGGAGACATTTTTCACGCCGACGATTTCTTCCGGGATGCTTTCATCGATGGTCAATGGAGTCTGTGAGGCCTTGAATTCCCTTGCCACGGTCAGGCCGGCCGGCAATGGCAGGTCAGGTGATGTCATGCCAAACTCGGCCATGATCTCGGAGCGTTCAACACTCCCGGTAAAACCACCTTCTGTGGCGAGGTCCTTGGTTATCGAGAATGTCGGAACGTTGAATGTGGTCTCCGTCCTGTTCCCTGACACCCTGAGCGAGTAATCACCGTTCTCGTCAACGGCAAGGACATCATTGTCGCCCTCGTCAAGATCCAGCAGGTCGCCGATAAGTATGGTCTCCGAATTGCCGATAGGGGCGCTTATGTCCCCGTCAATGCTTATGGTCTTGTCGAAATCCTTTGTCAGATCGTAGTCTTCGTTGACGCAGGAACTGGATGCTCCGAGCGCGCAGGCCGTCAATGCCGAGAATAGTGCGGTTCTAGTTTTGATAGACATAAATATTTGATTTTCAATGTATGGTTGCTGATAGCACGCAAAGTTACTTAAATTGGGACGATATTCAATGAAAACTCTACGAAAATGCCTAATTTTGCAGTCTATGAATATAGTTGAAATCATAGAAATCTTCGCCTTGGTGACAGGCGTTCCCTACATAATTCTGGAAGTCCTCCAGAAGAATGCGATGTGGTACTTTGGAATCGCCACGGGACTTGCGTGTGCATATTCATTCGCTGTGCAAGATCTTTGGTCTAACATGGCGCTGAACCTTTATTATGCAGTGATGTCCGTCTGGGGACTGTACCAATGGCGGAAAGACGGCCTGGCGCTTAAGGAGGACGTTTCGGATGCTGGTGTCACCGTGCACCTTGGCCGCATGAATGTCGGGACGGCGTTGTGGAGCGCCGTAATATTCATAGGCGGCTCGGCCTCGCTCGTCTGGCTTCTCCGCGCTTTGGGTGGCTCCAGCACATGGCTGGACGCCGCATCGGCGATGATGTCGGTCATCGCGACCTATTGGCTCGGACGGTCCATTCCGTACCATTGGATAATATGGATAGTGGCAGACGTCATTTTAGTGGTCATGTGCTTCACCCAAGGGCAGTATTGGCTGACGGCGCTCTATGTCGGCTATGTCGCCGCCGCCGCCTATGGCTTGTTCCATTGGCTCAGGAATGGAAAATATGTCAATTGATCGCCGATGAATATGATGAATCGCCGGAAACTGTCATCCCGGATGGAAATGACTTGAGCATGAATGCCTTTTGATGTTCGGAATGACTATTTACTGTTAAAGTTTAGGATTATGATGCTAATAGTTGAGAGTGGGGCCACAAAGACTGACTGGTGCGCGGTCGCTCCTGGCGTGGAGCCGGTCAATGTCCGGACTCCCGGAATGAATCTGGCGACTATGCCTCAGGAATCAATCGAGGAAATTGTCAGAGAAGCTGTGTCAGCCTTTAGGAAAGAAGGTGTTGTGGACGATGTCGCGGAGGTGCATTTCTACGCCGCCGGGTTGATTGTTGCTGATGGGGAGAAACTTCCTCGGCAGGCGAGAGGACTGGATACAGTGCTGAGATCATTGTTCCCGGGAGCGGAGATGGAGTATGCCTCTGACCTTCTGGATGCCGCGCGTGCCGTGTGCGGACACAGACCCGGGATCGCCGCGATTATGGGAACCGGTTCGAACAGTTGCTTGTTTGACGGGGAGAAAGTCGTGAAGAACGTCCGTTCGGCCGGCTTCATTCTCGGCGATGAGGGTGGTGGCGCGAGGCTTGGAAGGATGTTTATGTCGGATTTCCTGAAGGGGCTTGTCCCAGAGCCGGTCTCAAGTGATTTCGCAAAGGATTTCGAGGTGGATTACATGACAGTCGTGCAGAATGTCTATCGCGGGGAAGCACCGTCGAAATATCTCGGCTCGTTCGCTCCGTGGATTTTGGAACGTTATGAAACCTGTGAATATGTCCGGGACTTGGTTGAACAGAACTTTAAGGACTTCATTGAAAGGGCGTTGAAGCAGTACGACATCAGCCGGTACCCTGTTGGTGTCATCGGCGGTTTCGGTTACGCGAACAGGGCGATACTAGAAAAAGTCGCAGAACCTTACGGAATACGGTTCTCGACCATGGCAGCCACTCCCATCGAGGGGCTGGTGGAATATCATCTTGGCAGAAAATGATTATTATGGAAGATAACAGGACAACTGAGCGAACCTCAAGGTACGATCACCTTGAGAAGATGTCAACCTCTGAATTGTTGAACGCGATCAACACAGAGGACCGGACTGTTCCGGTCGCTGTGGCCGGCGCGATTCCTCAGATTCGGAAGTTGGTTGACGGAATCGTGGTGAGGGTGCCTCTCGGGGGGCGTGTTTTCTATCTGGGTGCCGGAACCAGCGGCCGCCTGGGCATCGTCGATGCCTCGGAGATTCCTCCGACCTACGGAGTTCGCGATGTGTTCATAGGCTTCATGGCCGGTGGCGACAAAGCCATCAGAGACGCTGTGGAAGGTGCCGAGGACGAGTTGGATGGAGGCTGGAGAGATCTTCAGGCATATTCCCCGACAAAAAATGATGTGGTGGTGGGTATTGCCGCGTCTGGAACCACGCCTTATGTCATCGGGGCTCTGAAAACGGCGCGGGAGCATGGCCTTTTGACAGGTTGCATCACTTGTAACGAGAACTCTCCGGTGGCTTCGGCCGCCGAAATTCCGATTGTTGTGGTCGTAGGTCCGGAGTTCGTGACAGGAAGCACAAGAATGAAGGCCGGAACAGCCCAGAAACTTGTTCTGAATATGATTTCGACGGTCTCGATGATCCGTCTGGGGCATGTAAGAGGCAGCAAGATGGTGGACATGCAGCTGACAAACCACAAACTTGTGGACCGTGGAGTCAGGATGATCATGGATGAGACCGGTATTGAGGACTATGACTTTGCCCGCAAGCTGCTGCTTGAATATGGCCAGGTACGCGCGGCCGTGAACGCTTATCTTAATGAAAAGAAATGACAGTCCCCGAGACATTCCCTTCAAAACTTCTGGAGGATGCCGTGCAGGCCATAGGTTCTCTCCCGGGCGTCGGCAAGCGCAGTGCCTTGCGTCTGGCCCTGCATCTTCTTCGGCAGCCTTCGGAGAACGTTCATCATTTCGCTGACTCAATAGTCAAGATGAGGGACGAGGCGAAGTACTGCCGGCAGTGCTGGATGATTTCCGATGAAGACATCTGTCCGATCTGTGCTGACCGGTCCCGAGATCACAGGACGATCTGCGTTGTGGAGAATGTCCGTGATGTGATGAGCATCGAGAACACCGGGCAGTACCGCGGAATCTATCATGTTCTGGGCGGCATAATCTCACCGATCGCCGGAATCGGCCCGTCTGACATCACTGTCTCGCAGCTGACCGACAGGGTGCGTTCTCTGGCCACTTCCGGAGAACTGAAACCGGAGGAGATCGAAGTCATCCTTGCCTTGAGCGGGGACGTGGAGGGAGAGACTACTTCCTTCTATATCTACCGGCAGATTTCTTCCTATGGTGTGAGGGTATCCTCCCTTGCCAGAGGTCTGGGATTCGGAGATGATCTGGAATATGCCGACGAACTCACGCTCGGACGCTCGATTGTCAACCGTCAGACATTCAAGCCTTGATTATCCTTGCGGTAGCCGCTGTGACCTATGTGTAATGCTTGCTTGACAATGTTATTATCAATATTAGAATCACTGCTTCTTGCGGCGTCCCTTTGCGCTGACTGTTTTGCCGTCTCAACATGCTCCAGCGTCACTCTCAAAGGAATATCCTGGAGAAAGATTCTTCCGATCGCATTCGTGTTCGGAGTTGTCCAGACAGCTCTCATGGCTCTGGGCTGGCTGTTCGGCGACATATTCGTCGGACATATTCATAAAATAGCCAGTCTCATCGGTTTTCTGCTGCTGCTCTATGTCGGCGGGTCGATGATTCTTGAGGCCGTGAAGAACGAGGACGAGGCGCGCGACTTGAATGGCCTGAAGAACGTTGTCATCGGCGCGGTGGCGACCAGCATCGACGCTTTCGCCGTCGGAGTCAGCCTTTCGATGGGCTTTGTCCCGCTCGGCAAGATGATGATTAACTTTGCCGCTGTGTTCGTGGTGACGATGCTTTCTGTGATTGGAGGAATGTTCGGCGGCCAGAAAATTGGCCAGAGGTTCGGCCGTCCGGCGGAGCTCATCGGAGGCTGCGTCTTGATTCTGATTGGTTTGAACATCCTGTTGGGATTTATTTACGAAGATTCAAGATAGAAGTGCAACGCCGCCGGGCTAGCCCGACGGCGTTGGCGGGGTCAAAAAGCAATACAAAAAGGGAGGCATTGCGCCTCCCGAAAGGATCAACTATCTTTGTATTGCTATGTACAAACACTTGACCCGTGAGCAAAGATATGCAATATATCTGGGAATACAAGAAGGCAAGGGGCCGTCTGCCATTGCTCGGCAGATCGGAGTGGACAAATCGACGGTAAGTCGCGAGCTGAAGCGCAACAGCAACCGCTTCGGCAACTACGGTTGGACGGCGGCGGATGAGCGCGCGAATGACCGGAAGGGCCATCTTCCCGGGAACAGGGCATTGCCCGCGTAAACTACCATTTTACCGTAATGCATTCCGTCCATGATCCGATACCTTTGCGGG
>ERZ808266.541-NODE-541-length-13047-cov-3.987685_pt1 | contig 13047 bp, 18 predicted proteins | sample MGYA00521278_ERZ808266 | MGnify/ENA primary metagenome ERZ808266 (study PRJEB31516, sample SAMN03275591) | gut metagenome | biome: mammalia-associated habitat; material: feces | host: Papio cynocephalus | place: Kenya | collected 2012-08-02 ... | reverse complement strand
ACCATCTTCATAGTCACCAAAGATTTTCAAGTTGGTAAGAATCTTAAAGAAGTCTGCTGCATTCATTGTTAAATCCTCCTTTACTTAAACGGTGTAACCTCTTCGGAAATGATTTCATCACCCTTGTGATAATAGCGGCGATAATGTGAATTTCCGTCCTTGTCAACGTTCCATTCATATTCGTAGCGTCCAACTTTCACATGGCCTTCATCAATCAGCTTGATGAAATTCGTAACATTAAGTTTCGTGTGTTTCATTTTACTTACCTCACTTTCTGTGATTCTATTCTAGCAGATTTCAAATGATTTGTAAATAGTCAGACTGCACAAAGAATAGAATAAATTTTTGGTTATTATTCCATCTTGACAAACAGCATAGCATTTGATATATTATTCATTAGAAGCAATTAGCTTCTAATTATTTTAATAGTAGGTGATAGTATGAGATTGATTTCTGAATTGTGGAAAGATATAGGAATTTATAAGGGCGTTGATTTTGAAGGAAAGTATGCTATTAGCACTAAGGGAAGAGTTAAAAACAAAAGAAAGGGAAATTTTCTGAATCCATACACAAATAAAAAATTAAAATATCCAAGAGTTATTTTAACAAAAACCGCCAAAATTCGCAAAACCGCGCCAATACATAGGCTTATTGCAGAATATTTTATTATCAACCCAAATGGGTATAAACATATAAATCATAAAGACGAAAATCCTAAAAATTTTGATATAAATAATTTGGAATGGTGTACGCAAGAATATAATAACAATTATGGGAGCCATGGGAAGAGAATATCAGAATCAGCCAGTATCCCAATTGTACAACTAGACCCATGTGGGAATTTAATAAAAGAATGGAAATCGGCGGAAGATGCTGGAAGAAACGGATTTTGTAACTGTGACATTATCGAATGTTTAAATAAACATCGTGTTAGCCATAAAGGGTATATCTGGATTAGGCAATCAGAATATAACACCATGTCAAAAAACGATGTTATTAAATTTTGTGATGGGAAAGATAAAAGAATCGCACAAGTTGACAAAGAGTGGAATTTAATCAATGTGTATAGTTCATCTAGGGAACTAGACCGCAATAAATTTTGTGAATCTATGGTGTATGATGTTATAAGAGGGAAACGGGAATTTTATAAAGGATACAGATGGATGAAGTATTCAACGTATCTGTTACACAACTATTAAAATAATTATCTATAACACAAAAAACAAGAGGTGGTATTTCTACCACCTCTTTTCTAGTTGTTAAATTTTTAATGCTTTGCAAATTTGACTGCTTCGCCATTTTTCAAATTGAAACACTTTTTGCATTTCTGGCAATTGCCGTCACACTTGATAGCATAATCAGGAACTAAATCAGCGTGTTTGCCATCGTCCATGTATGCCATAGGAACAGAACTTGCATTTTTAGGAAGAAAATCATTCCAGCCGCTAAACACGATATTGAAATTGCTAGGAACTTCACCCATTGCAATTACAGTGTTAGCAACTTCAAACTGTTTCGTAAATGCAAGGAACTTAGTTTCGGGGTTATGCTTTGCGATTTCACAGCAAGCAAGCAAATAATCAGTGTTAAAAAAGTCACCAGATACGTTAAATCTGAACAGACGATATTCGTTCATATCAATAAACAGGTCACAAGCTTTAACAAATTCGCTGTAACGATGGTCTTGCATCAGTGCAACGGTGTTATCGGTATAGGCTTTTCGCACACTGGGATAAATCCGAACCATCTTGCAAGCATAACAGCCGTCTTTCGCACACGGACTATCCTTTGCACAAGTGGTAATAGGAAGAACAGAGAAAGAACCGACACGGTGCATTTTGCTGTTACCTTCGGAAAAGCTGAAACCCTTAATTCGAGACATAATTCATAACCTCCAAATGTTTTTTGTTTGTGTTGCTTTCGATGGTCTTAGTATACGCTTGTTGCAAGCATTTGTCAATAGTTTTTTGAAAATTCTTTTGAATATTTTTTGTTGTGAGTGTACAACTATAGGTTGGTACGGCATCTGGTGGAAGTGATATAATAACTATTAAAATAATTATTGTAATACTATAAACCCTGTATCCTAGTAGGTAATAGGTAAAGCCCGGTTCTGGTGTGACGTATAAAACCCAGCATTCCTGTAGGTAGGTATGAAATAAGCCCAGCTATACGGGTACACACAGAACCCCAGCTCTGGCTACTATTAAAATAATTAAAGTGGTGTTTCTACGCACACACAAAATAACCCCAGCCTAGTAGGTATGTGGGTACACACGAAAAAGCCCAGCGTGGATACAATACGGATACACGAAAAAGTGGGCAAGGTGGCAATGCTGTAATTATTAAAATATTTATTCTGGTGCAGGATAAACCCTGTAGTCTGGTTGGTTATGACAAAAAGTAGGGTCTGAAATTAGGAGTTTGCGACAAAATGGAGCGGTTTCAGAAATGTAATTTTTTGTTAAATTTGTAACCTTTGGTCACGATTCTGTGTTTGAAAAACACAAGAATCTGAAACTGAGTCTTGACATCTGGAACAGAGTATGATATATTGATAGGGAAGTTTGAGAAGTGAATAGAGTCCTATTCAATAGGAGTTATAATTATACTATTATATATGTATATACATTAGTATATACATTGATATGTTAGTATCCCAGCACCTACGGCGCTAGAATCGCGGATTAAAAATCCGACGATAGTATAACTATATCAGTACCGGCAAGGTCTGCACTAACGTGGTAATAACCTTGCCTTATTTGCTGGTATCGGAAACTAAAAACGGATTTGGTGTGGATATTTTCTAACGCCGACTCTGCGCTTACGCTTCCTGTACGTCGGCTAGTTTGGAATACTTGTACATTCTCGCCGCTCTGTAATGCTGGCTCGAATGTAGGATACTGGCGTACATTTTCTGTTAAATTGACAGTTTTGTTCAGCAGAAGAATACAAAATAGGATGATACCGTGTTGTGGCGTGATACTGCACACAACACTGGTGGGAGAGGTCTACAGAAGCCTACTGTTGTTGACGGCTCTGTAGACAAGTATAGAATTTGAGATGAGGAAATGGTGAAGGGAAATATTAGAAATGGCTAGAAACTGTACGTCAGAGAAGGACAAGTGTATATAGAACATAGAGGATATATTTTTGGACTGGATATAAGACAAAAGCCAACTGCACACAAAATGTGTTATTGCAGTTGGCTTTAAAATTTTGATGATTATTTGTCTTGAAAAATTCGCAAAACGAAGTTTTGGGATTCTAAACATCGTAGATGTTTGGGATAGTAGTTGAAATTTTGAGAATTGGATAGAAATTTTTGATTTGATTTTTTATAGTTTGTAATTAAGGATGAACAGTTTGTAAAAGTAACGGTGTGTAATGATAAATATTATAAGCCCATATTAAGGATAAAATTAAGTCAACAAGAATAATGGATATGTTATCTTGAGGGTTAGTTTGTAAAAGAGTAATGGATTCTGTTAGGTTATGAATAAAGAAAAATAAGGAAATGGATAGCCAGAGAAGATAGAATAGAAACATAGTTTGTAAAAGATTGTCAGATGATTGGATAGATTAGATGGTTAAGAATTTGGATAGTTTCAAGAATAATCCAGAGAATAGACATAACAATCCAAAGGAGATTGGATTTAGAAGGAAATTTTGAATAAAGATAAATGTAAAAGAATAAAAGAAATAACCAGAGGAGAAGGAGAAGAATATTGATAATCATATAGTTTGTATATTGTCCTTATAGTTTAATTTAAAATTTTGATGTTAAAATTTTACGGAAAGATTTAAGAGAAGTTGTTTGTAAAAGAAGATTGTAAATTACTCTGTCCAAAAATTAGGCTTATAATAAAACAGTTTTTCATCTAGCTTATTAATCCGCTCTTTAATTTCCTTAGTCTTGCAACGAGCATATGCTAGACGAATACCCTTTAGTAAGTCAAAAATATCTTCTTCACAGCAAGATGCCTTACCGACTAGAATTTCACGGTCTTTCTTGACACCGGGCAGATAATGTTTACGAACCTTTACTACCTTACCATTAGAACAGTATTCATAAGGATAATGATTGATACCAGAACCGTCTAGCTTATCAAAAGAGCTATCGAAAATCTTCCATTCGGAGAACACAGGTTTATTAGATTTTTCTTCCTGCATCTTAGGAACTTCAACGGTGGTAAAGAACTTTGTATATTCATCGAAGCTCATTGCCATATTCATCATTGGATATTTAACAAGAATGTTATCATCCTCAATCTGAATAACCTTGCCCAGCATAGACATATTAACAGGGAAAGATTCATAAGGTTTCTTGGTGAGTTTGATGTAAGAACCAGTCATTAGCATAATTAAGCGGCCTCCTTATTTTTGTTCAATTTAGCAAGAAATTCATTATACTTGTGAGTTGTTACAAAAGTAACTTCCCGGTCAATAATTCTTTTGAATTAAGTATCTTCGGGCTATTCCCGTAACTCCTACGGTTCAATATAATTACGCTATAATTCTTAAACCTTCGTTCAAGATATTTACAGCGGCGTTAATATCTCTGTCTTGTGTGATGCCACAGCTAGGGCAAACCCATTGACGAATATTCTCTGGCTTCTTGCCGCCATTGTGTCCACAGCAATTACAGATTTGAGAAGATGGAAACCATCTATTAATCACAGATAACGTCTTACCATACCATTGGTTTTTATACGTTAGCATTCTACGGAACTCCGAAAGAGATACGTCTCCAACTCGTTTATTACGAATTTTGTTCTCTGTTTCTTTCATAGATTTAATATCCAAATCTTCGATGCAAATTACGTCATATTGTTTAACAAGTTCAGTAGTTAGTTTTTGGAGAAAATCTTTACGTTGATTTGTTATATATTTGTTCAATTTTGCGACTCTGATTCTTGCTTTATTCCATCTATTACTACCGATTGTTTTTCTCGATAATTCTCTTTGGAGTTTGGCAAGTTTCTTTTCTGAGTTTTCATAAAACCTTGGGTTATCAATCTTGATTCCATTAGAAAATGTTGCAAAATCAATCAAACCTAAGTCAATACCAACTACTTCATTTGTTTTGGCGTATTGTTCTGGTTCTATATCCGTACAACATAAAGAACAATAATAACGACCGTCTGGCTCTTGAGATATAGTCGCGTTTAAAATACGCCCTTGCGGCACAATGCTCCCACGAATTTTTACTAGACCAAGTTTAGGGAGTTTAATATATTTGCCATGAAAGGCAATATTATTATTCGTGCAACTTGTTCTATAAGACCTGTATCTATTCTTTTTGCTCTTAAATTTTGGATATCCGGTATGTTCTTTGAAAAACTTTTGATATGCTGAATCCAAATCTTTTAACGCCTTTTGCAAAGAATCTTTATCTGGTTCTCTTAACCATTCAAATTCTCGCTTCAAGGAGGTTAAATCTTTGCAACACATATTATACGTTAAAGAACTTTTGTCTTTTTCATAAGCAGTTTTTCTTTTGTCCAAGTAATAATTATAAACGAATCTACAACAACCAAATGTCTTCGCAATAAGTTCTCTTTGCTTTTTATTTGGATATAGTCTATACTTAAAAGCCTTTTCCGTAGTATCACCTCTCTTCTATAATTATTATAACATAAATTTATTTTTCTGTCAACGCTTTTGTAGCTCCGACAGAAAAATTTCATACTTATCAAGAGCCTTTTGTTCAGACTCATTTACGGATTCATTAAAACGCTGTCTTGCTTGCACCACCTTACCACCACGAATCTCAACGGTTACAAGACTATTTTCAATATCATTCTTTTTGCGCATTAAGATGATGTCGCATTGACCGTTAATTACACGGTCGATATAGCTTGCTACACAGTTTGACTGTTGAACTGCTTCGTTCTTTATATCTTGAGTTGTCTTTGGGTAGATAAATTTGTAATCTCCAATGGTAGTTTCCATTTTCTTATTTACACGTTTTGCAAACAGTTCTTCGTTAAACTGTTGCTTCCAGCGTGAATAAGTACGGCTTGTAATACGATGAGAAGTAAGAAAATGACGTGGATACTTGTCATACTTATTGGACATTTGAGAAAGCATATTGCAGTTATCAGCAATATCATTCAGGACTTGACGTGGATATTCAATATTGATTGCTTCGTAAGTTACAAGGTAATCAATATAATTTAACAGAGACTTCGTTGTATATCCGTACCTCTCACAAATATCAAAGAATTTGTTTTTGTACTCGTAAGCACTGATTGCTCTATTCCAAGAACTATCCATGCACGTCAAGATATTGTATGCTTCTTTTTTGGATATGGAAATAAATTCATTGTTAAATGCGTAATTAAAAGCATCAGGATGAGCTTTGTATTCTCTAATATTTGTATTATTGACACCGATATTGATTTCTCGAAGAATCTTTACAAGACCCTTTGGAATCTCATTAATAGTTCCTTTGAAATAATCATCACCAGAACCAGAGAGAGTTAGACCAGCAGAATAAATTTGTTCTTCTCTTTTAAATCCATCCATTCTCTGAAATACAGTGCCAATATTTTGGATTTCAGTAGAACCTTTACGACAACACCATGCAACATGATTGATGAATCTACCAAAGTTCTTGTCTTCAAAAGACTTGGCAATCTCTCCTACGGTATAGCCTTTTAGCTGATTGTTAAGATACATACAAGGCTTTCCATTTTTACCAAGACAAACGCCAGTATTAAGATTGTATCTGACAGTCTTCCCATCATCACATTCAAAAATTAGGTCTGCACCACGTTTAATCGCCTTCATTACAAGATAACCTCTTTCTCGTCTTTCCAAATCCAACAACGAATTTCTTCGTCTTCACCATAATAATCTCCGCCATCATCACGGTATTGAACTTTTATAGTATAATCAGTGATATTATTTTCTTTAGCCCACTTGTAAAATTCTTCAATTGTCATTGTCTAAGTCCTCTAGTTCTTTTTGAATTTCATTTTTCTGATTCTGACGCATACGACGTTTTGCATAACGCTTTTCAAATTGCTTTGCTTTAGACCAGTTATTACGATGATTTGCCCAGCAAGTATAGATATGCTCAAATTCATCAAGCCACCACATACCCTTTTCTTTATTACCACGATAAATGTCTTGCCTCTTGTTAGACATTGTAAATCACCACTTACTTAAAACAAATATCACAACGACCAATAGTGAATTTATCAGCAAGATAACTGCAAATTTCATCATATTCATCAAGATTGATATGATACTTGCGTAGAACCTTATTCGTTGGCTCAATAGATTCAAAACGCATAGATTCACAACAGTTTGTATTGCCTACACCATGATTATAAATTAAACCAAAATCTGATACTTCTGCTTTCTTATTGTTGACAATAAATTCATCTTCGACGCAAGGCATAGTGGCTTTTGCTGTTACTGAGAACTTCAATTTCTACATCTCCTTTTCTATAAGTATTGTATCATATTTAGTTGGCTGTGTCAAGTTGTTTTATGATAATCTGGATAGTAATTATTCGTGTTGTCTGCGATAGGCCAAGTACCGTAACCATTCCAAAGGGTAAATGTATTTGGTGTAGAATAGGTTCCGTAAAAATCATTTACGTTATAACTGATATGCCAGTCATTTCCGACAAGTCTTACGTCCCAAGTGTTGCCGCCAGTTTTAACAAGAGTATATGACTGTGGACTATCAAGCGAATTTAATACAACACAATAAATTTTTAGCTTCTTAAAATCACCGCTCTTTTTATGTTTATCTGGAACAACAAACATCCAACTAACATCTCGAATGCAAAATGGGTCTTCTGGCTCAATCGCTTTTGTGGTGTCAAAGGGAGCGCCAGAAACATCGTTATATCCACATAAGAACATATTTAACTCCTTTACTTTTTGTTAGCATGACCCGCAAATAAATTTAGAATAACAAGAAGAACTAATATAGGCCAAATAAGAGAAACGATAATTAGAACAGCAGGAGTCGCTGCGTTTCTAACTTGGTCTGTGACGAGATTATTCTTCTCCGCAAAATCAAAAATAAAATTGATAAGAACAAATCCAATAGTCACATAAGCAATAGCCCAAATAATCATATCATTACCTCCGCAAAACAACATTTTTATTAACATTCATTTTCAAATTCTGCCCCGCAATAAGGGCAATATTTGATTGGCTTTAGTTTCGTTAAACCATGTTCCCATCCCGGATAAAGCCAATCTTCTGGGAAATGCCCAAGACAATTAGAGCAGTAGCAAGTCTTATCCATATCGTCATCGTTAGGGTAAATATCCAAATGTGCGATTGGGCGCATTGTTTCTTGGTTTATAGTACAGGCTGAATTTACACGGTTGCAAAAAATTTCAATCAAACGTTCTTTTGAGATTGGATTTTCTTTTCTCGTAACAATAGGAGCGTTCTTGTAATCATCAAGAATGTGAATTAATTTATCTGCATCAACTAATCTCATTTTAGCTCTCCTTTAATGCTAATCCATCCCAGCGAATCATAACCGGTAGAATGGTAATCAAAATAAATCACAACAGGGAACTCGTCTTCTTTTGGAATGTTTTTAAATTTACCACCATTCTTATAGTGTTCTTCGATTGTAGACGTTACATAACCATCTTCATCTGTTGGAATTTCAAAGCCATAAAAGCTACAACAGGCATCCCACACACCAAGGAAGTTAATAGTACGATTCATAAACGTAATCATTTCGCCCATGTTATGAATGATATTAAGCTCTTCAATAGGGTCGTATGCTTCACACCTGATAACTGCTGTGTTCATTGGATAAATATTTTCTCCAAGATTAGCAATCTTAGCTTAAACTTCACAACAATGATTTGACAGATAATGTGAACAGATATTGCAGTTATGAAATCTGTTACCGTCTGTATCAATACCCCAAGTGTGCTCACAGTCATACTTAGAATAGAAATGATTATTTTCAATCCAACAAGGCTTTTCAAATTTAAAAGAGCCATCTGGATTTTTGATGATGTCTACACCTTGTTCTGCAAGAAAAATTAGATTATCGTCTTGCTTGTTTGTTAAATCAAAACTCCATTTGTAATCTTTGTTCATTATGTCACCAACTTTCTACCTGTATTATACCATATAATAACCCGTTCGTCAATAGTATATTTTAAATTTAACAAAAAAATAAGAGCGGATTCCTCCGCTCTTACAAATATTAGCCTTAACGTCAGCTAACGACATATCGCCCATTTTTTGTCTCGCCCCAATATCTTTGTATCATCACATTCGCAATGATATTCTCAAAGATAGGCTCTTTGTGTGGACTGTTTTGTTTGTCTTCACAACAGTGGCGTATCAGCCTTGACTTGGACAAGAATTTATATTATTTTAGCTATTTATGAAATGAATGTAGTAAATTTAGATGGTTCACTTTCTGGGCTAGATATTGACCTAAGCAATGAGTTTTCTAATCTGCCGCAAAATATGTTAGCAACTAAAACCATAAATATACTTGCTAAAACTTTATAAATGTTCCCAACGAACTACTGATACATATTACCTTTAAGGTCAGCTAACCACTTATCGCCCTTTGTTTTGTTTAACCGCATGGTACTGATACATTCATATCAATATTGTTCCATCCGACTCAGTGCGTGGGCTGTTTTGTTCCGCTTCGCACGCTGGCAATAATATATTAAAACTTATATTATTCTGATTTATGCGTATTCCCATCGAAACCCTTTGTAAATATGGGGTTCTGACTTTAATGCCCTACGAATACTGGACTCATTTAATCCATTCTCTCTTCCTGCCTCCGATATGCTATTATAAATCTTTATAGTATTACCTGAGTTTATATCAATTGCTTTCACTCGTATTGAGCGGTCTTCCCTACTTGGTACACTTTCGCCATCCTTCTCAATTCTTTTTAGCACTTCTTCAAACGGTGTTTCATTTTCCCATTCTTCGTCCGTATATCTTTTTATTTCGTATGTTTTGAATGGAAGATTATACGATTTGCACCATTTTCTTACACCGTTGTCAGAGACACCGAACTCTTTTCCTATACTAACAAAAGATTGTGTCCTGATTTTTTGTTTTAAAACTTCTCTAGGCGGTTTATTTTCTGACTGAATTTTATTATAGCAGTCTTTACAATAAACAGCGCCACCCGTTATCTTTTTACCACAAAGTTTACAACAATAAGTGTCGCTTACTTTGATTGTGTGAGCTACACCTTCATTATCAAAATATATTTCCCCACCCATGTGAAATGAACTATGGTCTTTCCCAGATGCAAACACAATCAAATTTTCAGGTCTATTATCTGCCCTATTCCTATTAATATGATGAACTACTTCCTCTGGCTTCAATGGCCTTCCTAATTTTTCTTCTGCCACTAGAATATGAGCATAGACCATTCCACTCGTTGTAGCTCTATGATGGCTTGGCATATAAACCAGCATATATCCATTTGAAGGTGTCATAACTCCACTCCTTTATTATAAATACCCTTAGAAGTAATCGAAACTTCATCCTGTCTTTAGAGGAGACTAATTCTATCCGTTGAACTATAAGGGCTTATAAAAGCTGGCTTGCGTATCGTGTACACCGATTTGGAACCAGCGGTCTAAAGAATGTCGGAATGCCATCGTAACGTCATTCGCACCAGAAAGCGACTTTCTGTAATGTAAACGCAATTTAATCCGTGTTATCTATTTCTGCGAACAGAGGACAGATAACGAACCCTCTTGCAAGATAGTCGATTTTCACTAGCCGCCGAAAACCAACAAGAAAAGAGCGGGATAACCGTTTCTTTAGCGAGTGTGTTAATCTCGAATGTGTAAGGGCTATCTCAAATGTCATTCCAACACGTTCACGTCTGCAAGGAGTGCGCTTGCGTCTCTCTCGAATCCTGAGAGTGTAATACTGTCAATCTCCCTGTTAAAAAAACTAAGTGCTCTTTCGAGCTGCCGCCGAAGCGGCAAAATGAAAAAAATTGAGGGGATTGCTCACTATACTAAGACGTGTTATGCGGTGTATTTCTTTTCACCCGCAGGGAGGAAGAACACACCTAAGACCCGTTCATGAACTACAAGTTTGTCCGTACTGACTGCTACCTAAACTTGTTATAAACGTAGCGGAGGGCGTTCATCTTTTTGACTTCTTTATAGAGCGTCAGGTAAGAAGGTCTCAAACATGTCCTCGCTCTCTCTAATTAGAAATTCCACACCAAAAGGGTTCGCACCTTTATCTCTAACATGGCCTGATAGTGTAATACTGGCAAAACTCTTGGCAAGAGCTTGCGCTTTATACTATGGTGTGATATAAAATTGCTTGAACGTAAAAGACGAATTTCATCGCTATGAATACAGATACAAGCCTAGCAAACCAGAACCTTAAACTAGAAGATTAGATAAGTCTTTTTATCAAGCAATTTTGTTAATCTCCAATTTGTTCTTGAAATAATCTCACATTTTGGGGATTAGTGGTGGAGCCACCCCGGCTCGGACGGGGGATGTCGCCTAATCTGGGCGTAATACGGGTTATAAGTCCGCTGTTTTACCACTAAACTATGGCTCCATATCAAAGTATGTTTTATTTAAAGTAGAAACATACAAACTACTTGTAGCAAATTACTGGCATAACTTACTACAGACCGCACTCAAACTCAAATGGAGGAACTTGTGTGTTGTAGCACACATGGTGCCAGATACAGGTGCTGACCCTGTGCGAAGAGGTTACAAATCTCTCATACTACCGTTAATATTAATCTGGCATGAAGGCAGAGAGGTGGATTTTAACCACCGCCAAGCGAAACCGATTAGAATGCTGACTGGGCTTCTTCTAGTTCCTACAAGTATCGTCAATGTTGCCACAGTTTTAAAACTGCCGCTCTAAACAAACTGAGCTACCTCTGCATATAAAGTGTGTACTTTATTTTTAGTTCATAATACACAAAAGAACTTGAGTTTTAGCCAGAGTCCTTACGGACTAAGCGGATGAGCGGTACTGACCCGCCGCCTATATCTTGGAGGGATATCATGCTTCCTTTACACCACACCCGCACATAACCCCATTCGGATTTGAACCGAAAATTTCCACTGTTTGAAAGTGTTGCGTTTGCCGTTTCGCCATGGGGTCATAAAAGGCAGTTTGTATTGACATTTGCTATGCAATTCTCTCTGCCTTTATAAGAATTATATCACAGATTTTTTAATCTGTCAAGAGGTTTTTGAAATTTCTTAAAATATTTTTTTAATCCATTTCAACGCGAATAAACTTATCACAGTTCGGGTCGTTCATTTCGTCCCAATGCTTCTGATAAGAACCAGAAGTCTTCACGGCATAGTGACGAGCATAGTAATTTGAGTGGTCACGACTATTGCCCTCTGCCATCATCAGTTTGATAAAGCGCTTACGAGTCATTTTAATTTCTCCTTTGTTGTTCTATAAATATTTTACCATAGAAATCAAGTTCTGTCAAGACCTAATTTTAAATTCTTTTGAACTAAATAATTATACGCTTCCAGATAAGACCGAAAACCACAATCCTCATCTACAAGAATATAAGCAGTTTGATATGCTTCATCACGGGAATATCCGTAGCCCATTAGAAGTTTAACAAATCTTTTGCGAGTCATATATTCTCCTTTTATTAAAAAATACGAAGGGATACTATCTTATCATTATCGTAAAACTTGACATCCCGCTCCAAAATCCATCCAAAAATAATATTTGTGGAAACATCAACGGGATTGATATGATAAGTTTTAAAACTACTAGACCAATTTAAAAATTCTTTAACCGTAGCGCAATCAGTAGTCCAGTATTCATTCTTATCTTTCGCATTAAACAAAGTGTAAATATCCTCAGAGTTCCCATTAACTCTTAGATTCTTAACGGTAATGGGATACTCCTTCTTTAATCTACCATTTGCAATAACCATTGCATAATCCATAGCGTTATGCTCTTTGCAGAGCTTGCGAAATTCTTTGATGGTCATAATACTTACTCCTTTACTTTGTGTTTCGTTCTGTAAGTATTGTATCATAC
>ERZ808266.538-NODE-538-length-13076-cov-2.396667_pt1 | contig 13076 bp, 9 predicted proteins | sample MGYA00521278_ERZ808266 | MGnify/ENA primary metagenome ERZ808266 (study PRJEB31516, sample SAMN03275591) | gut metagenome | biome: mammalia-associated habitat; material: feces | host: Papio cynocephalus | place: Kenya | collected 2012-08-02 ... | reverse complement strand
CATAGTGCAGGATCCCAAACAGGAGGACGCCTACAAACAGAATCCGTGCCCCCCACTTAAAAAGCTGCCGTTTCATGATCCTTCAGCTCCTTCGGCTGTGCCGGCAGTGCTTCCTTGACTGCAGTATAGGTCGTCACGTCCCGAATGACCTCGCCGTCGATCTGAATATCCTGGGGTTTATCAAAGGTGACGGTGATGTGATGACCGGATAAAACGGTAATGTGTTTTTTATATCGAACATGCGTCCCTTTGAAAATCTTCGGGAAGATCATGAGCGTCTGCAATTTTCCGGTATCATGGAAGATTACAACCGAAATGGTGTCGCCTTTCCGATCCTGTTCCGGTGCGATCTTCATGCCGCCGCCATAATAACGTCCGTTCATTGCCGGCGCCAACCAAACTTTTTTGAACGCATATTCCTTGCCGTCTACCTTTACAATGGCATTGCAGGGTTTATAACAGGTAAACATGCATTTGATGGCAATTCCGGCATAGTTGATGTTGGTTTCCCCTTTATCCGCGGCTTCAATACCTTTGGTGCAAACCATGCCGTCAATGCCGAAGCCGACATTGTTGATAAACCGGTAATCCGTACCGTTGACGGTGACACTTGGCAGATCCTGCAAGTAGTCGTTTACCTGCATAAGCGTATTGTCCGGCGCCTCCATGTCGTAAATGTCACGCAGAAAATCGTTGCCGTTCCCTGCTTTATATAAGTAAATTTTATGGCGGATCGGCGTATCGCCCATGGCACAGGCAAATCGATTTAAGGTGCCGTCGCCACCGACCAGAACAAATTCATCTTCCGGATGTTTGTCTGCAAAGAACGTGTGGTATTCGGTTTCCGGTGGAATCTCACAGATGGTGTATTCTTTACCGGCAAATAAAGTTGCGATTTTTTCCTGAAAATCTGTTTGATTTGCGTGCGTCGCTTTGGCGTTTGTGAGAATATAGACCATAAGGAATGTCCCCTTTCTTTTTTAGACCGGATCACCGGAGGTAAAGGCGGTGTCCGTATGAAGCGCGTCAGTATGCTCGCAAAAGAGCATTTTAGAAGTGTCACCGGTTGTACGGTTTTCTGCGATTGTGACATCTTCACAGTTGCGTACCGCGATGTCATATTGAATATGCCGGGTGGTGGTATCGAACGGTGCATAGTGACAATTCTCAAATTGATTCTGCAAAACGGAAGCGTGCGTAGTTGCAGACAAATAGATCGCGCTGTTTGCAATATTTACAAAGCGGTTACCGGAAATTGTCAGATTGTGATGGACATTTGCGGGGTAATCTGCCGCACCCACGTCATGGCAGGCTTTGACGACGATAGCACCGAGGTTAGCGCCGGAAGAAACGAAGGCGCATTTTTCAAATACGTTATTCCGGATGGTGACATGATCGCTCGGTCCCATTTCATACCAACGACGAATATCCGGAGAGACGATGACCGCAGGCAAGGACATGCCGTAAACATAGCAGTCTTCGATCAGTACATTTTCCGTTTGAATCAAAAAGGCGCGTGCACGGGTATTTTTTACGGTAACGTTTTTCAGATGTACAGCAGAGAAGAACGCATCATTTGCGAGAATATCACCGACTTTGACGGAAAGTTCGGGTGTTTCGTTTATGTGCAGATGCTCCGGAGTGCTGTCCGGCAGGATTTCCGCTTTTCCTTTGTAGGCGAACGTAACGGGATCGTATACGCGGACGAAATCCCCTGAACGGATCCATTTGGGGTTGACGCCGTGGTTATTGCGCGGTTTTTGAAATGTAACGGTTAAGCGGTCATCTTCCATGGCTTCCACGGTATAAGCAGGGCTGTGAATGTTGAGCGCGTCATCCCCAAGGGAAACAAACCGGCAATCTTCCATGACGAGTTTTCCGGTGAGCCCCAAAATGTGAATGCCATCTGCATTTGCGGACATCAAACGTTTTGTACCCGCGGGCAGTTCAATCACGAATCTGCGGAAGGTGAAATCTGCACTGCGGGGAGATACGACCACACCCATGCCGGAGGTTGCGTAAATGCGAATGTCGGAAAGAAGCACCCGACTGCAACCGTCAAAGCGAAATACGGCGTTGCCGTAAATAATGTGACGGCAGTTAATGACCGTGCCGATGGCAAGGGTTGCAAGATTGTTGGATTGTGCGGAAACATCTGCCTTATTGGAAAAATTGGCGGCGTTGACGCGGATGGTGTTGTTGCCGAGATAGGTGTACTCCAAGGGGGAATAGGTAGCAACCAGATAGTCCGGTGTTCCGTCTGCATCCATGCTGTGCTGCCCTTGAAAAATCTCTTTTCCGGTGATCTCAAATTCGTCATAGAATTGCAGATCGTAGGTCTTATTTTCCACATCTACCGCGGTGACGACGCCGGTAGAGTTTGCCGGATGATCGGTGTCAAAAGAAAGCCCCTGTACGGTAAGATCCGTACAGTCTGTGAAAGCGAACGTATCGTTGTTTTCGGAGAAGTCACAAGCGTTGAAATGAGAAACCAAGACGGCACCGTCGCCGCAAATGGTCAGATGTTGTTTCTGCCGGATCGTGATTTTTTTGGAAAGGAAATAGCGGCCGGCAGGAAAAAACAAAGTCGCGTGATCCGGAAGCGCGGTGCAGAGTTTTTGCAAAGCGTCTGCAATGCATTGCCCATTTGGCAAAATTCCGTGTGCGGAAATATCTATTCTTGTCATATTTTCAGTACCTCATGTTGGTTTGGTATAGAAGCCACGGACAAATGATTAATCTTCTACAAGGGTAACTTTTTTCATGATCTGCGGTTTTAAGGGACGATCGCGGAAATCAGTTTCCGCATTGGCAATTTTATCTACGATGTCCATGCCTTCTGTGACTTGCCCGAATGCCGCGTATTTTCCGTCAAGGAAAGTTGCGTCCGCGTGGCAAATAAAGAACTGGGAGCTTGCGGAATTCGGATCTTGTGCGCGTGCCATGGAAATGACGCCCCGCTTATGAGAAAGGGGATTTGGGTGCCCGTTTTCCGTGAATTCGCCCGGAATCTGTTCCTTGGCGCCGCCCATACCGTTTCCAAGCGGATCACCGCCCTGAATCATAAAGCCGGCGATAATCCGATGAAATCCCAATCCATCGTAAAATCCTTCCGAGACTAATTTTTTGAAATTCGCAACGGTTTTGGGGGCTGCAGTATCGTCAAGTTGCAGGCGGATGATGCCGCCATCCTGCATTTCAATTTGTATCATAAGTAAAAACCTTTCTATACTTTCTATGTTTTGAGTTTTGAAATTGGAATCCATCCGGAAATTTTACAAACCAAAAAGTCTGATTATACAAGGGAAGAACAATCCCTACTTATTATAACAGGGATCCGGCATAAAAAGCAATACTTTTTGACAAGTTTTTTTCAAAAAAATATACGTTTTTTGAAAAAATATGGTCGTTTTCGTTTTTGCGGACTGTGACCGTTTGTACAAGGAGCTGAAATTGTATTTTTCTGTTAAAAAGTGTTTTGGAAATACGTGTGATTACGGTGCTAAAGTTCGAAATCCCTTGACAAATGATAAGCGGTATGCTATACTTCGGAATATCAGAAAAATTCTTCTTTGGCGGGGAGCCGCGCAGAGAAAGGAGTCAAAATGCAGGTAGCGATCAAGCGCGATCATGGAATTTTGAAAGTGGAGATCAATAATCAGTTGTATTTGCCGCTTTCCTTCAAATCGTTTCGTCCGAACCCGCAGAATATATCGGAATTTTATCAGGCGGGTGTTCGGTTATTTTCCGTACTGTCCAGTGGCATCATCAGCGCATTGGGGGTACCGTACTCGCTGTATGGGGAATCGTGGATCGGAGAGCAGACCTATGATTTTTCCAAAATAGACGCACAGATGGATTTGTTTCTTGAAAACGCGCCGGATGCTTATTTTGCACCGATGTTTCAGGTGGACACTCGTCCGTGGTATTTGGAAAGTCATCCGGGGGTACCGAATTCCTTTACCCATCTCTCTCAGATTGCCTGTGATGAAACCTGGAGAAATGCCGCGGCGGCTTATCTGAAAGCCGCGATTGCGCATTGTGAGGAAAAGTACGGCGATCATATTTACGGCTATTTTATGCTTGGCGGAACCACGACAGAATGGTTTTCCGATCGCGATTATGAAGCGCCGCATCCAATCAAGGAAGCCGGCTACCGGATATGGAGCAAAAATGCAAATGCAACCTTACCGCCAAAGGAGCGTTTGGATGCAAAAGGCGATGCCTTTTTATCGTCGGAAGAAGCGGACATTTTCCAAGCGCGGAAATTTCATGCGCAGGAGATCGCGGATCTGATTTTGTATTTTGCAAAAGAGGCGCAGAGCGTATTGCATCATCGGAAATTACTCGGCGTATATTATGGATACCTTTTGGAGCTTGGCGGAGAACGGTTGTATAATGCCGGCAGTTTGGGATATGAGAAGGTCTACCTCTCCCAAGATCTTGATATGATTTCTTCCCCGTCTGCCTATGGCTATCGCGCGCTCACCGATCCATCTGCATTCATGGTGCTGCCCAAAACCTTGGATGCGCATCAAAAGCTGTATTTCCTTGAATTTGACCATATTACACATGTAGCGCCGACGATGGTACAGGATCCCGTGGGCGCGGATAGTCCAAACGGAGGTCTGCCGTTTATCCCAGGGGCTGCAAACAAATGTAAAACCGAAACGGAATCGTTGAATTTGATGTATCGGGATTATGTTTTGTGCGCGGCAAACGGATGCGCGATGTGGTGGTTTGATATGTTTGACGGGTGGTTCCGATCTTGGGGAATGATGCATGCAGTTTCTCATATGCTTGCCATCGCGCAACAGACAGCGTCGCTTGAAAAACACAGTGTGGCAAAAATCGCGGTATTTGCGGAAGGAGAGGCGATGTATCACACACGGAAAACTGCCGGACTTGCGACTGCAACGCTCTCCCAGATCCGACGCACGTTAGCGGAAGTGGGGGCACCGTATGATCTGTATACCATGGCGGATATTTCCTTGCCGCAAATGGAACAATATTCACTGATTCTATTTTTGAATCAATATGATTTGTCCGAAGAAACACGGAAATGGATCCAAGATCATTTTGAAATTTCCGGGAAAACGGTAGTATGGCTATATGCGCCCGATTATGCGCATAACGGCGGACGGGACGTGGGAAGAATTTCTGCCTGCACCCGAATGCGGGTTTGGAAATCGGTGAAGTCGCATGGAGATCTTTGCACGGCACAGGGAAATCTAAAAAATCCCATGACCGTGGGACCGTATTTTGCAGTGGATGATCCTGCCGCAACTCCGCTTGCGTACTATGCGGATGGCGCGGTTGCAATGGCGGAGAAGGTAACGGACGGGGTACGGCATGTTTACGCGGCAACCGCTTACTTGCCGACGGATTGGCTGGCAACTGTGGTGGATCGTGCAGGTATCTTCCGGTATAGCAGATCTTTGCATGTTTATACCTATGTGAATTCTGCATTTGTGGGTGTTTATAACGCGACCGAAACCGATGCCGAGATCGCGGTCCCAAACGATGGAACTTATCGGGATCTGATAGAGGGTGGGCGATACATTGCCGAGAGCGGGAAACTGAAATTGCCGCTTAAGCCGATACGGGCATACTTATTGACGCAGGAATCTTAAAAGCCAAAAACAGAAATAAACGCAGAAACGCCTTGTATGCAAGCTGGAAACGCAAGCATACAAGGCGTTTTCGAAATGGAGAAGGAACGGATCAGAATTTAGATGTAATAGAGAAATTTGAACGTAAATGAGAAAAAGCAACCTGAAACTCATTCTTCGGATTTTGCAACTTGGAAAGTGTTAAACTTTCGTTCTTTTTTGCCTTTTTCGCATCCAACAGGCAAAAAGATAGAGCAGAAGAATGCCGGTCCATGCACCGGTTCCGTCAAGCAAAGCATCGGATAACTGCGGGGAGCGTCCGGCAGAAAAATGCTGTAAGAATTCATCTGTACATGCAATGGAAAATGAAATTCCAACAGCAGGAATGCATCCCCAAAATTCCGTATATCGGAACTGTAAGACTGCACCATAGGTCAGGATCCCCAAAATTGCATATTCGGTGAAATGGGCACACTTCCGGATAAAGTGGTGCGTTGGATGTAAAAAGGACGGGATATGCAGCCAGTCCAGTATGCGATTCAATTTGGATAACAGCGCACTGCTTTGCGCACCGGAAGCAGTCGCGTCCCGCAGGGAATTGGAGAAGATGAACACGCAATCCACAAAAGAAGCAATGCAAAATAGAAAAAGCGCAGAAACTTCGCTTTTCTCTGCATCACGGTTGGGAATCCTCCGCTGGGGAGTTGGTAGCGGATTCTTTGCTTTGTTCGTAAGCGGCAAGTACGGCGGTAGCAAGTTGATCGGAGCAAGAAGTTTGCTTTAGTCCGCACCGGATTCCTTTGACCTTTTCCACTAAGTCCTGCACGTGCATGCCGTCCACCAACGCAGAAATGGCTTTCAGATTTCCGTTGCATCCGCCGCAGAATTGCACGTTGCGCAGAATATCACCGTCCAAATCAAAAGAAATGCTGCTGGCACAAGTGCCTTTGGTATGATAAGTGTAGTGCATAAGAACTCCTTGAAACATTGAGTAAAGTATGGAAACACTGAAAAAGAAAACAGACTCAGTTTTCCATTTACAGTATATCACAGAATTACGGGAAAGTAAACAGAAAAATGTGTGCGCGGCAGGAAAAATTCATTTTTGGACGGTTTTTCGGCAGAATATAGACGGGATGTAAATATTTATTCAACAGAATTTGCCTGCGCTTGACTTTGTAATAGGCAGATGGTATAATTTTTTTAGATTTTTTGATGGTTCAGAAAACAGAAAAATGGGGGAGCGGTCATGTTAGAGATTAAAAATATTACCAAGGATTATGCGGTTGGCGATACGCAGGTACATGCATTGCGCGGTGTGAATCTGCGTTTCCGGAAATCCGAATTTGTATCTATTTTGGGACCGTCCGGATGCGGAAAAACCACACTGTTGAATATTATTGGCGGGCTTGATCGCTATACGGACGGCGATTTGCTGATCCGCGGCAGATCCACAAAACAATTTAAGGATTCCGATTGGGATTTTTACCGAAATCATTCCATCGGGTTTGTTTTTCAAAGTTACAACCTGATTCCGCATCAGACGGTGCTTGCCAATGTAGAGCTTGCACTTACGCTGTCCGGTGTCGGCAAAGCAGAGCGGCGGGCACGTGCGACGGCGGCATTGGAAAAAGTCGGTCTTGGCGATCAGCTTCATAAAAAACCCAATCAGATGTCTGGCGGACAGATGCAACGGGTAGCCATCGCCCGCGCGCTGGTGAATGATCCGGACATATTGCTTGCGGATGAACCGACCGGTGCTTTGGATACGGAAACCAGTGTGCAGATTATGGAGATCCTAAAGGAAATTTCTGCTGATAAGCTGATTATTATGGTAACACATAATCCGAAGCTTGGAGAAACGTATTCCTCCCGCATCGTGCGGTTACTCGACGGTCAGGTGATTTCGGACAGTCATCCGTATACGGAGGAGGAAGCGGCGGCAGATCAAAAACGGTTACAAGATACGCAGACGGAAACGGCGCCGCGGTTAAATGCGCGAAAGAAAGAGAAGTCCAAACGGCAAAAAACTTCTATGTCATTTGCAACTGCGGTATTGCTTTCTTTTCGGAATCTTTTGACAAAGAAAACGCGGACATTTCTGACCGCATTTGCCGGAAGCATCGGCATCATCGGAATTGCGCTGATTCTATCGTTGTCAAACGGGATTCAGGCATACATCAACAAGGTGCAGGAGGATACGCTTTCCACCTATCCATTAACGCTTGCACAGGAGGAACAGGATTACTCTGCCATTTTCAAAGCAATGATGCAAACGCCGGAATCAGACCAGACACAAGATCCGAATAAGATTTATGTCAATGATTCTATGGCAAATATGATGAGTGCCATGACGGCGACAAAGGTCAATAATCTGAAAGCATTCAAAACTTATTTTGAAACACATTATGAAGAAATCAAATCCTCGTTAAGCGCTTACCGCTATGCTTATGCGCTGAATATGCAGGTATATTCCGCAGATGGAAAGACGCGTGTCACGCCGACAACGATTTTCGAAAATCTCGGAGAAGATTTTGCAAAAATGTTTGCCGGAATGGATGACGCCTATTCTTCTTACGGAATCAATTTTTCCGAGAGTTTTAATGTGTTCAGCGAGATGATCGACAACGAGGAACTATTGTCTGCGCAGTATGACGTACTCGCCGGAAAATGGCCGACGGCGTGGGATGAGGTGGTGCTGGTTGTGAATGAGCATAATCAGATCAGCAATATGGCGCTGTATATCCTTGGTGTCAAGGATCAGGGAGAATTGGAAGAACTCATGAAGAAAATGATGAATCATGAGTATGAACTTGCCAGTGAATCCTATGATTATCAAGATTTTTTGGGTAGAGAATTCAATCTTGTCCTCAATAGCGATTACTATGAAAAAACATCCGGAACCTACACCGTAGACGGAAAGACCTATCCGCTTTGGACGGATCTGCGGGAGGCGTCTGATTTTGATCAGGAAGCGTTTGTCAAAGCCAACGGCATCCCCATGCGGATTGTCGGAATTATCCGTCCCTCGGAAAACGCGGTTGCAAATTCGATTACCGGCGCGATCGGTTATCGCAGTGATTTTGCAAGGTATATTATCCGCGAAACGGATCAAAGCGCATTGATCGCACAGCAAAAAGCAACGCCTGCATATGATCTTCTGACCGGCAATCCGTTTCCCAATACGGATTTTACACTTGCAAACATTCCGGAATTTTTGGATTATCTTGCACAGTCCGGCAAGCAGGAAGCTTTTCTTTCGATGTTGAATACAATGAAAGATATGTTGCAAGGCGGTTCGGCGCTTCCGGATTTTACCGCGGAAAACACGCCGGTGCTTTTGAAGCAGATGTTGGACGAAAAAACCTATCAAACATTGATCGCTTCCTTTTTGCCGGATACCACTTATGATGGAAATTTGACGAAATTCGGATTTATTGATCCGGATTCCCCAAGTCAGATTTTATTTTATCCCGTGGATTTTGCGTCGAAGGAGAACGTGGAAAACTTCATTGCCGGATATAATGAAACGGTAGAAGAAGCGGATCAGATCACTTATACGGATATGGTCGGACTGATGATGAGCTCCATTACCACAATCATCAATGCGATTTCCTATGTTCTGATCGCGTTTGTTTCCATTTCTCTTGTCGTATCGTCTATCATGATCGGAATTATCACCTATATCTCGGTTTTGGAACGCACGAAGGAAATCGGGATCCTGCGGGCGATTGGTGCGTCTAAACGGGATATTTCACGGGTATTCAATGCGGAGACACTGTTGGTCGGATTTATTTCCGGATTGCTTGGAATTTTGGTGACTGTGATTTTGAATCTGCCAATCAATCTGATTATCCGGAGATTATCCGGTATTTCCGGCATTTCTTCCGCGCTTCCGGTGGTGGCGGCATTGATTTTGGTGGCAATCAGTATGTTGCTGACCTTGATTGCGGGATTGATTCCGTCCAAGTTGGCGGCAAAAAAAGATCCGGTGGTGGCACTGCGGACCGAATAAAAATTTCAGAACTGTACAAAAAGATCCCCGGCGAACGGGGATCTTTTTGTGTGCCCGGACAGAAGCACGAGAAACGTTCACATGTACCTTGACAAATATCCGGAAGTGTGCTACAATAAGAATACCAAAAAGACAAAAAAACATCCCGATCGTGTAAAAAGTGTGTAGAAATTGTAAATAAGACGTAGAAAAAGTCGAAAAATGTTTGCACATTTTTTTCTGTTCCGCATAGGGTAGAATGGAAAGAAGCATGACACGACAGAAAGAGGTATTTATGTGTGGAATTGTAGGATATGTTGGCATGCGGGATGCATGTCCGATTTTGATGGAGGGGCTTTCCCGTTTAGAGTATCGCGGATATGATTCTGCGGGCATTGCCGTGCGCGGGGAAAGTGGTGTGATCTTGCGCAAAGCAGAGGGCAAGTTGCGAAATTTGGAAGCGCAACTTTGCAAGGAAGGTGCCCCACACGGCTTTTGCGGAATTGGTCATACCCGCTGGGCAACGCATGGAGCGCCGTGTGTGCGCAATGCCCATCCGCATCGGGTGGGAAAAGTGACGCTTGTACACAACGGAATTTTAGAGAATTATGCGCAGATCAAATCACGACTGCTTGCAAACGGTGCGGTATTTACTTCCGACACCGATACAGAAGTGATGGCGCATTTGTTGGATCGTTGCTACGACGGCGATCCGTTTCTTGCAATTGCGGAAGCGAGCAATGAGTTGGTTGGTTCCTATGCTTTTGCAATCCTGTTTGACGACCGTCCGGAAGAAGTCTACGCGCTTCGAAAAGACAGTCCATTGACCATCGGCATCGGAGAGAAAGAAATGTTTTTGGCATCGGATATTCCGGCGTTTTTACCATATACCCGTTCTTATGTGCTGTTGGAAGCGGGGGAAATCGCAGTATTACGCCCGGACGGTGTACAGGTTTACGATTTTTCCCATCATCCGATTCCAAAGCAGATTCTGACTGCGGATTTTGATGCACAAAGCGCAGAAAAAGACGGATATAAACATTTTATGGAGAAAGAGATCCAAGAACAGCCTGTCGTTTTACGCCGCCTTTTTGACACTTACTTGCAAGATGGATTAGAAGGATTATTTGCCGACGCGTTTCCGATCCTGCAAAAAATGAAACGACTCCGGATGGTTGCCTGCGGAAGCGCCATGCATGCCGGATTATTGGGAAAAACGGCAATAGAAGCGCTTGCACGCATGCCTGCGGAAGTCAGTATTGCGTCGGAATTCCGGTATAGGGATCCCCTTTTTCAGGATGGTGATGTGGTGCTGATTCTTTCCCAGTCCGGAGAAACGGCGGATTCCCTTGCGGCATTGCGGCTTGCGAAGGCAAATGGCATCCCGACGATTGCGATTGTCAATGTGGTCGGATCTTCTATTGCACGGGAGGCAGATATTGTATGGTATATGTATGCGGGACCTGAAATTGCGGTTGCGACGACTAAAGGATACTTAACACAGGTTGCCATGTTGTATCTGCTTGCATTGAAATTGGCATATTGCAGGAAAACGCTTTCGGATGTACGCTGTGCGGCACTCACACAGGCGTTGACGACTTTGCCGGAATGGATCGGAAATTTATGTGCGGAAAAAGCAGAGAAGTATCAAGCGCTTGCCAAACCGTACTTGCAAACGGAGCACGTTTTTTTTTCTTGGTCGCGGACAGGATTACGCATTGTGCTGCGAAGGTTCTTTGAAGCTGAAAGAAATTTCCTATTTGCACAGCGAAGCCTATGCGGCAGGAGAATTGAAGCACGGCACCATTTCTTTGATCGTTCCGGGAATGCCGGTAATCAGTGCGATTACGGATCCGGCGATTGCGGAAAAAACCGTTTCCAATCTGAAAGAGGTGCATGCTCGCGGTGCGAAAATTCTGCTGATTGCCCCGCCTTCTGTGGAAATTCCGACAGAATGTGTAGATCAGAGAGTGGATTTGCCGTCTTTGGAGCCGATTTTTTTACCGCTTTGCGGCGTAATCCCCATGCAACGTTTGGCGTATGAAGTCGCGGTTCAAAAAGGGTGTGATGTGGATCAGCCGCGGAACCTTGCCAAATCCGTTACGGTAGAATAACCGGATGGCTCACCCGTGCGCACCGATTCTGCCCAAACGGCATATTCTGATAGCAGAGGACTTTTGAAACATACAGTGTGAGAAGATGCTTACACGGAAAGGAACGGTTCCGGTTATGAAATTGCTGATGGCGGAAGGAAGGCGGCGGTTATTTGGTACCGTGCAAATTGACGGAATGAAAAATGCCGCATTGCCCATTCTGATGGCGACGCTTTTGATTCCAGAAGCATGTATATTCAAAAATCTGCCGGAAAATCTGGATGTGGATGCCGCGCTTTCGCTTTTGCAAGCGTTAGAGGTGACGGTGCGGAAAACGGGTATCCATACGGTGGAGGTGGACGCAACACATGCCCGGATTCATCCGTTGCCACCTGAATTGGTTGGCGGAATGCGCGCGTCCTGTTATTTGCTCAGTACGTTGCTTGGGCGGTTTGGAAGTGCAGAGCTTGTTATGCCGGGCGGATGTGATTTCGGTACCCGTCCGATCGACCAACATCAAAAAGCGCTTTCTGCTTTGGGGGCAACGGTAGAAATATTGCCGGAAGAAAACCGGATCACCGCCACGGCAGATACCCTTACGGCGGCAGAGATCTGGTTTGATACGGTCAGCGTTGGTGCAACGATGAATGCTATGCTGGCGGCGGTGGTGTCGGAGGGGCAGACGATTTTGCATCATGCTGCCAAAGAACCTCATGTTGCAGATACCGCAAATTTTTTGAACGCCTGCGGTGCAGAAATTATTGGCGCCGGTACGGATGTAATTACCATTATGGGTGGCAGACCGCTCCACGGCTGTACCTATTGCATTGCGCCGGATATGATTGAAGCCGGCACTTATCTTGCGGCAGTGGCGGCGACCGGCGGAGATCTCCGCGTAAAATCGGTGATTCCATCCCACATGGAAACATTCTGTGCAAAGCTCAAGGAGATGGGCGTAATTGTGACGCATGACACGGACAGCATCCGTGCCTGTGCAGACGCGCCGCTTCGTCCGACACTTGTGACAACCGCGCCATATCCGGGGTTTCCGACCGATTTACAGCCGCAGATGGGCGTTATGATGTGCATGGCGCGCGGCATAAGCACCTTGAGAGAGCAGGTGTTCGCTCATCGGTTCCGCTACGTGGAAGAACTGCGTAAAATGGGAGCTGATATTGAAGTACAAGGGCAAACCGCTACGTTTTACGGTACAGGTCAATTAAAAGCCGCCCGTGTGCGTGCGGTGGATCTGCGCGCGGGAGCCGCTATGCTGATCGCAGCGCTTGCGGCAGATGGAAAAAGTGAGATCACAGAAATTACCCGTATCAAGCGGGGATATGCAAATTATCTTGCGAAATTACAGGGAGTGGGAGCCGC
>ERZ808266.537-NODE-537-length-13081-cov-6.259327_pt1 | contig 13081 bp, 7 predicted proteins | sample MGYA00521278_ERZ808266 | MGnify/ENA primary metagenome ERZ808266 (study PRJEB31516, sample SAMN03275591) | gut metagenome | biome: mammalia-associated habitat; material: feces | host: Papio cynocephalus | place: Kenya | collected 2012-08-02 ... | reverse complement strand
CCTCAAAACTCTGTATTCCAATCGGGTATAGCATACGCCTGTCCTTTTAGTTCATCATCTACAAAGATAAAAACTTTTTTCCATTATCTCCGACAGGGCATACAAACACATAACTGAAGAGGATGACTTCAAAAAGCCTCTAGGACTTTTGAAGTCATCCTCCATATTCATGAATTCTAATTAGAATTTATTTGTTAGGGACGAAATATTCCTCTTGATATCCGGCACTTCCTGCTGACACATAGTATTGGCAATAGATGGTGCATTTGTAGTCTTCGTACAAGCGACTCTCGTAACCGCCGTCTGTCACATATGAGTCATTACCTGTCATGTAACCGATATCCCTGATGCTGATCGCACCATACTTGCGGTGTGTGAGGCCTGTGTCCTGAGCTTTGATACGGACAAATTGATATTTGCCCTGTTCATCTGTGGCTGTTTTGTCAATCGTGAAGAAATTGAGATGCTGCCCCTGGCCAAATAGATTCTTCAAACGGTACTGGGTTTTGTCAGCATCCTGCTGCTGAAGTACCACATCTCCCTTTGTGGCGCCCACAAGTCCTTTCGAGAAAGAATTGACAAATGTATAAGTACCGGTGCAGAGAGTGTTCCATTTCAAGCCAGTGAAAGGAACCGAGGAAATGGCTTTTCCTCCTTTGCCGACTGCCACTGCGGTGATGATATTCTCATAGTACAGGTTCTTGATGACCGCGTCGGCCACGTATGATCCGTCAAATGGGTTCTTCTCGACAGTCAGTTTTGTACCGTTGGAAACAACATAGTCAGCATACGCCTCATCGGAAAGATTCCGCTCTTCCTTCTGGGACTTCAGCTCAGCCAGATAATAGACCTCCGTTGTGGCATTGTTCGCCGCGAAACGAACCAGCGCATCACAGTCTGGATCATTAGGCAGTTCGGCTTCGAATGCCTTAAGAACGACATTCGGGGCTGAATCATTTCCTGCGTCTGAGCCATACTTGTCTTTCTCGCATGATGCCAGAGTGGCAACGAGAGCAAGACCTGATAATACATATAGATATCTTTTCATAATTCAATATTTTAATTTTACCATACAAACTCTTTGGAGTCCTCTGTAGGCTTGATAGGGGTTGGGTTCTGAACAAGATCCATGTTATAGTTGGATTCTGTGCCGACGAAGCAAAGGGTCATCCATTGAGGGTTCTTTGTATCATTCCAACGATACCCTTCAGGGTGGTTTGTGCCTGCGTAGCTGCGGATGATGCCGGCGCTGTAACGCTTGATGTCAAATGTCGCAAAACCTTCACCCCATAACTCCACACGGCGCTGCCACCAGCATTCCTGCTGGAAGGTGTTGGCTCTTGCGGCGTAATAAGCGTCGTGATGTTTGCCATATTCAAAATCAGGGTCACGCTTCTTGGCGAATTCAGTGAGGAGGGTCTTGCCGCGACCTTCGTCCTGCATTCCGGCCGCCTCGATCTCAATAAGTTTCATCTCCTCGACTCTCATGATTGGCACCGCGACCGTAAACGCCGCATACTGATCCTTATGCTCTCCATTCTTAGGGCGAAACTTGACCGGGATTCCACCTACAGATTGGGTTGCCGAAACTTTGTAACCTGTGTTGTAGAGACCGTCAGGTGAATCCGAATATGCAGCGAGAGCCGCAATCTTCTCCTCCTCTGAGCCTAGGGCGTCTATAGCTGGGTCCACCCAGCACTTTCTGCGGAAATCGGTGGTCGGGATAGTGGAGAACAGATGAGAGTCGATTCGTTTAGGACCGACATAGTTTGCGGAGTAGCCACATCCGGATTCCGATACCTCCACAATCATCTGTGAACCCCAGGATGAGTCACCGTCGTTGAGGGTGATGTTCTTGTCGTCCGACTTGTAAGTCAAGCCAAAGATCCATGAACCGTTAGGGGTGTTGAAACCAGTCTTCTGGTCGGTGTACTCGTCAGCTGTCATCTCAGTGTAACCTTCCTGTGCGAGTTTGGCATATTTCTCGGCGTTAGGCCAATCCTCCATAGTAAGATATGCACGCGCCTTGAGTCCATATACCACTGACTGATCAGGGACGAACTTGTCGTCACGAGTGTAGCCCGCAAGGTATTCCTCCGCAAGGTTCAGGTCTTCAATGATGTGGCCGAAAATCGCCTCATTGGTGGCGCGAGGGTTGTGGATGCAGTCTTCGACAAGCGTCTCTTCCGTGATGAACGGGACCGTGATGGCTGACTTGTCTTCAGCATAAGTCTTTTCTGAATACATCCGGGCGATGTCCATGAAGAACATAGCGCGCATGGCCAGCGCGATGCCGGCTCCGACCTTTTTGGATTCGTCTGGACTGGCCTTGTACATGGACAGAACCGTGTTGCAGTTCTTTATCCACTTGTAATAATACGTCCAAGGAAGCTGGCAGACTGCATATCCTGGTCCTAAACCTGTGCCACAACCGTACCATGTGGAGTACCACTCGCTGCCTGAATCCTCGCATACGATATCATTTCCCATGACGTCTCTCTGTAAAAAGAATGAAGGATAACCAAAATCCCAGACTTTCGTTTCACTTGGGTCGTAAGTAAACGCTCCGGCGAGGGAATTGGTGATGGCATCGACAAAGTTATCGTATGATCCCGGAGCGGCGGCTGCCTGCCCCAATGTGACGCTGCCGCCCTGAGGATCAATCTCCTGGATACACCCGGAAGCCAAAGGAACGATGCAGGCTGCTGAAATAAAAGCTTTGATGATATTTTTCATGTTCAATTCCTCCAAAAATTAGAATGTCAACTGAATACCTGCAGAGACAGTGCGGACTGGCGAATAGACAGCGACTGTGGTGTTCTCTGCGTAAGAGTAACGAGGGTCAAGTCCTTTTCTAGCTGACCAGAACCAAAGGTTCTCGCCCGCCGCGTAGATTCTTGCCTTTGAGATGCCATTGACAAGGTTCTTCGGTAGAGTATAACCAACTGTGAATGACTGGAAATTAAGGTAGCTTGAGCTGGTAAGCCATCTATCCGAAGCTCCGGTTGAATATTGGTCGCCATAGTACCATCTAGGAATGGAACTGGAAGTGTTGTTTACCGACCAGGCTTTTTTCCAGTCCTTATGGAAGGTTGAACCTGCGGAACCGGCGTCTGCCCATGGGCTCATGTAACTAGCATAGCGGGTGTCATATATCTTGCCTCCCAGCTGATAATCGAATGTGGCGGAGAAATCGAAACTCCCCACTCTGAGGTCGGTGCTGAAACCGCCGAAGAACTTAGGAAGCATAGAACCAAGCTCGTAAAATGTCGCCTCGTTAGGATTTGTGGTGACTTCGTCGGTAAGGGTACCTGGTCTGTCTGTTTTTCCATCGAGAGAGCTGTCAACGTAATAGAGGGCTTCTCCGTTTTCGTTTACTCCGGCATATTTGTGGCGGAATGCATTGTAAAGAGGGCCTCCGATCTTGTACCAACGGCTGTTCTCGGCGAATCCTTCATACCCGTTGTCCGGATCAAGCATCTTCGTCTCCGGGAGGCTGAGGATCTTGGTTGAGTTGTGGGAAGCGTTTATGGACACGTTCCAATCAACGGCTTTTGTTCTGACGATGGCCGTATTGAGAACGATCTCGAAACCAAGGTTCTGGATGTCACCCATGTTTCCATAATAACCACGCGAGCCGGAATGCTCAGGGACTGAGAGCCAGAACAACTGATCCTGGGCGATCTTGTCATAAACATCGAGGGAACCTGAAAGACGTCCGTGCCAGAAACTGAACTCTGTGCCGACATTGATGTTTGTTGTGGTTTCCCAAGTGATGTTTGGATTACCGATTGTTGAGAAGGTCGGGGACATTGAATACGTGCCGGATGGTGCAAGGGTGTACATGTCAGTGAATCTGTTGCTGCCTATGCTGTCATTACCTTGCTGTCCGACTGAAGCTTTGATTTTCAGCATGTCAATCCAGTGCGCGTTTGAGAGGAAGCTTTCCTTGGATGCGATCCAGGCCAGACCGACTGACCAGAAATCTCCCCACCATCTGCCGTCTTCCTTCATGAAGTTTGAGGATGCGTCACGGCGGTATGACACAGAGGCATGATACTTCTGGGAATAGTCGTAGTGGGCGCTCAGGAAATAGCCTTCGACATTGTACTCGGTCTTATACCCCTTTGAATCGTACTTGTTCGCCGCGGCGTTGATTTCCTGGATGTCAGGGGAGAAAAGACCACGGGCGCTTGCCTCCAGATAGTAGGATTTTGTGTTATAGTACTCATGACCCACGAGAGCGTTCACGTTGTGTTCCCCGAATTTGTTGTGGTATGTCAAAGTCTGGGTATGGTTTGTACGGAAGCCTGTGTTCTGATACTTGGTGAGTTCGCCGTTGACACCGACCTTATTTCCATATAGGGCATTGTCATAGTGGTGACAAAGCGTACCGCCCCAGTTTATGGTTGATGTGGCGTTGAACTTGAGCCATGAAGTGATGTCGGCGTCAGCAGAGAATGTCCCGTTGAGCTGATTGCCGATTGTATAATGCTTGTTGTACCGGTTGCTTCCCAAAGGGTTGCCAGTCTGGCCGAAAGTTCGGGCTACAGGGTAATCCTTCCCTGGCACACCGTAGTCATACTGATCGTTTCCGTTGGCATCTGTCCTGATGACAGGATTTCCGTTGGCGTCGAGAACCCTGACATAAGCCGGATAGATAGGAGCGATCCGAGTGGTATAGTACATCAGGTTGGCAGATCCGAGAGATGTGTCCATGTTAGGGTTTGACTCTGTTTTGGAATGAACGTAGCCGATGTTTCCAGAGAATTTGAGCCACTTCTTGACCTGATAGTCAGCCTTGAGACGGCCGCTGATACGATTGTAACCAGAATATTGAATGACACCATCCTCGTCAAGGTAGCCTAAACTTGCGTAGACTGAAGCCTTGTCGTTACCGCCGTTAATGCTGAGGTTATACTCCTGACGCATAGCTGTCTTGTAGGCCAGATCTTTCCAATCGTCAGGTTGAAGCCAGTAGGTCTCGTCACCCGACTTGATGGCATACCCAAGGGTGGCGTTAGGATTGATCTTGCCGTCAATACCTATGAGCTGCTGTCCTTCAGGAACCGTGAATGTCTGATAGCCCAGAAGCTCAATCATCCTCTGATTGGCTTTCACGTTGGCGGCCTCCGCCGAGTATCCTGTGTTATAATAATAATTGTTGAAAAGTTGGGCATAGGAGGCCTCATAGTATTCAGCAGGGTCGGTGATGGTCTCGTAATCCTGCGTCGCGCGGCTGTTGACACCCCACTTGGCATCGAAATTGACAATAGCGTCGCTGCTCCTGCTCCGTTTGGTGGTTACGATGATGACACCGGCAGCTCCACGTGCTCCGTACAGGGCGGCTGAAGCCGCATCCTTAAGGACTGTCACTGATTCAATGTCGCTTTGTGGGATGTTTGACAAAGATGCGGAATAAGTGGCCCCGTCAACAATCACCAGCGGGTCGGTGGAAGCGTACATGGATGCGATACCGCGGATATTCATAGAACCCGCACCCGATCCAGGTGCTCCGGACGCACCTCTCATCTGAAGACCGGCGACATTACCAACGAGAGAGTTTGCGACGTTGGATGTCTGCCTTTTCTGTAGTTGGTCGGACTTCATGACCGAAGCCGACCCAGTGAAGGCCTCTTTGGTCGTGGTTCCGAACGCCACGACGATGGTCTCGTTGAGCACGTTCTGGTCTTCCACCAGAACCACGTTGATGTTCTTGCGTCCGTTAGGTGTGATCCTCTGCTCTTCAAAGCCGATGAATGAGAACACCAGAACACCATCTTTCGGAACATTCACAGAATAGTTTCCGTCCAGATCGGTGTTCACTCCGACTGTTGTCCCGGCGACCAGCACGGACGCTCCGGCCAAAGGCTGACCGCTTTCGTCTGTAACGGTACCTGTCACGGTGTTCTGGGCGAATGCCGCACCTATGCTGACAAGCAGGCACAGCGCGATTGTTAGTAATTTTTTACCCATAAGCTTAAAACTTTTGTTAAACCTGACGTTTATTGAATTGATAAATAGTAATCTTATATAGTTTGCGGCCAACAGCGCTTCCTTTTCGGAATCTTGTTCGGCCATTATTGTTCGTTGTTAAACCAGACCTTTAATTTTATAAATAATTAACTGTTCTTACGATATTAAACATAATTAAAACAAGATTCATCAGAGTCCTTCATCCTAGTTTTGAAACGACTGCGAATCCGATAAACTTTTGGCAATATAGTTACATTATTTTTAAAATGCAACTAATATGTTTGGAATATAAACGAATATCAAAGGAAAACTTTATCGTTTTAAGATTATGACTTTTCCGCCAAATGAAAAAATCGGATTTTGAATTGTAGTAATAACCCGAAATGGACTTTAAATTCTTTATTATTAAATTTTACTAAAAAATGACACAAATTGCATTTCAGAGGGTCTGCAGACTATGGAAGAGTGAAAAAAAACGTTATGTCAAGATGTCCACCATGGCGGCATATTCGCTTATCATTCAGAATCATCTGGAGCCACGATTCGAGAAACTGGATGATGTGACACCGGGTTCGGTTCAGGATCTTGTTGATTCCAAATTGAAAGAGGGGCTCAATGTGACAACCATCAAGGGAATATTGATTGTCCTTAAAATGATCATACGGTACAGCGAGAAGCACGGCTGGATTAGCCATATAATTTTAGAGGTGAGATTTCCGACCCAAAGAATGAATCATCAGGTGAACGTGCTTTCAGTCGGTGAAGAGCAGCGGATGCTTGACTATCTGTCACATCATCCTTGCCAATACAATCTCGGGTTACAGATCTGCCTCTTTACAGGCATGCGGATAGGCGAGGTCTGCGCCTTGAGATGGCAGGACATTGACATGATCTCCGGGACTATCCGAATCCGGCGCACAGTGCACCGTGTCTATATGATTGACGACGGACCTAAACGATCTGAACTTACCATGGATTATCCAAAAACGGCCGGATCCTACAGAGACATTCCTCTGATCCGAGACCTTGCGCTGATCCTTTCCGACTATTCAAGGGACTCTTCAGGAGACCACTTTGTGATTTCAGGCCGGGCATGTCCAACTGAACCTCAAACCATGCGGAACCATTTCAAAAAAGTGGCAGACGAACTAGGCTTGTCAATGCGGCGGTTTCATGGCTTGCGGCACACGTTTGCCACCAGATGCGTCGAAAGCAAGTGTGACTACAAGACTTTAAGTTCAATACTCGGACACTCCAATGTCAGCACCACCCTGAATCTTTATGTGCATCCTGGTATAGAGCAGAAAAGGAAATGCGTCGAGGACATGATCCGGTCGATTGTCTAAACACTACCCATGAACCCACACCTGAAAACGGAACATGCTGGTCATCAGTCATGAACGTTTTCAGGTGTTTTATTAAAGGTCTGGTTTAACTAAATTAATTTTAGGCTTATGAGTAAAAAAATGTTTTCATTGTTGCTGAGCCTATGCTTAAGCATCAGCACGGTGTTCGCGCAGAACTTCACCGTCAAAGGAACGGTCACTTCTGCGGAAGACGGACTCCCGGTCGTGGGAGCATCAGTGTTCGTACAAGGTACGACTAATGGTACTGTCACCGATGTCTCAGGACAGTACACTCTTAAAAATGTTCCAACTGGAAGCACCCTTATTTTCTCATGCATAGGCATGCAGGATCTGAAGAAAACAGCCGACAGAGTGGTTGATGCCACTTTGTCCGCTGACACTGAACTGCTTGAAGAAGTGGTGGTCACCGCACAAGGACTGACAAGAAAACAGAAAGCGATTGGTTACTCAGCGCAGACAGTGTCCGCAAAGGAACTTACCGCAGTGCACAGCGCAGATCTTGGAAACTCTCTGGCCGGAAAGGTCGCTGGAGCACAATTCTGGGGTGCCGGTGGATCTACCTTCGACGAAGGTAAGATCGTCTTGCGCGGAGCCACGTCCTACAGCAATGCGCAGGGAAGCGAGCCAATCTACGTTGTCGATGGGGCGATTGTCTCCAGAGAATCCGTGAACATGGACGATGTGGAGAGCATCAACATCTTGAAAGGCCCTTCAGCAACAGCCCTTTACGGTTCTCGTGGAGCGAACGGAGCTGTCATCGTGACGACAAAGAAAGCAGCCGATGGCCGCAGTTCTCTCGAATTCTCCTCTACAACGTCTGTGGAGACTTACTACAACCATCTAGACCTCAACAAACTTTACGGTGGCGGTTCCAGTGCTGCAAGCGTCACGGGAGCCGCGGCAGCATCATCCGATCCTTATGCGACAGATTGGACGTCTCCAACCACACTCTTGGAAAGGTTGGACGACGGATCCTATCTTCTTGACAATGCAAACGATGAGAACTGGGGACCTCGCTACGATGGAACGACACTTGTCCGCTCTGGTCTTTCATGGGATCCAACCTCCGACAAGTACGGCAAGGCAGACACATGGGAGGCACGTCTTGACCTGCGCGACCTCACAAGGGCTGTTTGGACAAACAACACCAACGTGGCTTTCTCCAAGGCCGGGAATGGATTCAGAACGCGTGTGGCATTCAACAATGTCGAGCGCCAAGGAATCATGTACAACTCCAAGGCCACACGTCGTTCATTCAGCATCACTTCTTCTTTCAAACCCACAACTTGGCTCAATGCTGATGTTGCCTACCGCTACCGCTACCGCAAGACGCAGAACGCAGCCACGGAAGGATATTCAGAGGCGGGAAATATCATCTGTGAGTACACTCAGTGGGGACAGACCAACGTGGATTTAAAGGAGCTGAAGGACTGGGAAAGGCCTGACGGGACATGGAGGACGTGGAACATTGTCAGTCCGGACAATCTTGCCGCCAACTTCCATGACAACCCTTATGGCACGTTGTACAACTTCAACAACTTCAAATACGACAACTACCATCTTGTCACAGCGGATGTCTATTCTCTGCTGCCGCACAATGTCCGTGTCGGAGTCAGGATCAACAACAACATAACGGCTAAACGTTACGAAGCGAAGCACGGAAATGGCTCCACAGTGTTTGACCCTTACTTCAGCACCTACCACTCGCAAAGCGATGACTTCACAGCACAGGCTTACGCCACATGGGGAGAACATTTTCTCGACAACCGCCTGTCAGTCGAAACTGCGGCCTTCGCGGAGACCAGAAAGTACGACTACTACTACCTCAACAGCGAGACCAACGGTGGGCTGTCCGTACCTGGCTACTACAATCTAGCCGCGTCTGCAAGCACCTACAGTACAGAAAACAGCGAGACTCATTACAAGACTCGTTCATTCTTCGGAACCGCGACCGTGGGCTGGGATGATCTTGTCTATCTCGACGGATCGCTCCGCTACGACATCGACTCACGCCTTGCGAACGGAAACAACTCTTTCCTCTACGGTGGTGGATCCGTGTCTTTCATGGCAAGCAAGCTGATTGACGCCGACTGGCTCAACTTCTGGAAAATCAGAGGATCTGTCGCCCAGGTGGGATCAACGCTCAACGCTTATAACATCTATCCTTACTACGAAGTCGGGACCAAGGCCCACGGCCTCACTACTATGTACGAACCGACCACCCAGGTCAACTCTGCGATCAAGCCTACAATCTCCACCTCCTACGAGGTCGGAACCGAGTTCAAGTTATTCGGCAACAGACTGTTCGGAGACATCAACTTCTATCGCAAAGACACCAAAAACGACATCATCTCAGCGAACGTTCTGCCTCAATCTGGTTATCTTTACAGGAAATTGAACGCTGGCATGGTACGGAACCAGGGCATCGAAGTCATGCTTGGCGGCACTCCTGTCCGCACCCGCGACTTCGAGTGGACACTCTCCGGGAATATCGCGAAGAACAATAACAAACTGATCCGCCTAGCTCCGGACCAGACCGAGTACACAATCTACTGGACAAAGTTCTACGATGCCTGGTACTTGAAGGCCATCGAAGGGAAACCTATCGGTGTCATCAGTTCTGGTTCACGCTGGGCTACCAATGATGAAGGCAAACCGATACTCCAGAAAGGCAGCGCAGCTTGGGGCGATGTCAGACCGACTTGGGAGAGAGGTGTAGAGAAGGAAGTCGGCAACGTCCAGCCAGATCTCACCGGAGGATTCTCATCTTCTTTCAGGTACAAGAACCTCACATTCAATGCATCACTTGACTTCTCAATCGGAGGCCAGCTTGTTTCGTGGACGAATATGTGGGGAAACGGATCCGGTGTCCTCGCATCCACAGCAAAGGTCAACAACCGTGGCGTGAACGAACGTGAACCAGTGGCTGTAGGCGGAGGTGTCTATATGGAAGGAGTTGACAGCGACGGTAATCCGCTTTCCGGCTACGTTGATGCCTACAGGTACTACCACTATCTCGCCTATTACAACTGTGACAACTGGGTTTACGACAAGACCTACGTAAAACTACGCGAACTTTCAGTCGGCTATGAGATTCCGAGCAAGGTTCTAAAGAGTCTGGGAATAGGCCTGAGCAAGGCCAACGTCGCGTTTGTCGCCACCAACCCTTGGCTGATTTACTCGGCATGTCCTAATATTGACCCTTCAGAGATCGCTGGAGTGGAGTACAACTATCTTGAAGGAGGCCAGGCCCTGTCAACCAGATCATTTGGCTTCACTGTCAATCTTACTTTCTAAAGCATAGGAGATGAACATTATGAAAACCTTAAAGAAGATATTGTTAACTGCCACGGCTTTTGCCACAACTTTGTCATCATGCGATGTCACCGATTTCGGGGACATCAACAAAAACCCGAACAAGCCTTCAACGGCCTACACCGAATACCTGTTCAGCCGTGCCTGCCAGTATGTCCATTTTTTCATCCTTGGCAACACTGAGAACGGCTACGACCCTTGGCAGCAGGAGTGGACCGGTTATCTGTCGGAGTCCAAGAACAACCAATACGGACCGCTTGGAACCACCGTACAGTATAGCGATGTCAGATATATTTACCTGTACCCGCTTAAAAACCTCAACATGATTGTGCAGATGAACGAGGACGAGACTCAGAAAGACCAGCCCAACGTGAAGTCTTTCGGCTCAAACGCCAACCAGATAGCGGCAGCGAAGACCTTGGCGGCATATTACTACATGTCACTCACCGACATCTACGGGCCAATCGTCCTTTCCGAGGCATTCAAAGGTGCGTCCGATGACAATTGGAAACCTGCCTATGACTCTCAGGAATCTGTCTATACCCAACTAGACGAATCTCTGTCAGAGGCATTCAAGCAGTTTGACCAGAGCGAGAGCCTTACCTCAGCTGACATCATCTACAACGGAGACATCGCGAAATGGAAGAAACTTAACGCTTCGCTGCGCATGCTTCTTGCCATAAAGCTCTGCGATGTCGCCCCGTCAGTAGGAAAGTCAAGATTCGCGGCAGCCTACAACGACGGTGGCATGGAAACAGCTTCCGACACGTTCTACTACAGCTTCGATGACCTGACATGGAACCGCCTCTACTTCTGGTGTTCACCGGATTACTCCGCAGCAGGATTCAACCAGGTGCCAAATTACTTCATAGTCGAGCAGATGAAGTCATTGAAGGACAACAGAATGTTTGAATACTTCGACATCGAGGGCTACAAAGGTGCGCGCGATGAGGCAAAATTTCCAAGGGACAAGCACAGCTCTTTCTACGGAGTTCCGTTCGGCCTCTCTGACAACAACGCTGTCTCTGCGTTCAGCACCACCTGCTGCAGCATCAGCAGCAAGATGTTGGCTGTTGACGCCACTTTCCCGGTGATTCCGGCAGCGCGTGTGCTTCTGACAGAAGCCGAGGCGGCCTACAGAGGATGGATTTCAGCCGATGCCAAAAGCCTGTACGAGAAAGGAATCAAGGCTTCCTTTGAGCAATGGGGAGCATCCGGAGCTGATGAATATGTCCGCTCGGAAGCTGTGGCCTACACTCCTTCAAAAGGACTGGAACAGATTGCCATACAACGCTGGATCGCGGGCTATCTGTCCGACGGTGTGGAAGTCTGGTCTGACTGGAGAAGGCTTGACATTCCTTACCTTCCGGTCGGACCGGGAGCGGTGACACTCGGCAACACTCATTATCCTTACCGCATAGGTTACTACTCAGACACAGACATCGCCTACAACAAGGACAACTACCTTGAGGCCGTCAAGCAACTTTCAGGTGGAGAGGACAACACCAGCAACAGAGTTTGGTGGGATGTCGCTGACAACAAGAAAGGAGTCTTGACAGACGCTCAATGTACTCCTCCAACGTTGTAGCGGTTATTAAATATGACAGATCCCCGGAAGCCATTGACTTCCGGGGGGTCTTATGTTTAGAGACTGTCCAAAGACAAGCTCTAAGCCTCAAAGTAAGCATCCGACAAAGCACGACAGTTATCTGTCTCCAGCGTGGCATACCTTTGCCGAAAAATCTAAATCATACTTACACGCAAACAAATCGAAGAGATCCAGGCCGCGTGTCTGGAGCAAAGATAGTCGGTCAAGGAGATCCTGAAAAAACCGTCCCTCTATGTCACCGATGGCCGCTACAAGATAGACGGGAAAACAGCATCAGGCCCTTGGCCATCGGGCGCTTATGTGGTGTACAACATAAGGGCGCAAGAACTACCTGTTCTGTAGAGACGACTAGGCCGCACAGAGAGCCGCGGTGGTCTACTCCATGATGGCCTCCACCTGCAAGGCTCATTGCGTGATGAACGGACACGACTTGAAGATGTCCTCCTCCGCATCCCGGAATACGGGCTAGACAGAAAGGAGCAAACCGACCTGCTCTCTGGCAACTATGCCACCGCTCACTCAGCCCAAGCATAGTAACTCTCGAGGACATCTCCCTTCTATAAAGACAATGCGACCGGCATCTCAGCTGTGCCAGTTGCATATTACTTTGTCAACATGTACTTTAACGTAAGCATACGATACTTACGTCAACACGTACTTCTTCGGATGCTACCTTATGCGTTTCAAACCACTGACACAGTGATGTGCTTCTGACAGTCGTCAGAGGCAGGTCGTTGTGGCTGACCCCCTTGTTGGGGGATAGGGTCAGACACACGAATCGGCCTCTCAACCCACCCACAGGCATCCTCCCGTG
>ERZ808266.532-NODE-532-length-13168-cov-3.603142_pt1 | contig 13168 bp, 10 predicted proteins | sample MGYA00521278_ERZ808266 | MGnify/ENA primary metagenome ERZ808266 (study PRJEB31516, sample SAMN03275591) | gut metagenome | biome: mammalia-associated habitat; material: feces | host: Papio cynocephalus | place: Kenya | collected 2012-08-02 ... | reverse complement strand
ACGACCGCTCTGCTCCTCTTGGAACAGGTATCTATAAGGTGGGTGGCAACTATGCTGCTTCTCTCAAGGCCAACTCTATCGCTCACGAGAAGGGTTATGCTTGCGAGTTCTATCTCGACGCCAAGGAGAAGAAATACATGGACGAGTGTGGTGCTGCCAACTTCTTCGGAATCAAGAACAATACATACGTTACTCCTAAGAGTACTTCCATCCTCCCATCCATCACCAACAAGAGCCTTATGCAGTTGGCAGAAGACTTGGGCTTGAAGGTGGAGCGTCGTCAGATTCCAGAGGAGGAACTCGATACCTTCGAGGAGGCTGGTGCATGTGGTACCGCAGCCGTGATTTCTCCTATCAGTTACATTGATGACTTGGAGACTGGCAAGCGTTACGATTTCGGTCCTCATCCTGGTCCTATTTCCAAGAAGTTGTATGAGACCCTCCGTGGCATCCAGTATGGTACTGTAGAAGATAAGCACAACTGGACAACCGTGGTTATTGAGTAATGAGCAAAGGAAAGTTAGCAAAATTCGCAGATATGGAACGCTTCGAGAATGTGTTCCAATATCCATACAGTGTTGTTGACAATGTGCCTTTCGAGATGAAGGGTAAGTGGCGCGAGATGTATTTCCACAACGATAATCCTATCGTGTTGGAGCTGGGGTGCGGCAAGGGTGAGTACACAGTGGAACTTGCCAAGCTTTATCCCGAGATGAACTTCATAGGAGTAGACATCAAGGGTGCTCGTATGTGGACAGGTGCCAAGAAGGCAATCGAGGAAGGGCAAAAGAATGTGGCGTTCCTCCGCACCAACATCGAGATTATCGACCGCTTCTTCGCCGAGGACGAGGTACAGGAGATTTGGCTTACCTTCTCCGACCCGCAGATGAAGAACCCCCGCAAGCGTTTGACATCCACTTACTTCATGAATCGCTATCGCCACTTTCTCGTGGATGGCGGCATCATTCATCTGAAGACGGATTCCAACTTCCTCTTCACTTATACCACCTATATGGTGGATGGCAATCATCTGCCGGTGCTCTTCCGTACCGAAGATCTCTATCATCAGGAGGGCATCGACGAGGAAACTCGCAAGATTCTCTCTATCCAGACTTACTATGAGAGTATGTGGATAGAGCGTGGCTTGAACATCAAGTATCAGAAGTTTGCCTTGCCAAGGGAGGGTGAACTTGTGGAGCCGGATGTAGAGATTCCATTAGATGACTATCGTAGCTATCGACGTGATAAGCGAAGTTCGAAGGAAACGGCAAAATAAAAGTATCGAAAACATAAATAAAGCTCGCAAGACCGAATGGTTGGTCTTGCGAGCTTTTTTGTTTCTGCTTGCTGCAGATTGCGCAAATACTCAGCATTTCTTTTTCCTTATTTTTCCACAGGAATAACATAGTATTCTCGATCAACATCAAAATCGAGTATCCACTGGTCTATGATGATGTTGTCGTCTAAAGCCTTGATTTCTATGTCGTGGTTGCCACTTGGCAGGGTGACATAGAAACTCTTCAATGCCTGTCCTCTCCAAAGGTCGAACTTCCATTGCTTGCTGTTGTAGGAATCGTTAAACTGGCAGATGACAGGCTCGGCATGATCAATGCTCACGCTCACCTTCATGCTTTTGTTGCTGGCAGCATAGCTAGGGATGATAGCAAGGGTGAACCTAGCGTCACCGTTCATGTTGTTGTAGAAATTGTAGTTGAGGCCGGCTCCCTTTGGCAACTTCACCGCCTTGTTGCTATGACCTAGCAACGGACAGAGCGTAGGAACTCCTGTGGTGGAAGACCATTCCCAAGCGTTCTTGGCTACCACGTCGTTGGTGGAGGTGGATAAGGGCTGGAGGTCTTCAGTTCTGTCGAAGGCATCTTGTTTGTAGCGTTTGATGTCGGCGGCAGACAGAGAGCCTGGCAATTGTGGTGCTTGCTTCTCAGAGCTGTTCCCCTTGATATAGTCGCGCCACTTTCCCTTACGTAGGTTGCCGAAGTAACGGTCAAGTTGTTGCAGCGTGTTGTAGGCGGATAGGCTGACTGCTGCCGATGACTTGGCTTCGTCGTCTTGGTTGAAAAGTCCTGGACGGGCGATATGTCTAGCCTCTTGGGCTTCCAGCTCCTTTTCGGCGATGAGGGCGGCTGAGAAAATTGGGTACTTGACTACTTCGAAGAAACCATCCTTCTGCTCGTTAGGTAGACTGCGCTCGACGCTTTCAGCTTTTGCTTTCAATTGGTCGTAGAGATAGAGGTAACGCTCCAACTCATTGCCAAACTCGCCCGAATGGAACTCAGTTTCACCATATGGCATTGTCATATAGGCTGGTTGGCGAATGCTAGTCAAGCGATAATATTCCTCCATCAAGGGCAGTATGCGCTTGCCTGTGGCTTCGCCAAACTGTTGGCTGAGCCAATTCTGTAGATAGAGCTTGCTACCCATTTTGAGGGCGTTGAGGTTCCAAGCCATGTCCATCATCATGGATAGTTGGATGGCTGAGAGCTTCGGGTTGGTCACATTGGCTATCCAAGCGCAATCCTCGTTATTGTGATTCTCGGCACGATGGCCTTTTTCATGGTGCCCATTCTTGTTTTCCACAAAATACTTGTTGTTGAGGGCTTCGAGCATCAAACCTGGGGAAATATTACTGATGTCAATCTGTGGATCGTCGAATACCAACTTCACCTTCTCTATGTTCTTCTTGTGTTTCTTGTGTTTCTTGCCCACCAGTTCTGTTACCTTGTAATTGTCTGCCACGCAGATGTCGAAGCTATCCACCACCGCCTTGTTGTAGGCAGCATCGTGCTTGCCGTCCACCTGCCAAAGGGTATTGGCCTTCAGACGGAGCATAAGCCTTGCTATTTGGCTATAGTTTTGTGGTTTCATCCACTGGCTGTTGTTGAGTGCCAAGCCGCGGAACTCGATTCTCGGAATCTCTATCCACTCTTGTCCCGCAGAAGTGGAGAGGGAACGGCGAGGTAGAGGCTGGAGGTCATTCCATGCAGCCCATGGAGAGACACCTGCCAATTGGGAGAGGTGCATGATGGCATAGGCTGTGCCTCGGGCGTCGCTGCCTATCACGACAACCTTGTTGTTGCGGGTTCCGATATAATAGGCATCCTTGGCGGTGATAATTTTATGGAGTGGGGCACCCAATTTCTCTACGGCTGCAAACTCCTTGTTGGAGAGCATGTCGAGTTGATAAATTTGGATGGGGGCGTTCACCTTCTGTTTGGGTGCGAAGCCTGTAACTCCTTTCATGTCGCTCTCAAACAGGTTGAGGGCGATTTTCACGACCTGTGAGGTGTTGGCATTGATGTTATAGGTTACCTTGCCATTGCCGTCGGTCCAATAAACGGTAGGTACGGCGGCAAGTTCCGATGTGGTCTTGTGCGACTTGAGGACGGTTGAGGCATGGGTTGCCATTCCCATCAAACCGAATGCCGCACATAATATCATTTTCTTGCAATTCATTTTTTCTAGTTTTTATGGTTGCGTGGGGAAGTCGAGCCTATCAAGCCAGAAATGCTCTGATGTTGCTCAAATCTCCACAATTTGCAAAGATACATAAAAGTGTTTAATATCTGAAATAATTTAGTTTTTATTTGCTTATTACATATTTTATTGTTACTTTTGCAGAAATAAAAAACAATATTAAAAATGACATTATATCCAAAATTGATAGAAGAGGCTCTTGCCACGGTAATTTATCCGGGCACAAAGAAGAACCTCATCGAGAGCGAGATGCTTGCCGATACGCCTAGCATCAATGGTATGAAGGTAAAGGTGGTTTTGCTCTTCCCTCGTGACACCGATCCTTTCTTGAAGAGTACCGTGAAGGCGGCTGAGGCTGCTATCCATTACCATATCTCCAAGGATGTGGAGGTGGAGATCGTTACCGAATTCAAGTCTGCGCCTCGTCCAGAGGTGGGCAAGTTGTTGCCTCAGGTGAAGAACATCATTGCCGTTAGCTCTGGCAAGGGGGGAGTGGGCAAGAGTACGGTTTCTGCCAATCTAGCCATCGCCCTCGCCAAGTTGGGTTACAAGGTGGGTTTGCTCGATACCGATATCTTTGGTCCTTCCATGCCTAAGATGTTTGGCGTGGAGGAGGAGCGTCCTTACTCCGTTCATAAGGAGGGACGTGACCTCATCGAGCCTATCGAGAAATATGGTGTGAAATTGCTCAGTATCGGCTTCTTCGTAAGCCCAACAACCGCTACCTTGTGGCGTGGCGGAATGGCTTGTTCGGCTTTGAAGCAGTTGATTGCCGATGCCGATTGGGGTGACTTGGATTACTTCATCCTTGATACGCCTCCAGGGACAAGCGACATCCACTTGACACTTCTCCAGACCCTCGCCATCACAGGTGCGGTCATCGTAAGTACGCCGCAGCAGGTGGCTCTTGCCGATGCTCGCAAAGGCATCGACATGTATCAGAATGACAAGGTGAATGTGCCTATCTTGGGTCTCGTAGAGAACATGGCTTATTTTACTCCAGCCGAGTTGCCAGAGAACAAGTATTACATCTTTGGCAAGGAGGGATGCAAGAATCTCGCTCAGGAGATGAACGTGCCATTGCTCGCCCAGATTCCTATCGTGCAGAGTATTTGTGAGGGTGGTGATGATGGAGCTCCAGCTGCCACCAAGGTAGAAACCATCACTGGTCAGGCTTTCTTGAGCCTTGCACAGAGCGTGGTAACCGTAGTGAATCGCCGCAACAAGGAGCAGGCTCCTACCAAGATTGTGGGGACACATTAATAGAAGGAGTCTTTGGAATATATAATAGAAGTGTTCGGAAGATATAGTTGAAGTCTTTGGTAGATATAGTTAAAGTCCTCCGAAGATATAATTGAGGTCTTCTGAACATATAGATACTTAAACCGCACAACAGCTGTTGTGCGCTTGCATATCAGGTGTTGTGCAAGCGTCGCTCAGCTGTTGTGCGGTTGTCTTTTTGCTGTTGTGCAGTGACTTACAGGAAGGCTATTCTTTTTCGAGCAAGGTCTCAGCTTCATCTTCCTCTTCTCCTAATTCAGGCTTGAGACCAGCTTTTTTTCTCGCTAGTCTCATCTGGTGCCTGAACACGAGGCAGGTGAGAAGAAAATATACGCCTACTTGAATCCACAGGGCACGGAACTCGGTCTCGATGTCGGCTAGGCTGGCTCCCATACTGCTGATGCGCAGGAATCCGCGGATGCCCCAAGTGGATGGGAACAGCCACGCCACACTCTGCCAAAAGCCTGGTATGTTGCTTTGTGGCCATGAGATACCTGTCATGAAAAGCAAAGGCACGGAGGTGAATACCACCAAGAGCATCACGTTTTCACGGTATCTTACCACACATGATAGTGCCAGTCCGAAGAAGATGCACGAGAGGATGAATGGCAGGAGGAATCCGAGAATCGTAGTCCACGATACCATGCTCACGAAGCTAAACAACTTGGGTACCACCAATGCCAGATACATACCTAATACGGCATAGATCATGAAATAGCACAATACCTTGCCAAACACGATGCGGAAGATGCCGCCATAATGTTCGCTTACCGGTATCAACTCTCTGTTTCTGTTGAGTTCTCTTGATGTACCTGCCGCCATTCCGATGCCCAGCAACAAGGTTTGTTGCAAGATAAGCATCAATACGCCCGGCAGGATGGCGTTGCCATATCCTCCCGTGGTGTTGAATATCGGCACCTCGTCGAACGCCAAAGGTTCAGTGGTTATCTCGTCGTCTCGATTGGTGAATCCTCCGCCTTGCGTTACCTGTATGCCCGAGTTGATATGGCTCGCCACGGCTTGTGCCGTCTGGTAAATCGCCTTGTAGGTAAGCATCAGACTCATGTCGGTATATACGCTGACATGTGCTTGCTCGCCTCGCATCAACTTGGTGTCGAAGTCGGAAGGAAAGTAGAGGACACCATGCACCGCCTGTCGAGCCACCAACTGCTTCGCCTCGTCGAGACTGTTGCAGAAGTAGGCTGTCTTGGCATCGGGCGAGGCATCGTATTCTCGGATAAACTCTCGGGTGGTGTGACTGTGGCTGAGGTCTACGATTGCCGTAGGCACATCCCTTACCACCTCGTTGTTGTAAATCCAAGAGTAGAGCAATGGGTATCCGATAGGTACCAAGATGCAGAACATCAGCACACCTTCGTCGCGAAACACATTGTGCATCTCCTTCGCCCAGATGTAGCACATGTCCTGGATGCCTCGGATTATCTTATATAGTAAACTACTTTGTTTCATTACGGTAAGTATTTATATACGAGCATTGCCTTCTTGATGTTCCAGATGGTGAGCAACGGCAGGGCGCAGAAGAGAATGAGCGCTCCCCAGTGCAGCACGGCGTCGCCCATCGGGAAACCATTGAAGATGTTCATCTGATAAATCATGTAGTAGTGGCGCATCGGGAAGAGTTGTCCGATAGCTTCGATAGGTGCATCCATCTCGAAGAGCGGATAGGTGGCTCCACAGATGGAGAAGCTCACCACGCCCCAGAGCGAACAGATGCTCATCGCCATGCGGAGCGAAGGCATCAGTCCGAAGACGAAGATGCCGAAGCATTGGCAAGCCAACACGCTCAACAAGCCTAACAACATGATGGGAACCACGCCGCCCGGATGCGGGAACTTCAAGACATAATAGATGTAGAACTCGAAACCATAGAAGATGATGAGGAAGATGAGCGTCTGTGGCAACATCTTGCCTGCGATGGCAAGGTAAGGATTGTTGCCCGACATGCGCATCCAGTCCTTGGCACGGTTGAACTTCAGTTCGGTTCCGATGCTATAAGGCGTGATGAGGAATACGAACACCAGTATCAGTCCCGGCACCATCACGCTCGACAGATAGTAGTTGTAGTTGGCGTAAGGGTTGCCTATCATGTGCAGGTCTACGGCGATGGGCTGCAAGAAGGTCTTGATTTCATCGTTCGTCTTGCCCAGTGCCGCCAACTTCTGCATGCCCACGGCTGCGCTTCCCAAGGTGGAGATGGTCTTGAGGTCACGAAACAGCAAGGAACCAGCCGCCAGGGACACGCTGCTGTAATAGAACGAAATCTTAGGTTGCTTGGAAGCCATCAGTCCTGCCTCCGTTCCGCTAGGAATGAGGAGGAAGGCGTAGATCTCGTTCTTTTGGATGGCATGTCGAGCCTCGTTCATGTTCTCGTAGTGAGCCACCACCTTGGTGGTTTGGAAAGCATCGAGCTTGCGCACCAACTGTCTGGAAGTGGCAGTGTTGTCCTGGTCGACGATACCCACGGGCATGTCGGTAGGCACACCGCTCTTCATCAGCGTGGTTAAGAACAGGATGACCACAATGGGGAATATCACCATGCAGAAGCCATAGATAGGGTTCTTCCACATGATGCCACACTCCCGCAGGGCTATATGATACAATCTCTTAAACATTTTCACTTCTTAATGATGAGAGACATGCCAGGGCGCAATCCCTCCAACTTGGTGATAGGGCGAGCCTTCACCTCGAAGGTCTTGCGGTCGTAATCGCCATTGTCCTTGGTTGCCTTCCAAGTGGCGTAGGAGCCTTCGTCCTTCAGATAATACACCTTCATCTTGATGTCCTTGTTGAAGGCAGGAACGAAAGCCGTGAACTCAGAACCCTTGCTCAAGCCCTGTAAGTGGTCTTCGCGTACGTTGAAGGTTCCCCACATGTCGCTCATGATGGATATGCTCATGATAGGGGAGCCGAGGCCCACCAATTCGCCTACTTTAGGATAGACGTTGCTCACCTCGCCCTCGCACTGGGCTATCTGCACCGTCTCCTTCAAGAGGTTCTTCACCACATCCACGGCACTCTGCGATGCCTTGGTGTTGCTGGCTGCCATACGCTTCTCTTGGTCGCGAGACCCGTTCTTCGCCATCTCATATTGACTCCTGGCTGCTGCCACCTGTGCCTCGGTCGCCTTGTAAGCAGCGAAAGCCTCGTCGCGCTTTTGTCCGCTGATAACACCTTCATTGTAGAGGTTTTGCATGCGGTCGTAAGTTTTCTTGGCGATGCTGGCTGCCGCCTCTGCCTGCTGTACCAACTGGTAAGCACCCTGGATTTGTTCCTTTCGGGCACCGGCATCGGTCAAGTCTTTCATTGCCTCGGTAGCCTCGTTGGTAGCCTTGAGCATTTGCTCCTGTGATTTCATCTCTGGCACTTCTAGGATGGCGAGGGTGTCGCCCACGTGTACGTAGTCGCCCTCCTTTACTCTCAGCTCTACCACACGACCTGGCAACTTGCTGGATACACGATATTCTGATACTTCCACCTCGCCTTGGATGGTGTCGTCCTTCTGCTCAAGGGTAAAGAAACCGATGAGACCCACGATGACGACTACTGCTGTGAAACCGATAACGGCAAGCAGTATGTTGTTATGTTGTGACTTCTTTGTCATTTTGTCTTCTAATAATATATTAATGTATAAGGGCAGGAAAATCTCCTAACTCCTAACTTCTAACATCTAACTCCTAACTTTATTGCAGAATACCCAATGCCTTGTTGAGTCCTACCTGAGTCAACTTCACGTCGATTTCTGCATCTATCTTCTGGCTCTGTGCCTGTTGCCAAGCCGTTTGTGCAGCCATTACATCCGTTACCTCCATCACGCCCTCCTTGAATCCAAGGTTGGCGCAGCGCAAGTTCTCCTCGGCGCTGTTGATGTTTTTCTGAGCCATGTTGAGCTTCTTCTGGGCTTCTTTGACCTTGAACTGGCTCTGTGTAATCTGTAAATGAATTTTTTCTCTCGTATCGTCGAGGTTCATCTGTGCGATGTTGGTAGCCGCCTTGGCTGCACGCACCTTATAGGCACCCTCGCCCCAGTTCCATACGGGCACTTGCACCATCACGCCCACATTCCATACTCCCGTGAAATTCTTTTGGAAACCATTGAATACATTCGGGTTGGAAATCATGTATCCACCAGTGAGGGCTACATGAGGCAGGAAGGCCGCACGCACCAAGTTGGTGGCTTGCTTGGAGAGGTCTAGGGTGTTTTGGAGCATCCTTAGCTCAGGTCGGGTGTTCATCGCCGAGTCTTGGGCTGCAATGTGTTGCTGTTCGGAGTCCACCGCCTTGCCGGAGAGTTCCAAGCTTTCCTTGTCCTCGTCTTCGAGCGTGATGTCTTGGTTCATCGGGATGCCGCAGAGTTGGCAGAGCAACATCTTGGAGAGGGCGAGTCCATCTTCCACCTGGGTGATGGTCATCTCAGCCTCGTTTACCTTGACATCCACCTTCAGTCCGTCGGCTTTGGTGGCAACGCCTTGACCTATCATCTTGTGGACATCATCGTCGAGCTTTTTCACCAAGTCACGATAGCTGATGGCGAGTTTTTGTTTCTGCTTGAGCGAAACCACCATCCAGTAGGCTTGGTCGATGCTATAGAGCGTCTTCTGGGTTTGCATGTCGAGGTCGTTGTCCGCCATCAGTTCGGCGATGTCTGCCATCTTGTTGGCTGCTATGATGGCACCAGCCATGTAGATAGGCTGGCGCAGCATCACGCTGGCGGCAAAGATGTTGCGGGTATCGGTGCGGAAGGCATCTACCACTTTCTGCCCCACGCCATTCGCCTTGTCGGCGAGCGGCGACATCTTTTCGGAGAGATGGTTGCCTATTTGTTGGGCTTGGTCTTGACTGATGACACCCTGTTGTACCAACTGGTTCATTAAGTCGTTGGCTCCACCTGATAGAGACGATGAGAGATGGGAGCCGATGTTGCTGAATGCTGATTTCTGGCCATCGTTCAACAAGGAAATCTCCTTGCTAAACCATTCGTATCCGCCCAAGACATCCACTTTTGGCAAGTATTGCGTGCGTGCCGACTTCTTGATGTTGTACGCCACGTCCTTCTTGAGCTTCGAGGCATTGATCTGCTTGTTGTTGTGCAAAGCCATGGCACGGCAACTGTCGAGGCTCAACGATTGGGCCTCGGCACCCACAGGTATCAATGCTCCCATGAGCATGATAAGAGCTATATGTTTTTTCATTCTTTATTTATAATATTATAATATCGCTTGCAAATTTAGAGAATATTTCTTAAACCGCAAAGGATTTTATATTATCAAATCTTTAAGAATCGAAATATGTATTGATTTGTGGAAAAATCGAACATGCTTTTGGGGTTTATTCAAAATCTACATCTTCTTCTATTTCCCAGCTGGGGTCGAATGATATTTGAATGCCACCTTTGTCTTTGTTTCCCTTTCCACCGTCGTCATCCTTTATGTCGCTGTTGTCTAGGGTGATGGTTGCGTTGGAGATGATGTTTCTCTTCATCTTGAGGTCTATCTTTTGATAGCTTTTGATGGTCTCTCCCTTGGCATTTAGAAGACTGATGGTCATCTTGATGTTCTTCTCTTCTTCATGTGGAAATGTATAGACCGTAAAGTCACGCATGCCATCTTCGATGCTGAATTGTTCCGTTTGCCGGCTGTTGACATTTCCATATCCCGAAGTGGCGTCGAAAGTACTGCTGCCACCTAGGTAGTAGAACTTGATGCTCTTGATTGTGTCGGGGATGTTCCCGTCTATATGTAAGTGCAGTGCGCCCACGGCACGTTTTAGGTTGAGCTCGGTTGTGGCTCCTTCTTCGTCGACGGTCAGATGCCCATAATAATAAAAGGTATCGGTGAGCTTGTTGTTGGCAAACTTTATTTTCTCCGGGTTGCTCAACGTGCAATTTCCCTTGCCGCTGTGGGCGATGGTAACCAAGGTGTATTCTCCTTCGTCAAGGTTGAAACGGGCTGTTCCAAAGTCGGCGTCGGTCGATACTTGGTTGATGGCACCAAGCTTCTCGTCTCCGTCAAAGACGGCAAATGTGAGGCGGCTACAGACTTTGTCTAGCGGAACTATATTGTCTGTAGCTTTCGTGGATGGCGATACACTGGTGCCTTGAATTTCTTGCACACGAATGGTTACATTGGCGTTTGCATCATGTGGGTCGATACCCGACGAAGAGCCGAGCTCAAACTTTTCGCATGAAGTAAGCGCTACTACCAGCATCATGATGGATGCTAGCAAGTTGTATAGCTTTGCTTTCCTCATAACTATGGCCTTAAAGTTGATGGCAAATATACGCTTTTTATTTGATAATTCAAGCAAAAAATAAATAAAAAGCAATATATTTGGGTAATTCTTTACTTTTTCGTACTTTTGCAGTCGAGAAAAAGCCTCTAAGTAGGTTTACACCTTATTATATATAAGAGATATTTGATATGAAGATAAAAGCATTGTTTTTTGATATAGATGGAACCTTGGTGAGTTTCAAGACCCACAAGATTCCTCAGAGTACGGTTGCTGCGCTCGAAGCGGCGAAGGCAAATGGGGTGGAGGTGTATATTTCTACTGGACGTCCACCGATGATTATCACCAATCTAGGGCAGATAGAGCATCTCATCGATGGTTACATCACAACGAATGGCGCTCGTTGTTTCGTGGGCGATAAAGTGGTGAGCCAGCATTCTATCCTTCGTTCAGATGTGGATAAGATCATCGCTGCCTCAGATAGAGACGACTATCCTGCCATCGTAGTGGGAGAGCATCGCATCGCCATTCATCATTATACCGACGAGGTGTACGACATCTTTGCCAAGGGACTGGGGGTGGATTTCGATGTATTCTTGCATGATGTAAAAGATTTAGGCGATGAGGCTGTGCTCCAGGTTACTCCATTCTGTAGTGTAGAGCAAGAAGCGCAGTTGATGCCGACTCTGGAGAATTGCACCTCTGGAAGATGGCATCCTGCCTTTACCGATATTACGGCAGGTGATGCCGACAAGGGCAAGGGCTTGCATGCCATGGCAGCTTATCTAGGTCTCAAGATAGAAGAGACGATGGCTTTCGGTGATGGAGGCAATGACATTTCCATTGTGAGAGAAGCTGGTGTCGGTGTAGCGATGGGCAATGCTGGCTATAACTTGAAGGCGGTAGCCGATTATATCACCACATCGGTGGACGAAGATGGTGTTAAAAATGCTTTGGAAAAGTATGGGATCATTTGATTCCATACTTTTCTTGTTTTTGACAGGTTTTTCAATAAACATGCAATAATTATGCAATATGTACTATAAATGTTGAGTTTTCTATCATAATGCTTTCTAAATATTTGTTTATGTAATAAAAAGTTTGTATCTTTGCATCTGTATTAGAAAGTTGATGTTGGTGGCTTTCGCATTCGCCAGTCAGGGTGCCCAAGTTCAGTGTCCCGCTACACCCGATGTCTTGGATTTTCAAAATCGCAAGATAGATTTGGCTCCTTTGCCATGACAACCACGATAACCATGTGGATATTGAGGGTAGTAGGTTGATGGACAGAAAGTTGACATCTCTTGGCTTGCCTCACAGATATGTGGAGTTCGAAGGACTCGGGCATGGTGTTAAGGGAAAGGGACCTCTCAAGTTCTTCTATCGTGAGGTGTTTAAGTTCCTAGATCTGATAGAGGCTGGCAAGGGAAATGAAATAAGCAATGACAAGAAATAGAATGGCGAAAGTCATTCTTCCTGACATGTTGTGAAAACATGCATTTTATATCTCTCTCGTATGGGGGCTAGCAGTGGCTAGCCCTTTTTTTTGTTTATGGGGGAAATGACTTCGATGTCACGACATATAAGATTTTGCCTTTCTATGGCAAAAAAATGCTCTAGCAGAGGGCAAACTTTTGCCATAGAAAGGCAGTTTTTATTCCAGCGTGACAGCCTTTGTGTTTTGTCACCTTTTTCATTTTGCCCTTCACCCTTCACGTTTCTGCCAGAAAAGCCGATAAACACAGGGGCTTCCAGAGGTGAAGGGGTGTTTTTACCCTTCACCCACCCTTCACACCCTTCAAAGCTCTTCACATCCTTCAAAGCTCTTCACTCCCTCTCTTCTCCCTTCCCTTGAGCTTTACCACCCCTTTCCCGTCCTTTGCGTTGAATTTTCCCCCTTCATTATTCATTGAGGTTTAGTTGTAGATGAGTCCGTGTATGGGGGGACGTTGGTGAAGGGTTGTGAAGGGTGGGTGAAGGGTTGTGAAGGGTTCAAAGTCACCCTTCACCTCTGGAAATCCCTGTGTTTATCGGCTTTTCAGGCAGTAATGTGAAGGGTGAAGGGCGTTTTTAGATTTCCCTTCTAAAATAAAACAAGCTGTACGGTTGACACGGGCTGAAAGCCCAGAAGCACCTAGCCCAGGGCATC
>ERZ808266.531-NODE-531-length-13169-cov-2.593793_pt1 | contig 13169 bp, 11 predicted proteins | sample MGYA00521278_ERZ808266 | MGnify/ENA primary metagenome ERZ808266 (study PRJEB31516, sample SAMN03275591) | gut metagenome | biome: mammalia-associated habitat; material: feces | host: Papio cynocephalus | place: Kenya | collected 2012-08-02 ... | reverse complement strand
CATAGACAGCAACAAGGACTTTGCGGCGCTGGTTCAGCTCACGCCCGACGACAAAATCACCGCGACTGTGGAAATTCTGGCTGACGCCGCAGGCGAAAAGCCGGAAAAGGTGTCCGTGGATCTTACGCTTGCAGGCGATACGTTTGGCAACGGTACTTTCTCGCTTCTTTTGACTGAAACAGCCTTCCGTTTCACGGCAAACTATACCGGAAAGCATAGCCTTGGCAGTACGATCGTCGAAGTCGGCAAAGACGAAGGCTCCGTCTCCGCTTACGCCGATCAGACCTTGATTGCCGATATTGACCTTGATCTGACAGCCATAGGAAAAGCGGATGCCACCGTCCTCAAAACATGCTCTGTCCTCGTCAAGACGGACAACATCACGTTCGTCCGGACTCTAAACGACAAAGGAACCGTCCTGAGTGAAGACGAAATAAAAGAACTTCCTTCCGACTGGGTACGAGACATGATGGATTGCAAGGAATACTATGCACTTTCTATCACTTCCCAAACCGTAGCACAAGGACAGACCTCCATCACCGTTTCCTTAAAAGAAAGCGAAACAGACACGGCAAAAACCGCAACCATCCTGCTCTACTGCAACACCCTTCCCGAAACTTTCCAGGGACTGGACAAAAAAACGGCAGATTTCGTCGCCGTCTATGAGGAAAACATGGCAAAGATCAAGACTGCCGCAGACGCTTTCCAGGCTTATGTTCTATCCGAGATGAGCAAAGAAGAACCGGATCCCGCGCTCGCGCTTCCCTATGTTTACAGCGTTACCCAAGATACTGCGCTTCTCCTGTCTTTCGACGAGGACGGCGTAACCATGATCTTCTTTGAAGGCACGGCAGCAGATGTGCCGGGCGCCAATCTCATCACCGCCATTGCCGAAGACGGTACGCTGACCGTAACCGCTCCCGGCGGTCAGGTATAATGCGGCGGGAACATCCGCTTGCAGGATTCACGCTCCTTACGCGCTTCTTCTGAATTCAAAAAAATCAGCCAAACACCGTTTTCCGGTGTTTGGCTGATTTTAATTAGCGCGAAATTCTGATTTCATTCGTTCATCCGCATTGGGAAATCCGGTTCAGATCCTGAACGGTTTTCCAAAGGATCCATGCCGACAGAACGGCAGTCAGAATATCCGCCGCTGGCATGGAATAAAGTACGCCGTCCAGCCCGAAAAACCGCGGCAGAAGCAAGGCAAGCCCCACACCGAACACAATCTCCCGCACCATGGAAAGTAGGGTGGATGCCACAGCTTTGCCCATTGCCTGCAAGAAAATAAAAGTGGCTTTATTGACGCAGGCAAGAATCAGCATACAAAGATAAATGCGGAATGCCCGAACCGCGAATTCCGTATAATACACGCTTTCCTTCTTTGCGCCGAAAATGCCGATCAGCGCCTGCGGAAAGCATTCCACGATCAAAAGCATGACCGCGCCGAGAACGGCTTCGGAAAGCAACAGCGTGGTGAATAACTTCTTTACACGCTGTGGGTGGTTTGCCCCCATATTGAATCCGACGATCGGGATACACCCCGCCGCCATCCCGATGACGACGGAGATCACGATCTGGAAGAACTTCATGACGATTCCGACCACTGCCATGGGGATCTGCGCATACGGTTCCTGCCCGAATATGGGATCCTGTGCGCCGTATTTGCGAAGCATATTGTTGATTGCCGCCATCGCCGCGACAAGAGAAATCTGTGCAAGGAAACTGCAAAGTCCCAGTGAAAGGATTCGCCGGATGACGTTCTTTTTCGGAATCCATGCAGCTTTGTCCAACTTTACGCTTTTGGGATGAAGCAAATACCAGACCGCCAACCCCGCAGTCAGCACCTGCCCGATAACCGTAGCAACCGCCGCGCCCATCATTCCCCATCGGAAAGCAAAAATGAAAATGGGATCGAGCAAAATGTTCGCGACCGCCCCCGCAAGCGTGGAGAGCATCGCAAATTTCGGGCTTCCATCAGCGCGAATGACCGGATTCATCGCCTGACCGAACATATAAAACGGAATGCCGAGCGTGATAAAAAAGAAATACTCTTTAGACAAGGCAAAGGTTTCGGCATTGACGCGACCGCCAAAAACAGAAATCAACGCATCGTCAAAAATAAGATACAGGGCGGTCAGCACACAGCCTGCGGCGATGGTAAAGAACATCGCGTTTCCGACAGAATACTTCGCTTCTTCTTGCTTTCCCTCTCCGAGCAGCCCGCTGACCATGGCACAGCACCCGTCGCCAAAGCAAACCGCAATACCAAGCGCTATCACGGTCAGAGGAAACACCACGGTGTTGGCGGCGTTGCCGTAAGAACCGAGATAACTTGCGTTTGCAATAAAAATCTGGTCAACAATGTTATACAGCGCCCCGACGAGCAAGGATATGACGCAGGGGACGGCATACTTTTGCATGAGCTTGCCCACCTTTTCGGTGGCGAGAAAATTTTGAGATTGTTCCATGGCGGATACCTCCGTAAAAAAATAATGCGTAAGCCCGCACGTTCGGACTTACGCATTTCTGCTACGCAACTATTTTTATTATAACACTTGCAAAAGAAAAATGCAAAGGGCATTTTTCATAAAACCACTTGGGGATTTGCCGGTGCAAATCCCCAATTTTGAACAATGCAAATCATGCAAACCGCTCGGTCCCGCAGCGTTTTGCTATGTAGAGGATTCGCGTGGACAGACAGAAATTCATTTTTCTTTTTTGTCAGGCAAAAATACGATTACAGCGCCTGCAATCCCCATAATTGTGAATATTACAGACCAGTTGAAACTCAAATCAAAGAACGCGTTTTCACCATATCCAATCATCAAGAGAATCGCAACCAAAAGCAACGCGATGCCTTTTAACTGTTTTTTCATAGGAATGGATCCTCCGGTAAATTCCGACTTTGTTTGTTTTAGGATACCACAAATCCTTCCGTTTGTCAATCATCCCCCCACATTTTGCGCAGGAAACGGCAACGTAACAAAATCAAAGAAAATAGATAAAACGCTTGACAAGTTGCGGCACATGTGATATACTTTGCTTGCGACGCAATAGAATAGAAGCAAAAGGGTTATGGGTATAAGTGTGCATTTTTATCTTTTGATAAAAATGTATGCTCCCATTTTGTACGCTTATGTTCATGACCTTTGCTATAAAATGATTGCGTCGCGGCTTGGAGCCTACGTTTTTTGTGCGTGGCTTTCAGCCGCGCACTTTTTTTATTTTCAATTTCATTCATTTGGAGGAAAAACACAATGAAAAAGGCACTCTCTCTTATTTTATCCCTATGCATGGCGGTCGCAATATTGTTTGTCATGGTATCGTGCGGAAACACAGACGCAGAAGGGAAGGACGAGCCGAAAACTGTTTACGGAGATAATCAAAACGACACAACAGACGCAGAAGACAAGGGCGAGCCGAAAACCGTTTACGAATATGATCAAAACGGAAACGTGATAAAATCATCGGATTATGACGCCAAAGGGTACTTAATAAAAGACTCCTATTATGGTTTAGGCGGAAAGCTACAGTTCTATTACGTTTATGAAAATGATGAAAACGGGAACGTGGTAAAGTTATCAGGCTATGACGCTGACGGGAAGTTTATGGGCTATGTGATTCCTGAATATGACGCAAACGGAAATCAGATAAAATCGTCGATTTATGATGCCGATGGAAAGCTTATAGGCTATGAGATTGCTGAATATGACGCAAACGGGAACAAGATAAAATCGTCAAGCTATGATGCCGATGGAAAGCTTGAATATTATAGTGTTTCTGAATATGACGCAAACGGAAACATGATAAAATCATCGATCTATAATGCCGATGGGAAGCTCACGAGCGCTTCTGAATACGATAACGAAAAAGTTACAAAGCAATTATTCTATAACTATGATACCAACGGAAAGCTTAAATATTATGGTGTTTCTGAATTTGACGGAAATGGGAACGTGATAAAGTCGTCGAGCTATGATGCAGACGGAAAGCTTGAAGATTATAGTGTTTATGAATATGACGCAAATGGAAATCAGATAAAACGGTCAATCTACAATGCCGATGGAAAGCTCACGAACGTTTTTGAATACGATAACGGAAAAGTTACAAAACAATTAACCTATAGCTATGATGCCGATGGGAAACTCACGAGAGTTCTTGAATTCGACGAAAACGGAAAAAAGATAAAGGATTCAAATTATGATGCCGATGGGAAACTTGCCAACTATGACGTTTGGGAAGATGATGCAAATGGGAATGTAAAGCATTCAAGATATAATGCTGACGGGAAGCCCACCATAGTTCTCGAATGCGATGCAAACGGAAAAGTTACAAAGCAATTAACCTATAGCTATGATGCCAATGGGAAGCTTGAATATTATAGTGTTTCTGAATATGTTTCTGAATATGACGAAAACGGATATGACGAAAACGGGAACCGTATAAAATGGTCGAGCTATGATGCCAATGGGTACTTAATAAAAGACTCCTATTATGATTTAGACGGAAAGCTACAGTTCTATTACGTTTATGAAAATGACGAAAACGGGAACGAGATAAAATCGTCAAGATATGATGCCGACGGAAAGCTCACGAGTGTTTCTGAATATGACGAAAATGGGAACGAGATAAAATCGTCGAGCTATGATACCAACGGAAAGCTTAAATATTATAGTGTTTCTGAATATGATGCAAACGGAAAATGTATAAAATGGTCGAGCTATGATACCGACGGAAAGCTTAAAAATTATAGTGTTTATGAATATGACACAAACGGGAACGTGATAAAATCGTCGAGCTATGATGCCGACGGAAAGCTCACGAACGTTTTTGAATACGATAACGGAAAAGTTACAAAACAATTAACCTATAGCTATGATGCCGATGGAGAGCTTAAAGAATATTGGATTTTTGAATATGACGAAAACGGAAAAAAGATAAAGGATTCAAATTATGATGCCGATGGGAAGCTTGAATATTATACTATTTATGAATATGATGCAAACGGGAATCAGATAAAGTGGTCGAGATATGACGCGGAAGGCAATTTGATATTTTCCCGTTAAGTACAGTTTGAGCAAAGTAAATATAAAAAAGCAGGAGCCGGCGGCTCCTGCTTTTTTGTGGCGTGGGTAAAGAACTCCGTGAAATTTCTTTTGACTTGCAAATCCGCGCCCTACACGGCGCACGTTCTGCGGGGTTTCTTTTGAACTAAGCTTCTTTTTGATTTAAGCCAAGGGCCTTATAATGTAAGAATTCATGTATTCTCCTTCGCCGTATTGATTGAGGCGATTAAAATCTTTTTCACCTCAACACATCTATCCAAAATCGTTTTGTCGTAATAATATCCGCTTTCAATCAAAAGCTCAAGCCAATACTCTGTTTCGGAGCATTCCTTAAGAGCAATATGTAGCTTTGCTACAAAATCAGCTTTGCCGTGCGCATAAAATGCCTCGCGGATATTCGCACCAATGCTTGTCCCTGAACGCAAAAACTGATTGATTAAAGCACTTTCGCACTTTGCCTCTCGCAAAATCTTGCACGCGCGTATTACTTCCAAGGCAAATGCCTTGGATTTTATCATCAACGGGCTTTCGGACATATTGCCAGTCCTCCTTTTTAACTTTATTCCATTATACCATAAACTTAATTACTTTTCCAACTTTATAATAAAAATTGCTTTTCGCCACAGCGAAAAGCTACCTCACTTCTTCACTTTTCACTATAATTTATTACTTTCCAAAAACCTTCTCGGACGGATTTAGTGAAAAGTGAAGAGTGAAGAGTGAAAAAGTAAAAACCTTCCCGAACTTCGTCCGAGAAGGTTTTTGGCAGGGGCACAAAGATTCGAACTCTGGACACGCGGTTTTGGAGACCGCTGCTCTACCAGCTGAGCTATACCCCTATATCAGTTGTCCGTTTTTTAGTATAGCATAAACGCAGGCAATTTGCAAGGGCAATCCGCAAGAAATATATGAATTTTTTGTGAATTCGCAATTTTCTCACATACCCCATCCGGAAATGGCTTATGCTAATGACAACATGATCTGAAAAGAGGGGTGCGCATGCGGATTCTGATGTTATGCGGCGAAGCCGTGCGCGGCGGCGCGCAAACCCACATCACAACGTTGCTCCGGCGGGACATGAGATCACTGCCGTTTACACTGCCGGAGACGGGGAATCCATCTTCGGCGGCGCGGGCGTTTCGCTGTATTATCTGCCGCTGTCGCTTTCCCGCCCTTGGTCGATCGTTTCGGGATACCGCCGGCTGTGCAAACTCATCCGTACAAACCGCCGCGCCGGAACCCCATTCACGGTCTTACATGCGCACACCCGTCTGTGTGCCGCCATCGGTTGCCGTGCGGCGCGGCGCTATGGATTGGCAAACGTCGTAACCGTACACGGCATTTATCAAAAGCACCCGCTGTTGGCGCGGTTCTGTCAATATGGGGATCACACGCTTGCGGTGAGTCCGGACATCGCTCTGCATTTGATCCGGCAAACGCCAGCTTTGAAAGCGCAACTCACCGTCACCGTAAACGGTGTGGATGCCGTATACTTCTCGAAACAAAACGACGATCAAAGCCCTCCTGCGCAAGGGCATCGCATCCTTGCGCTCTCGCGCTTGGACGCGGATACGTTTCTTCCGGCACAGGCATTGCTTGCAGCTTTGCCGCGGATTCTTTGCCAGTATCCGCAGACCGAACTTTGGTTTGCCGGAGACGGCACGCACCGCGCCGCACTGCAAGAAATGGCTTTGCCGTTGCTCCGGCAATCCCCGCACGCTGTACGGTTTTTGGGGGCGGTAGCGGATGTGCGCGCGCCGATTGCGGCGTGTGACCTGGTCGTGGCGGTTTCCCGTGCCGCCATGGAAGCGATCTTAATGGAAAAACCGGTATTATGCGAAGGACAATTCGGCGCGGGCGGATTTTTCTGTCCTGCGCTCTATGCGCGGGCGCTGTCCACCAATCTGTGCTTTCGCGACGCGCCGCCGACTGACGCCGCGCGGATGGCGGAACAGATCCTTGCATTTTTCCGGATGCCGCAGGCAGAAGTACGCACCATCCTGCAACAAAACCGCGCGTTTATCGCGGCACATTACAGTGTTACGCAAATGTGCACGGATGCGGAATCCGCCTATACGGCGGCACAAAAGCCGCTCCTCTTACTTGCCGGATACTACGGGTATGACAATCTGGGAGATGAAGTGCTCTGCAAAGCGGCGGTTCGGGTTTTACAACAGCACACCCCCTCTGCCCGCCTTGTCATTTTATCCGGTTCCGTTTCCAAATCCCGCCGTCTCACCGGATGCACGGCGCTTTGGCGCTATCGCCTTTGGAGCATTTCTCATTTGCTCGCCCGTGCAGACGCTTTGGTGTTCGGCGGCGGCAATATCCTGCAAAATCAAACCTCCGGACGTTCCCTTGCCTACTATGTATGGTTGTTACGCGTAGCAAAGCGTGCCGGCGCGCGCCGGATCCTACTATCCAATGGCATAGGACCGCTCTTTGGCAATCGCGCCATCCGTGCCGTTGCGGCAAGTTGCCGCCTCCCTTCCTCGGATTCCCACAGCAAAAACCAAATCTTCCGCACACGACCGGTTTCCCTCGCGTCCCCCGAAACGCACTCTGCGGTAAGTTGCCGCCTAAAACCATCCGAAAAAGTTCCGTCAAGCGGCGGGACCGTTTCCCAACTTGCCGTCCCCCGCTCCGACATCTGCCGAGATCCCCCGCCGGACGCCGCACTTCCCGCCGTGCCGATTTTTTTACCCCCCATGCCGCTGTGGGAATTTCCGCAGGTCCTGATTTCCGTGCGGGATGCCGTTTCCCGCACTCAACTGCGGCAACTGGGCATTGCAACCGCGAACGCGCAGATCGTGCCGGATCTGAGCGTGGCTCTGCCACTTGTACCGGATTTTGCCGCGCTTCCCCTGCGTCTGCCGGCTCTGCCGCTTGCGGTGGTGTCCATCCGCATATCTACCGGCAAAGAAGCGACGGCGTTTGCACTGCGGCAACTGCTCCCCCATCTGCGACAAGGAGGCGGCGCCGTGCTGTTTCCCATGCAGCCAAAAGACGGAGCGGCATGCCGGAAATTTTTGCACCGGATGGCGCGCGCATGGCACAGTCAGTTTCCAAAGCAAGCATTTCCCGCGCATGCGGTGCATCTATGCGCGCCAAAAGAAGCCACCCTGCCGGCATTGCTCGCGCTGTTGGCAGATTCGCGTACCAAACTCGTATTGTCCGACCGTTTGCATTTATGGATCTTTGCCCGTCGCTATCGGATCCCCACCGTGCCGCTGCCGGGCAATTTCAAACTGCGCGCATGGAAGGATACCGTGGCAGAAAAGGCATAGGCACGTTCGGGTTTCTGCGGGACTTTTGAAAAAAAGCCTCCGCAATCTACAAAAACAGGGCACGGAAAAAATCCGCGCCCTGTTTTTCTTTTTCATTTATGATACGGCGTATGATGCAAGATCGTAAACGCCCGATAGAGCTGTTCCAGCAAAATCACGCGCATCAGCCGATGCGGAAAAGTCATTTTGGAAAAAGACAGCCGGAAATCGCACGCGGCTTTGACCTCCTCCGGCAGACCGTCGCTGCCGCCGATACAAAGGATCAGTTCTCCGGTGCCGCCGTTTGTCACCTGCTCCAGTTTTGCGGCAAGCTCCTCTGAGGAAAGCTGTTTTCCCTCCACGCAAAGCGCGATCTTATAGCCGCGATGCTCCCGCAAAAACGGCAACAGCTGTGCGTCTTCCTTACATTCCGCATTCCGCAGGCGACAATACGCGCCAAGTCGTTTTTCATATTCCGCCTGCGCCTGCCGAAAATAAGGCTCCTTCAGATTTCCTACGCAGAGGATCCAGACATTCAGCATACAATCGCCTCCCCTGACAGCGCGTCCGGTACAGGGGCAGCGGCAAATTGCATGCGCGTCGCGGTATGCCGCTGTGCCACGCAGATATGGCAATTTGCCTCGCAGAGCTCTGTCGCAAGCTTGGTGAAAACCGTTTGATAAGCAAGCTCCGGCGTGTTATTCTCCGCGCTTAAATGCGCAAGCAAAATCGATTTCACCCCCGCTTTCGCCAAGGCAAGCGCGCAACGTGCGCATTCGGGATTGGACAGATGTCCCCCGTCCGAGCGAATGCGCTGTTTGAGCAAATACGGATACGGTCCGTTCTCCAGAAGATCGGGATCATAATTTGCCTCCAGCACCACGCCGTCACATTCGCAAAGTCTTGCCACCAGACGGTTGGTTAAATAGCCGATGTCCGTCGCCACGCCGATCTTCCCGCAGGGAGCGGAAAAGAAGTACGCCACGCAGGCTGCGCTGTCATGCGGCACGGAGACGGCGGTCACGCGCACGCCGCAGACATCCTCCGTAAACGGCCCTTCCCGCACGCACAGCGTGTCGATCTCCGTAAAGCCCGGCATTTGCGCCGCGGCTTGCGCGGAAGCCAAGGTCATATACACCGGCAGGCGATACCGCTTGGCAAATACTTTTAATCCCCGGATATGGTCGATATGCTCATGCGTAATGAAAATGGCACTTAGCTGTTGCGGGCTCTCGCCGATCGAGGCAAGCAGTTCGGTCAGATGCTTCGCATTCTTTCCGCAGTCCACCAAAAAGCGGACGTCACCGAACCGCAGAAACACGGCGTTCCCGCTGGAGCCGGAACACAGGGTGTAAACAATGGGCGTTTCCATCGGATCTTATTGCAGCTTGGACGTGCAGATCGCACCATAGGGGCGGATGCTCAGCACATGGCACGCGCCGTCTCCGAACACCGCGTCCATTGCCTTGGCGTAGACGGGAACCTCCGCGACCGGCACAAACGCCTGAATCGTACCGGCAAAGCCGCCGCCGTGTACGCGATAAGCCGCGCGTTTCCCGGCGAGCACCTGCTCGGAGATGGCAAGGGCAAGCGACAAGCCTTGTTCCTTCACATTTTTCACGGTGTAAACATTCTGTAAGTACCGGAAAGAGGACGCGCCGGACGCAAGCGCACCGGCAAAGAACGTGTCCAGATCGCCCTCCCGCAGTGCCTGCGCCTGCTTTTCCACGCGCTCGTTTTCAAAGAAGAAGTGAATGGCACGCAGAATCGCGCGGTCGCCCACCTTTTCCCGCAGGGCGGGAATTTGAGGAAGCAGTTCGGCATAGGACGCTTCGCGCAGAACGGTATGTCCGAGCGCCGCCGCCACCGCTTTCATCTCAGCGGGAATGGAGGCGAAATCGTCGTTTAAGTCCGCGTGGTTGCCGCCGGTGTTGACGATGCACAGCGCATAGCCTGCGCCGGACAGATCAAACGCCAGCTTTTCAATGATGGGCGCGGTTGGATCCTTGAAATCAATGGTTACAAACGAACCGACTGCGCATGCAGTCTGATCCATCAGCCCGCAGGGCTTGCCGAAGAACACGTTTTCCGCATACTGCCCGATCTTGGCAAGCTCCGGCGCCTCCACCTTGCCGTCGTTGTAAAAATGGCTCAGGATATTGCCGATCATCACCTCAAACGCCGCGGAGGAAGAAAGTCCGGAGCCCTTGAATACATTCGACGTGGTGTAAGCGACAAAGCCGCCCACTTGCAGTCCGCGCTTGGTAAAGCCATCGCAGGTGCCGGCGATGATCGCGTCAGAATGGAAGAATCTTGCGGGATCGACCGCGATCCGCGCGGTGTCTACCGTATCTGCCGGAAAGCCTTCGCTTTCCACGGTGATGATGCCGTCGTCGGTTTTTGCCGCAACGGCAATGATGTCAAGGTCGATTGCGGCGGCAATGACTTTCCCGTGGTTGTGATCGGTGTGGTTGCCGGAGATCTCCGATCTGCCCGGCACGGAAAACAGCATGCACGCTCTGTCGCCATAGCGCGCGGTAAACGCGTCGATGGCGTTACAATACCGGTCATACTGCGCCGCAAGCGCGGCTTCGCCGTAAAGCGTGGTAAAGATCTTGTCGTAGGCGCCGCTACGGATGCTTGTTTTCAGATGCTCTGCGTGTGACATATTCCAATTCCATTTCTCCGACTGGTTGAATTTTCTTTGCGTTTGCGCAGTCGTCGGCACAGCGCAAACGCGATGCAGGATTTATCCAAAGCCGCAGACATTGCGGCACAGGGGATCGGTTATAAAGACAAGAGAAAGCCGTTTCGCTTGAAAGCGTTCAAGCGGGCAATCGGAACCCGCGAAAAAACGCCGGGATCCTGCGGCATTGCATGCGGCAGGATTTACGACGGCTTGCCGCTCTGTAAAATTCCGCCGCGCACCGCGCGTGCGGGTACGCCGAACAACGGCAATCCTTCAAACGGGGTATTGTGCGCTTTGCCCTGAAAATGCGCGCCCAAAACCGCGCACTCATTCGGGGCAAGCAGGTAGAAATCCGCGGGAGAACCGGGCATAAACGGCGCGGGCGCCGGACGGGACAATAAGTTCAGCGGCATGTCGCGCATCATGGAAAGCAGGCGCGGAAGCGAAAGAACGCCGCGTACCACCAATTCGGTATACGAAACCGCAAACGCGGTTTCCAGTCCGACGGCTCCCGCCGCCGCTTCCGCAAACGAAAGCCTCTTTTCCGCGTCCTCCCGCGGCGTGTGATCGGAGCAGATGCAATCCACCGTTCCGTCCGCGATCGCCGTGCGCAGAGCGTCGCGGTCTGTCTGTGTGCGCAAGGGCGGCTCCAGCTTCACCGCCGTGCCGCGGAACAAAAGCTCCGCATCGCTGAACGTGAAATACGGCGGTGCCGTTTCACAGCTCACCGTTTTTCCCCGCGACTTGGCAAGACGGATATACGCAAGCGACTGCGCACAGGTGACAGGAGAAAGATGTACGCGGCATCCTGTCTCCTCTGCCATTGCCACCGCCATTGCCACCGCCGCGCTCTCCGCACTGGCGGGAAGCGGTTGTAATCCGAGATGGCGGGCAGTGCTCTGACTGCCCGCGCTTCCCGTAAACTGCGCAAAGCGCGGACGCAAAAACAACACGGCATTCCGCTCCGCTACCGCGCACATCACCTCATACAGCCGCGCGGCATCCGGTAACCCCGCATGCAGGGAAAACGCCGCCGCACCGGCGGCAAGGAGCGCGTCATAATCGGGCAGCGTACCGTCCGCCTCCAGTGCGGACGCGACCGGCAGAATCTCACACCCCGCCGTATGCAGCCGTGTGGCAGAATGAATATATTCCACCATGCTCTGCGCGTGAAACGGCGCATGCGGCGGCGATTCCGGCACTGTGCATACCGTCCCGTAGCCGCCGGCAAGCGCCGCCGCCAGTCCGGTTTGCAGGGTTTCCCGATAGGCGTAGCCCACCTCGTACAAATGCGCGTGCAGATCACACAAGGGCGGAATGGCGCGCAGTCCCTTGCACCGATAGGTCTTGGTGTACGGTGCTTCCTCCGCCGTCGGCTTTACCCGTACCCCGCTGCGCAGGACGGTCCCCGCGCCCTCTCCGGTTTTACAAAGCAGATTGGTCAGTTCTCCGTTCGGGAGCAACAGTTCGGTAAACCATGTCAGTTCCATACGCCGTCACCGTAACAGATAGCCGCATCCGCGTGCGCTGACAATCATCCGCACGCCGAACGGCTCATCAAGTTTCTTTCGCAGATACCGGATATATACATCCACCACGTTCGTTTTGCCGAAGTAGCAGTACCCCCACACATCGTGCAGAATCTGCTCACGGGATACGGCTTCGCCGCGCCGGTCGTACAAATACCGCAAGAGCTCCGCTTCCCGTGCGGACAACCGGATCGGTTCGCCGCAAAAGGTCACGCCCTCTTTGGAAAACACAAGCGAATCGGACGGGCAGGACAAAAGTTTGGCGTTTGCGTCCTCCTGCGGTGCCTGTGCGCAATCCGCGACCGGCTCCGCTTTAGGCGCCGGTGGTTTTTCGGCAAACACCGCGCGGAGCGTCTGCGTAAAGCTCCCGATCGGAATCGGGCGCACAAGATAAGCGAGTGCGCCGTCCGGCGCACTTTTTCCGGTAGCCGTGTACGCCACGCACCGACAGCTTTTACAGATCGCCTGCGCCTGTTCCTTCGGCACGCTGTCTAAATCCAAAAGCACCATACTGCCGGGTGCAGGCGTCAATGTGGGGGCACGCGTCACGGCAAATCCCGCCTGTTGTGCCGTCAACTGCAACATGCGGGCATGAATGATCGCGTCCGCCTGATCG
>ERZ808266.526-NODE-526-length-13294-cov-4.475716_pt1 | contig 13294 bp, 13 predicted proteins | sample MGYA00521278_ERZ808266 | MGnify/ENA primary metagenome ERZ808266 (study PRJEB31516, sample SAMN03275591) | gut metagenome | biome: mammalia-associated habitat; material: feces | host: Papio cynocephalus | place: Kenya | collected 2012-08-02 ... | reverse complement strand
TTTCGGTGGACAAACTATTTCGCAGATACTAATGATAAATGATAGTTATACATATGCAGAAGACATAGTATCTATTTGCCGTGCGCATGGTGAAAATTATGATTATATAAAAGGTTTAAGAACTTCTACAACAAAAGGTAGCTATACATATAATTCTCAATATATAGCTGTTTTATTAAGAATAGCCGATTATTTGGATTTAGACAAACAGCGTACACCCATACTGTGGTATTCAATGATGGGTATACATGGTTTTAGTCGTGAGGAGTGGGAAAAGCACTTTATTATCCAGAACGAGAAAAAACTCCGCAAATATATAGATGATAAGTTGCAAATTTATTTTGATGGAAAAAGTTCCAATGCAAAAATTCATAGAAAGTATTTGAAGTACATAGATGACTTACAGTTGGAATTATCAAACGCAGATGATCTTTTGAACACCTTGAATACAGACAAAAAATATAAGTTTAATATTAGTACTAAAATAGCTGACTGTGTTCAAACAGAGGGTTTTAAATATTCAGATCTACGATTAACATTGGACTATGCCTCTATAACAACATTGCTTATGGGCAAAAATATTTATGGAGATAGTCGATTGGGATTAAGAGAATTAATACAAAACTCAATAGATGCTTGCCAGTTAATGAAAGAAATAAAAGGTAGCGATCCTAATATTCCGGAGCCTTCGATACATATTAATTTTTCAAAGGAAAACAACTATGTAATTATTAAAGATACGGGAATAGGAATGACGCTAGATGTAGTAAAAAAGCATTTCCTTAATGTCGGGAAATCTTATTACAAATCTCGTGAGTACTTACATAAAAACTACAATTATGAACCCATAGGACAGTATGGTATTGGATTTTTAGCCTGTTTTTTGCTATCCGATAATGTAACTGTAAAAACAAGATATTATTCTAGCAATGAAATAAATCAAATAGGTCTAGAAAAGAATAGCGAATATGTTGTTACAAGTACTGAAGATTATGGATATTTCTTCGGCACCGAAATAAAACTTGATTATGCCAAATTTTTTGAAGTATTTAAAAACGAAGAAAATCTAATTGCTTTTACAGAAAGGTATTTTTATTCAAATATCCCTATTTACATTTGTAATGATGATGCTGATTCATCTGAGAAAAAAATAGAAAATATGTGTGCCAAAATCATAGATGGTATAGTTAGAGAATCCACCAAAGGGCGGTATGAGCAACTTGATTGTAGCAAATATTCAAACAAATTTAATGGCTGTTTGCAAGTAAAATTCACAACAAAAAATAAATCAAAAATCATCGCTGACATTCCGTACGATAAAGCCTATTTGTTTAATTCAAAAAATGAAAAGTTTGAGTTGTTAGAGAAAGAAAGCAATATATTATATGGATACTACTATATGATAGAGTATTCGATGATTTCTGCTGAGGATTATGTTCGGATTTGCAAAAATAAAAAGAGTATCGAAAAAAAGAGAAATGAAATTATTGCACTTTCAAAAGAACAAAACAATGATATTGTGTTGCTTGTAAGCAAAAACGAATCGTTAGATATAATGCCGTTTTTTTCTGATGAACAACCAAAGATTAATGGTGTCACACTAGAAAAAATAATTGAAAAATCTTTGCTAATATATTATTCAGAAATGCTCGAGGATACTACCTATTGGGAAGATATATTTGTACATAATAATAAATATGCTTATTTGGAGAATTGCTTTGTAACAAGAAGCCATTGGGCATATAGACCTTTTGATGATAAAAAACAACAAGAATTTTTCTTTTACAATAAAGGAATTTATATTAGTGATTTTAGAGGAATTGGATGCAGTATACCTTATCCATTAGAGGCTATAGGTTATATAAATTATACAGGTCAAAATGTGAGGCTTGATGTGTCTAGAAATAACATTATTTCTGGATACACTGAGTTACAACAAGAATTGTCTATCATACTATTAAAATATTTAAAGGAAAAGTTCGCCAAAAACAATGCTGCATTGATAGTATTGATTGATGCAATGATTGAACCATTGCAAAAAGAATAATTTTGGTAAATAGAAGCACCATTGAAGCCTGAACTCTTAAGTTCAGAATTATGGTGCTTTTATTATGTGACATGGTATTAATGAGTTTTTCCAATGTGACATTTTCCTTTTTTTGGATTAAAAGCAGTAAAATACGAAAAAATTCAAATTAGTGCTAAAAGAAACATTCATTAGTCCATCGGTCATAAGGAGTCAATTTTTAAGTTTATAAAAGACCAAGCATATTAAAATAATTTTAGTATGCGGTGGAAATTCTTTTAAAAATATGGTATAATGCAGATAATAAAACAATACTGCGAGGTAAACATGAAAAATAAACAGCCTCCTTTTCAAATTACAAATAAAATCATTGATGATGTTGCAAAAATTTCCGAACAGATAGGCAGGCTTTCTGCTCGTAATCATCTTTCCGCAAATCCGAATCTGCGCCGCACCAACCGCATTCGTACTATTTACGGCTCACTCGCTATTGAGCAAAACACCCTAAGCCTTGAACAGGTTACAGCCGTTTTGAACGGCAAGCATGTTTTAGCTCCATCCAAGGATATTGCCGAGGTCAAAAACGCCTATGAGATTTACGAGCGCTTGGACGAGCTTGATCCTTATTCTGTGGATGATTTGCTGACGGCGCACGGAATTATGACGCGCGGACTGGTAGTTGAATCCGGTATGTTTCGTACAAGACCCGTTGGTGTTGTAAATCAGGACGGACAGGTTGTGCATCTCGGTACATTGCCGCAGTATGTTCCGGATTCAGTTACGGAACTTTTGGATTGGACAAAGCACAGCGATTTGCATATGCTGATTAAAAGCTGTGTGTTCCATTATGAATTTGAATTGATACATCCTTTTGCAGACGGTAACGGCCGCGTCGGTCGGCTTTGGCATACGCTGTTGCTCTCAAAATGGAATCAGACATTTGCATGGCTGCCGGTTGAATCCATCATTCATGACCGCCAGCAGGAATACTACAATGCTATTAACGCGAGCAACAACGCAGGAGAATCAACCGCATTTATTGAATTTATGCTTTCCGCTATCAGGGCATCACTCATTGAAGCGATTAAAATGAGCGATGATATGAGCGATGAAAAAACGGATAAAAAAACTTTGCGCTTAAAGAAGATTGAGCAGTTCCTGCAGACGAACGAATACATTATGAATGCCGATGTACGGGAGCTGTGCGGCGTGTCGGCAGCAACAGCGAACAGAATATTGGCAGGGTTTACAGAAACGGGAGTACTCAAAAAATACCGTATAAACGGACATTGGAAATATAAGTCGGCAAAAAATAATCTATGAAAACAGCGATAGTTTATTTGCCAAAGAGAAAGCAATGTGAAAGTTCGGGGTCATATGTGAAACCTGTGAAAAATCTTTTCCGTAGTCTTGCCACAAAAAACGGTAAGCATCTTACAGTGCTTGCCGTTTTTTTATTTCTTTGCTGTAATTTTACTGCCGCTTAAAATTCATTTTCAAATATATGGCTGTTTCTTTATTCACTTCTTGATATTTGAATTTATTTCTATTAACTCATTTAAAACATTATAACATTTTAAAAAGATGTCGGTGAATGCCGGTTTTCGTTTCGATATAATGTACATTGAAACGGAGGTGATAAAATGGATGTCTTTTTATATTTATTATTACAGATTATTAACGGTTTTGATTGGAAACCGGAATTCGGTGATAGCAAAAACTATAAAAATTGGGTAGCAGTATTAGATTTGAAAACATGTCCGATATGTAGAACTATGCACGGGAAAATCTGGAGAAATGAGGAGAAACCTGAAATAGAACCAGAGGTTCATAATTGGTGCCGATGTGAAATTAAAATTATGAAAACGGTAAAATCCGGAACTGCTACAACAAAAGGATTAGACGGTGCGGATTGGATTCTAAAGTACGAATCAAAATTGCCGGATTATTATTTGACCGGTGCCGAAGCCAAAGCAAATGGTTGGAAACCTAAATTAGCAAATCTATCAACGGCTTGTCCGGATAAGATGATATTTGGCGGAAAATACTATAATAATAATGGTCATTTGCCGTGCAAAGAGGGTCGCATTTGGTATGAAGCAGATATAAATTACAAATTTGGTTATAGAAATAATCAAAGAGTTGTTTACTCAAATGATGGGTTAGTATTTGTAACATACGACCACTACAAAACTTTTTTTGAAATTGTATAGGAGATAAAAAATTGAATTATAACGATTATCATGCATTTAAAGAAATAACCGAAAACCCGATAATATTAGATTTTTCCAAATGCAAATATTTAGGTGAAATTCACTTAATGCTTAAAGAAAAGTTCGGGTTGCCGGAATATTATGGTGAAAATTGGGATGCTCTTTGGGATTGTCTCAGATACTTATTTGATGATGAAAAATATATTGTTGAAGTGCACAATTTAGATTCATTAGATGAAAGGTTGAGAGAAGAGTGCAAAATCATGTTAAGAGTGTTTGATAGAGTGAGCTCTACAGAAAGCAATTTTACATATAAAATCATATCATAAAATCAGCTTTTAAATGTTGCGAGGGTTCAAAGATATATGCAAAATTGTAAAAAATCTTTTCCGTAGTCTTGCTACATATCGAGTATTCATAAGGGATTTGACTTTATGAATACTCGATTTTTTTATTTTGATACGGTTTTATGTACGGAGCAGGTTTTTGCCTGCTCCTTTTGTTACGCCGTTTTCGGCTCGGTTAAATACTCAACTGCAACACCTTTTCTGGTATCTGCGACGATATTCGGTCTGCGTGATACCTCGGGTATCTCCACATACCCGACAAAGCGATAATAGATAACGATTCTCTGCATTCGGTTTTTACCTTTGCCCTCTGTTTCGAAAACATCAATGTGGTCGATGAGTTCACGGAGCAGCGGTGCGGTTAGTCTGTCCATTCGCATAAATCTGCGGATTGCCGAAGTGAAATTTTCGCGTTCCTGTTCGCGCTGCCCGCATTCTGAAAGCTTTTGCCGAAGCACTTTTATCTTTGCTTTCAGTTCCAATCTTTCCGCTTCATACTTGTGGGACAACTGCATAAACCATTCGTCGCTCACTTTGCCGATAGCATTATCCTCATAAAGCTTTTCGTATAGGTAGGCTACGGCATCGTTGCGAGCAATAGCTTTCTGAAGTTCTGCCTCGTCGTGCTTCTTTTCCTTCAAAAGCTCTTTATCGGTCTTTTGAGCAAGCAGTTCGGCAAAGGCTTCTTCGTCCGCGGCCAAAAATTCTGCCATTCTCCGCAGTTCAAGCGTTACCACCTGCTCAATGGCGTCTGCTCTGACATAGTGCCTACCGGGACAGTTTCCTCGGTAATCCACCTTGTTGTTTGCACACACGAAATAGTGAATTTCCTTGTTGATAGTATTCGTGTGATGACGGAGCTTACCGTGGCAATCCCCGCAGAACAGCAAATCGCAGAATATGCTTTTCTCGCCGTTTTTCGGCTTTGGCGCACGTCGTTTTGTTTTGGCTATGAGCGTCTGTACCTTTTCAAAATCGCCCCGTGCAATAATCGGCTCGTGAACATCCTTGAATATCGCCCAATTCTCAGGATCGTTCGGAAGCCTTGTTTTGTTCTTAAAAGACTTTGAGCAGGTCTTGAAGTTGATTACATCACCGCAGTATTCCTGCTGAGATAAAATCTTTTGAATTGTTGTTTTGCACCATTTGTACGGATTAGGCTGCGTTTTCTTTCCGCCTCTCGGAAAACCTTTGCTTTGCCAATACGCCATAGGAACAAGTATTTGTTTCTCCTGCAATATTCGCGCGATAGTTTCGTTGCCCTTGCCCTCAAGACACATTTTGAAAACGCTTTTTACCACCTCTGCCGCCTCCGGGTCGATAACTCACTTCTTTTTGTTTTCAGCGGATTTCATATATCCGTAAGGCGGTTGAGATAAAGGCTCACCCATTGAGCCGCGCAAGCGATGTGATGAACGAATTTTCTTAGATATATCCCGTGCATACATTTCGTTAGAGAGATTTTTATAAAGAAAGGTATTGTCACCCTGCGGTATCCACAAGGTTGTAATGGATAACAATATCCCTGTATTTTTGTTGACCTCTTTGCTTTCGCTCACCAACATCAATGCAGTTAATGAGTTCAAGCAGCATTTCACGGTCAAGCGTTTCTACGGCGACATATTTCCGTATATGTTTTAGATAGACATCAATATCATTTTCACTCTTTGCCGTCTGTGACAGCTTTTCCGTAAGTTCCTGTATCAGTTCCTGTTTTTCCGACCGTTCGGCATCATATTTCATTATCAGAGTTTTACATATGCCTTCCGGAACATTACCTAATACCTTATCCTCATATAAAACCTGCGTCAGCCTTTCAAGCTCCGTAATCCGTTTGCACGCCGCTTGCAGTAAGCTTTTGTCCGCTTTCTGCTGTGCGGCATTTTTCTTTGTCAATGTTTCAAGTAATTCCTGCCTGACCTTTTCTTCGTCTTCAATCACCCGTTTGGCACGGCTCTGTATATCCTCAAGCACAATTTCCGTCAGCGGTTGCTGATAGATTATATGTGCCGAACAGGCGGCTTTACCGCTTCGTGCATAGTTTCCGCACATAAAATTGATATACTTCACCTTTCTTCCGTTTTTTCGGATATGGTTTTCTTCGTGATACCTCATCTTAAAACCGCAATCCATACACCGCAGCAATCCGCCGAACAGGCTTGGTTCACCGGCACCCTTTATTGTTCTCGGCTTACAGTTCCGCTTATCAATTTCAACACAGGTGTTCCAAGTATCCGTGTCTATAATAGGTTCGTGAGTGTTTTCAACCTTTATCCATTCGGATTTGGGTTTGTCAATCTGTTTGTGGTTTTTGTAGGATACAGTACCCCGTTTGTTCTGCACCATATGTCCGATATATACTTCGTTGCGAATCATCTTTTTTATGGTGACATCATTCCACAAATGATTGCGATAACCCACGCTTTCCCTGCCTGTTTTAAGATAATAATAATCTCTCGGTGGCAGTATATGCTCTTCGTTCATAAGCCCTGCAATCTTGCGGAAACCATAACCCTGACAACGGTAACGGAACAGCTTGCGTACATTCTCTGCGGCTTCCTCATCTATGACAAATCGATGTTTATCTTCGGAACTTGCTGTGTATCCGTAAGGTACATATGCTCCGAGATAATTTCCGGCTTTAGCGTTTATCTGTTTTACCGCTTTTATTTTCTTGCTGGTTTCTTTGCTTTGGAACTCGTTAAACAGGTTTTTGAACGGCATAATATCATTATCGCTGTTAAGAGTATCTACGCCGTCGTTTAACGCTATAAAACGCACTCCGATTATCGGAAACAAATAATCGGTATATTGTCCCACTTGAATGTAATTCCGCCCAAAACGGCTTAAATCCTTTACGAGTATAAGATTTATTTTACCGTCCTTTGCGTCTTCAATAAGCTTTTGTACTCCGGGGCGTTCAAAGCTTGTACCGCTTATACCGTCATCACAGTATATGTCTATTATTTCCCAATGCTGTTCCTCACAGTATTTGGTGAGGATAAGCTTTTGATTTTCTATGCTGACAGATTCGCCTGATCTTTCATCGTCACGGGAAAGGCGTACATAAATACCGACTCTGTATTCTTTTTCTGCTTTTATGGTTAATCCCTCGCTTTCCGCAGACTGTCGGCGGTATTATCAAGTTTATTATACCGACAATACCGCCGCGAGTCCAGACTTTTATTGCGTCCTAATTATGAATTTTATACAAGGCTTATATATTCTTATCTCTGTCGGCATTTCGTATAGCAAGCCGCAGCAAAACATTATCAATATTTCTGCTGCCTTCGAATACACTTTTAACCCGATAGACCGTATTTCCAATTTTATATTCCTTAACATTATTTTCTTCGCCTTTGCCATCTTTGAATAACCGTTCATAAACGGACGGATATTCCCTTGGCATTTACTTACCACCTCAATAATCAAAATTATCGTTGCCTGACGGGATGTATTCCTTGCTCACCATTTCACACTGTACTTGTTTTATTTTTTCATCATCAAGAAAGCCCTCCAAACCGTCAAAGCTTTTTGTGTCTGCGTACAGTAACGCTTTCCGTCTTGCTATCCGCTCAATTTTTTCAAAACTCGAATATCTGTCACGGTCAATCAGGTCGGCAACTGCGGAAATATTGGCATAATATCCTGCGGCGGAAATTATTGTTAAACGGTTTAAAATTCCCGCAATTTGTTTTTCAAGCTTCGTTAATTGCAGCTTAACTGTTTGTCCCACGATGCCATCAATCAGTTCAAGATTATCTGTATAACTTTCGATTACCATATATTTTTTCACGGCGTTTCTCACTACTTCCGATACAGTACGGTTTTCTTTAGCAGCAATAATTTCCAATGCTTTTTTATCCGCCATCGGAATATAGAAACAGATACGCTTGTTTTCAGATTTTACAAAACGATTTTTTTCAACCATAAAATCCTCCGTTTTTCGGTATGACAAAAATCATACCGAGAAGTCCGTTGTCATAACCCCAAAACCACCGTTGAAAACTCTGTTTTCAAGCGGTTTTTTGCCGGAAGTTATGACGGCTATTCCTGCCTTGCCTTCAAAATCTGCCATTTTGTGGCTCGGCTTTCCTCGGAAGGGGCGGCGGACGGACATTTTTCAGTAATTTCAAAACTTACACCTCCTATGTTTTGATGAGGATAAAAAACAACTCTCTTGTCTGAATTATTAAACAAGAGAGCTGTTGCGGTAATATATTCAGTTGTTGCATTTGATGAGGAAAGAATAATTTTTTTCTCATCAAACATTTAAGTTTTATACCCTCTCATCTAATGTACTTTTTTGAGAGGTTTTGTAGGGGTGTATTTCTAAATTATTTACATATTGTTTATATTTATAGGGGTTTAAGTTATAAAATATTATTTTACATAATCAATATTTTGGATGACAAAAACTAAGCCGTCAAATCTATATATGATTTAAATTTATTGAAAATCCAACTGTCTATCCGCACATAAGCATTAAAATTAGGATTTTCTCCTCTAGTAAATGCAATAGCTTGATAGCCATATTCAGACGAATAAATATACATTGGACCGCCACTCATACCACCAACATTGTTAATGTTCGTACTACGCAACATTCTATCATAAGAAGCTGTCACCGTTCCCCAAGCTCTATACATTATAAAAATTTCGTTTCCATCACTATCATAAAGTTTCGGATAACCATTTACATTGACACTTGTGCCATTATATGATGCACTTTGTGTTCTCATTCCAAGCCAGCCTACACTATTACCAAGATTAGTATTTAATCTTATAATCCCCCAATCATCTGTTTCGTCTTGATTGTTTGCCCAATTGCCACCTACTTCCATAGTTGTCGATGTAGCACTTCCGTAAGGACTTGATGCACCAGCCCTCGCCGGAGTAACTATAACGGAATTCGCCCAATTATCTCCACCGTATTCAGTATTGTAAATACAATGTCCACAAGTAGCAACCGTATTAGGTCCAAGCATAAATCCTGTACCCCTGTATCTGCCTTTGTCCGTACGAATATCAAGATAAACAGTATTCCGGTATTGTCCACCTGTCGCAGGGGTTACTGCTACCCAATTTTTATTAAAAATCGTGTTGGGTTGAATATCGCTCGGAGGATCAACAGAAAAACCTTGCGGAACAAAAGATGCGGTATTTTGCTCAATTTCTGTTTCGTGTTGAGAAGCAATAACAGCATCACTTGTTGCAGGTATAAATGTTTCAGTTCCGCTTGCAACATCATACAAATACGAGCCTATTCTTTCCGTAGTTGCTTCTTCTGCTTGAACTGATGATACACATATGCTTGTTAAAAATACAAATATTATCAAAATTACAGATGATGTAGTTTTAATTTTTTTCATAATAATTTCCTTCCTATTTTATTTCAAATTGTTCAGATTGCAAATTTCCTTTCGTAAAACGATATATGCCTTTTTCCAATGGTAAATGGAATATTTTTTCTAAATCCAAAGTCCGAGAAGCGGTTTCACCCGGCTGTAAGACACGCTCTAATGTCATAAAAACATAGTCATCTTTAACAGGAATAGTTATCCACTCTCCGGAATTTTGTTTTTCTAACGAAATATTATACACTGGAAATGAATATATTGATTGACTATTATTTGTTATTGTGTATGTTATTTTTTTAACACTCGTTGAATATTTTTTTTCTTCAACCATAAAGGCAATATTTGACACATCACTTTTTTCTACAGTATATAATTGTTCGTTGGAACTGATTTCAGAACATTCATTTTCAGAAATTTGAGAAGCATTATCGCTTTGTAATGAGATGTTTTTGCTTTCATTAAATATATTGGATGTTGTATCTTTAGAATTATAAGAACATCCGGAAATAGTAATTACTAAAATTAGAATAAAAGGTAGTAACAATTTTTTCATTTACCATACCGTCCATTTCAGTTTAATCATTAAATGCTTTTTCATCTTAAGTTCCTTTCTTACTCAACCAATATATCAAATGATTGAGTGTAAACAATTTTAACACCTCATATGCATATTATCAGATATACACCGATATTAAATTACTATTATTTCCACATTTTCATCACCTTCTTATTTGTATTGAGCGGATAAAAGAATTCTATTACCTCATAATTCTTATTTTTCCCCTCTATACATACAACAATCGACATTCAATATTAGGTGACAACTTTTTTGAAATTTTTTTATAAACAAAAATCAATAGCTTAGGAATATAATATAACAAAAACGCATAAGCTCTGTTTAAAACAAAAACTTATGCGTTAACTACTGATTTTTATACTCCCATAGCCCAAATAAATCGGCAGTTTTCGCACAAGAATTTGAGAATTTACAAAAATAATTTTCATAGAAAACACGCCCTTTCTTTGTCTGTTGTTATTTTAATACACTAAACCTGATATTGTCAATAAAAATATTGCAGAATGACAAATGATTGTCACTCTGCATTAGATTTACTTGGTCAAAAATATATATCTGCTATTTTTTGTTGTGATGCTTATGTATTTCCCCATACGCTCAATTTCTCCATAACCTGTAGTCAGACGAAAGTTCTTTTTATCAGTCAGCATTATAAATCGTTTGTTTGGATTTTTGTGCTGACTTTCACCTATATAAAGCGTTCCTTTACAGCCTGTAAACTTACACCGCCAATCCCATTCATATAAAGGCGTGTCATTAAGCTGCTCTACCGAAACGAGCGTAACATTTTCAAATGTTTCAATTATCTTTGCCATACGCTCACCTCATTCCCTGTACATCTGACATTCACGGACAAGACTCATTATTTGCTCGTCGCTCATATCGGGATAACATTCTTTGAATTGCCGAAAAAGTATGTTCTGACTTTTTGCCAACGAACGGTTAATACTGTTGCAATAATCCTGCATAGTGCCATTCAAAGCCATTTGAGCGTATTCTAACGGTTTTTCAATCTTTAAGGCTTGTAATTTGCCATTTGCTTCAATACCGCATTCAAGCTCACTTTCAACACCTTTGCAAAACAAAGACATTTTCGTACCGTCACGGAAGATAATATCCACCGTTCCGTCATTCCAATTATAATTGCATTTTAAGATTTTCATATAGCACCTCTAAAATTTCATTTGATAATACCGCTCAAGTCTGCTATATGTTTTGCTTTTTACCATTCTTTATCAAAAATTCTCATTTAAGATATTTTTGAAAGGGGCAATTTCGCTCTCGCCATCCTCACTGTCTATTCCGTCATTTACGGCGATAAACCGAATATCGTGATCGGGGAAATACACATCAGTATAATTACCGACTGAAACATAACAAGTGTGTTTGCGGTGTGTGCACCCAAACGCGATGCTTGCTAATGCAATGCCATTTGCAAGCGAATAGAATTTGGTGCACCCAAATTCAGTGCTTGCTAAACCCGTGCTTCTAATCTTCGGATAAAATAATACAATCATAGGCATACCTCCTTTCCGAAAAAATTGCCGTTTAACCTGATGGCGTTTTTATATACCCGCCCGGAATTTCACCGCGCAGTCGCTTCGCTCTGTTTGCTGCTCGCATACATCATGGCAAAGTCATATCTCCATTCAGCCGGTCATTCAATTTTCAAGGTGCTGTTATCCGTCCCTCCACCAATCGTCAAAAATTAAAGAAAATATGCATAGTTTACGGGAAAATATTTTGATTTAATTTTTGGTTTATTGCTATTGATCACTCTCACCCAGCACTCTATATTGGATTGCTGAAAAAATATCGGAAAATTAACCCCTTGCCATCAATTTTTCTTGATAAATTTTTCGGGTGTAACTCAGTTCTACTATTAGCGGAACACAAACAAGAAACTTATATTTTTTCAAAGCTCCCCATTAATCAAACGACAGAAAACGATTTGTATTGAGCCGAACATTTTTGCATTTTCAAAAGACAACGAAAACAATCCCTTTCGCACCGTATTACGAAAGGGATTGTTTTATAGCACATTATATTTTGTTAAATAAAAAAGCACAATGGGAGCTTGCCTTCCCATTGTAGGGAGAGGGTTATCGGCTCTGCGTCTTAGCGTCTGGCTCTTATTATACAATCGGTTTAATATGGCACCTTATTCCCATCGGAAGAAGCAAACGGCGAGAATGGTGCAAAGTGCGGCAACTCCAAGCATTACGCAGATCAGTAACAGAATGCTGCCCGTGCTGACACCTAAAAATGTGTTTTTCATCATCGTAAGTCCCTGCGTCAGCGGGAAAACGCTGACGATCTTCTGCATCGCCTTTGGCATGACCTCAATCGGCAGCGTTGTGCCGGAAAAGATCAGCATGGGGAAATAGAGGATCGAGGCAATGACGCTCGCCTGCTTGGTGTCCTTTGCCACGCCGCCCACCAGCATACCGACGGACAGGGTCGAGAGCATGGTAAGCAGCCAGCTTCCGAGAAAAGCCGGAAGCGAACCATGCAGCTGCACGCCCCACAAAAGCGCCGCAACAGACAGCGTCGCAAGGGACACAGCACAGTAGCCAATATACATGGACAACTCAACACCCAGAATGAATACCGGGCTGACCAGCGTAACACGCAGTCGCTTGAGAATTTTCAGCTCACGCAATCCCGAAACAGCCAGCGGCAGACCCATAAGTCCGCTTGCACAAATGGCAACTGTGCTGACGGCTCCGAAAGACTGCTCCATGAATGTATAGTCCGCACCGTCATAGGCC
>ERZ808266.524-NODE-524-length-13352-cov-7.915319_pt1 | contig 13352 bp, 17 predicted proteins | sample MGYA00521278_ERZ808266 | MGnify/ENA primary metagenome ERZ808266 (study PRJEB31516, sample SAMN03275591) | gut metagenome | biome: mammalia-associated habitat; material: feces | host: Papio cynocephalus | place: Kenya | collected 2012-08-02 ... | reverse complement strand
AATAATAGCGGTAATGATAATGCACTATATCACATGCCGCTCCGGGTCTTGGGTGTCCCAGGCCCACGGGGGTGCGGGGGTCGCAACCCCCGCGTTAGTAGATTATTTATTATTTTATTTCTCGTTTAGGGCATACTACATATGGGTACAACTACCGCGCCGCGCCGCGCAACATTGCACTATATATAGTGGGTATAAGTAAAACTTATATATCAAACAAAAAAACGTCCGAGTTATAAGAAAATCTAATTATACAAATATCAATTTATTTGATATAATATAGAAAAATGAAAGGCGGGACGAACCCGCGGGAGGATAAAAAAATGAAAATTTTATTTAATGGGAAAGAATGCGAAATAATCGCGGCGCGCATATATGGCGCGTTTGGCCACCGTCAAGCAATGGCGTTTGAAAAATCGGAGATATGGAATTTTTCCGACGATAATAATGTGCGGTTTATGGCGTGGTTAAACAATGATTTTACAAATTGCGAAAACGCCTACACATTGGGGGTTGTTATTAAAAAAACAAAAGACGAATGTATTAAAGAATTGCGCGGACAAGTTTCTGACGGATATTTTGAAAATGCGCGATGTCACAAAATAGATTATGTCAACACTGATGAGTTGCGAAATATAGCCGAATTATTCAAAGATTGGGGGCGCTTTTATGAAATTAACATTGTATTATGAAAACCGGGGCGGGCTGAGATTCAGCCCCGCCCAAGTGCAAAGAATTGCACGCCGCCTTTCCGACGCGGCGGCGGATGAATTTATAGAAGGTCTTAACGTGCTTTTTGATTGGAGGAAATGAAAATGAATGATGTGTTTTTAGAAGTAAAAGATTTGTTTGATGTACTCAAATATTACAATATAGATGTTTCTCAAAAACATCTTGATGTAATTTTACAATTGACAAATAACGGGAAAGGCGATTATATTTTAGAGCAACAGCAACGTGCCGGGATTCCCTGGCAAGGCATTGCGGGAATTGCCGCGGGTGCGCTTACCGCGACATTTACAAAAAAACAATGCGAAAGAATAACATACTGCTTATGTTATCCCGAAGAAGAAAACGGACGAACGACCGTTTACGAATTGACGTATAACCAATTGCTAACGATTTATCAAAAGAAATATCGAGAATCGCGGCCGAGTTATAAGCAAAAAAAAATATAACTGACACTATGAGTTATAAGAAAATCCGATTATACAAATATAAATTTATTTGATATAATATAGAAAAATGAAAAGCGGGACGAACCCGCGGGGGGATAAATGCTTTTTTCAAAATGAAATACGCAAAACACAAATATTTCACAATCGAATGGAAAAAAGACAGCAAATTATATTTAGTCGATGTTGCGCGGTTTCACAGATTCGCCTCTTACCTGGCGGCGAATCATGCGGAGGGCTATTTGAAGTGCAAGAATCAATACAACACAGACGCGACCCCGGGCGAGTGGGTCGCATGCACTACCGAACGCCCCTGGTATTCTGCCCCGATAAATTGGACTATTGATAGTGGCATAGGCTATTGCATATATTTGCGAACGAGAAAAGGGCTTTTCAGAATTTCAACGGCTAAATATGTAGACGCTGGCAAACGTATAGGCGGATACAAAGGGCTAAAAATCGTAAACGAGTATGCAAAAAGACTTTTCAATAAGCATGTACAAAAAATATGTGGTTTCACCGACGGCAGAACCGACCCGGAAAGAATGCATTTGTATAAACAATGCAACTGCCGCCCAATGATTTGGATTTCGGATGAATGGCGCGAAAAGATAATCCCGGCTTTTTTTAAAGCAGATTTTTCAAGCGCCTATCCAGCCGAGGCGGGAACACTTCCGGACCTTAATACGGCGTATGAAGTATATGGGCATGCAACACTGGAAGAATTTCCCGAATACGATTTTGCATTCTATATCGAAAGTGGGCATATTGTAGAACGTGGCAGATTTTCGACTTTTGATATTTTTAAAAGCAAATGGTATAGCCAATTCGCCCCCGCGCCCCGCCAGGTCGACCCGTCCACGGAGTGCGTTGTGTTTATGAAGAAAACACAAGACATTTCGGAAATATGGAAAAGACTATATAAAAACCGCAGGATTGACGATAACGCCAAAGCGGCCATGGTGTCAACGATAGGTTTCTTTCAAAGCGAAAAGTATAACAAAGCAACCTACATGGGGCATGCGTCGGCGGTTATCTATTTAAGGCACATAAAGAAAATGCTCGACAAAATAGAGCAATTAGAAAAAGAGGGAAACGAAATAGTCATGATATCAACGGATTCTATAGGGTGGACGGGTCAATATTCGTCTTGCGCGACGGACGCCAAAGACCTGGGAACGTTTACTTACGAATGCAAAAACGGAGCGGCGTGTATAAAGGCAAACGGCGTTTATGCCTATCAAGACGCAGACGGGCGAATAATCGGAGTTAAACACCAGGGCGCGAAAATAGCCGATGAAATCCATCTTGACGCGATAACGGATATAAAAAACATACCGATTCAGTATGTTTTTATAAAAGACGAATATATAAACGGCTTGCGGATTCCTAAATTTGACGTTGAAAAATTGGAATACGAACAAGCCGAAGAAATGGGGTTGTTATAAGTTGCCGAAACAGTTCACAGAAAAGTTTTTTCAAAAAAGCTATGAAACTTATCTAAAAAAAGTGAAAGACGCGGGAATGAAAACGTACACGGACGCGAAAGGAAGAACGCGCACGTCTGGCGTGCGTATGCAACAGCCGCGGGCGTACGAACAGTACAAGCAAATTTACCAAATAATGTATAGTGAGACGCAGGGCGTAAACACATTACGCCGCATAGTTTCCGAGACACGCGCCACTAGCGAAAAGCAAGTTGCGCTCGCGTACAAATTGGGCGCGCATGTCGCAAAAGTTCGCCCGGACATTGTGGCGGAATCGCCCAAAATTTCGGAATTGCGCCGCGCAACAAATGCAGAGGTTAAACAATATATAAAGGCATTTCGCCAATTAAAAGAAGAAGAATACGGATTTGCAAGAAATCCCAGAACGGGACGGCTTGAGGATTGGCAAAATGAAGTACTGCGAAAAGATGAAGAATATCAAGTTTATAAAGCCGAGGTCGGCTCACCGTAAAAATAGAATGGAGAATAAAAAATGATAGAATTATATGAAATGTACAAAAAGGGCTTTGAAGCGGGCAGAAAATTTGAAAGAGAACACAAGGAACAATACAAATGTTACAAAGTTTATATTGACGAAAAAGAATTTGAATTTGCGACATACCGCGAGGCACTCCGGTATTGCCTTGCAATGGGCAATAGAAAAAACGCAATCTATGTTGAATACTATAACCCACAAATGCGGGTTAGGTTAAACGCGGCGGGGGAATAAAAAAAATGGGCATTTATCAGGAAAGCGGATATATCAATTACGAATGGATGAAAGAACAGGGGTGTACACTGATTTGCATTGTTGCCCCACGCGGCACGGGAAAAACGTTTACAATTCTTGATTATTATTTGCAAAAAAAAGAACCGATAATTTACGGTCGGCGTACCAAAATGCAAATGATAACCGCCGCCGACAATGTGACAAGTATTTATAAGCCATTGAACATTGAACGCGGGTATAATGTGCGCGGGGAATTTTGCAAAGATTCATATGCAAAATTTTGGGAAGAGGACGAAGAACACGGGGAAAGGCTCGTTGCGTTCGGCGCGCCGCTGAACACTTTCTACAACGTCCGCGGATTTTCTGCGGCAGAGTTTAACGACCTTTTCTTTGATGAAGCAGTCCCCGAGCCGACCGAACCCCAACGCGGGGGCGAAGAAAAGGCATTTTTGAACATGATAGAGACCATCAACCGCAACCGCGAGTTGTCGGGGGGAAAACCTATAAACATTACCATTGCCGGGAACAGTGACACATTGAACGTGCCTATATTCCGCGCCCTTGACCTTGTTAAAATTATTGAAAACTTAGTCAGGACAGGGCAAGAAATGTATATTGACAAAAAGGAAAGTATAGCCGTGTTTAACCTTGTCAATTCCCCTATTGCCGCAAAGAAAAAAGAAACATTCCTTTACAAGCGGACAAAAAACAAGTCGTTCGTTGATATGGCTATAAATAACAAATTCCGCGACCTGGACGCGTCCGAATCAAGTATAAAAACGTCCGCACCTCTCGTGGAATATATACCGCTTTATAGCATCGATGGCGGCGAAATTTACGTATATAAACATAAAAGCCGCGGAGAATACTATTTTTCAACGAAAAAAACCGGGGCATTTAATAAAAATTACAATTTATACTTGACAAGCGAAAGAAAAGAGTTTATACTAAAAGAGAAAAAAACGCTGATAATGATTATCGAACGCAAAGCGTTTTTTGAAAGTTTCGATGTCAAAGCGAAGTTAGAAAATGTTCTTTTTAATTCGCATTGATAACTTTCTTTCTTCCTCCTAATTTTTCCGCGCCCTATATGGGCGTGGTAAGGGCGTTTGCTGGGATAGGTCAGCGGACGGAATCCGCCCCATGCGGTAGACCACCGCGAAAGGAATAAACGCCCTTGCCAGACCCATATAAACAAGAAAGGAGTTCAACAAATGGATTTAAGCGCAATTGCAACAATCGTTTCAAACCTGGGCTTTCCCATCGCTTGCGTTATAGCAATGTTCTATTTCTTGCAAAAAGAACAGAGTTCACACAAAGAAGAGACGCAGAAATTGACGGAAGCCATAAACAACAACACCATCGTAATGGAAAGAGTTCTTGAAAGACTTAACGAGAAAGAATAAGGGGGTGAAAGAAATGAATAATGACGATATTTTAACGCTTGCACGTGCGGGATATTCCCGTATAGAAATCGAGCAAATGCTCAATCCTACCACGCCCGCACAGGAGACACAGACGGCAGAACCTGCACCGACTGCGCCCGAAAAAAAAAATGAACCCGTTCAACCTACGGATTTTTCGGGACTTGCTGAAAAAATCGAGAAATTGAGCGAAGCAATTTACCAAAAAAACGTTGCAGAATCGGAAATAAAAGAATCTGCGGCGGAACAAACCCTTGACGCCATAATGGCGAAAATGGTGAAATGAAAGGAGCAATAAACAATGGCAGTAAATGACCTTACCGTAAACCAAGCGGCAACTATCCTAAATGCAATAATGCAACAGGCGAACATAGGCGGCGACCTTGTCACGATTGACGGAAGCAATTTTGTTTCCGTGGGACAAACCGTGCTGAAAGCGGGTTATGACGTAATTCTTAACGCAATTTCACAGGTTCTTACGCGCACTATTTTTTCGGTCCGCCCTTACGAACCGAAATTCGGAAATCTGCGCCGCACTGCTGAACAGTTCGGCAACATGACCCGCAAGCTTAACATTGCGGACAGCGATTTTGAAAACGGCGAATTTGACTTGCCCGCCGATGGGTCAGCCGTCGACCATTACAAAATCAAACGCGCAAACGTTCTTCAATTGAACTTCTACGGAATGAACAACTACGAATTGCAGTTGCCTACGATTTTTAGGAATCAGTTAGATATTGCATTTTCAAGCCCTGATGAACTCGTGCAGTTCTGGGGAATGATAACTCAGAATGCATACGATATGCTTTCACAGGCAGAGGAAAATCTTGCTCGCGCAACCGTTGCAAACTTTATCGGCGGTAAAATCGCAAGTGCCGCGGCTGGCGTTGAAAGCGGTAACATAATCCATCTTTTGACGGAATATAACACAGAGACCGGACAGGAATTAACCAAAATAACCGTAAAAGAACCGCAGAATTACCCCGCATTTATGCAATGGGTATATGCAAGGGTGCAGGGCATTTGTTCGCTTATGACTGAACGTTCCGAAAAGTTCCATACGAACGTGACCAACAAGGCTATAAAGAGACATACACCCATGAATAGGCAGAAAGTATATCTACTTAACCCGACCATGTACGCCATGGACGCACGCGTCCTTGCTGACCGCTACCATGTAAATTTCCTTACATATAGCGACTATGAGGGTGTGAACTTCTGGCAAGACATCGACAAGCCCGACCAGATAAAGGTAACACCCGTTTACTTGAAGAAAGACGGCACACTTGAAAATGTCGAAGCAAAGAACACCATAACACAGGCTGACATATTCGGCGTTGTGTTTGACGAAGAAGCAATGGGATATACGTTCGTTAATGAGTGGGTGGGCGTAACCCCGCTTAACGCAAAGGGCGGATATACAAATACGTTTTTCCACCGTACGGCGAAGTACTGGACAGACTACACAGAAAACGGCGTAGTTCTTTTAATGGACTAACCCCGCCGCACACGAGGGAGCGGCAACGCTCCCTTTTATTTAAGTTAGGAGAATGAGAAAATGAATATTTTAATTGCTTGCGAAGAATCGCAAACTGTTTGCAATGAATTTAGGAAACGCGGACACTTGGCGTATTCTTGCGACATACAGGACTGTTCGGGTGGACATCCTGAATATCACATAAAAAATGATATTTTGCGCGTAATACAAACGCCATGTATTTTTTCAACAATGAATGGCAGAGTTCATTATATAGAAAAATGGGATATGATAATTGCATTTCCGCCATGTACATATTTGACGGTAACGGGGAACAGATGGTTTAATGAGCAAAAGTACGGGGAAAAGGCTATTGAAAGAATAGCACGAAGAAATGCGGCCATCAATTTTTTTAGAGTATTTGCGAATTCAAATGTTGAAAAAATAGCAATCGAAAACCCGGTCGGGATAATGAACACACTTTATAGGAAACCAGACCAAATAATACACCCTTATTATTTTGCAGAAAATAGCGATGATAAGGCAAATAATTACGAAAAACGCACGTGTTTATGGTTAAAGGGTTTGCCCAAATTGACATACGATATAAAATGCGAACCGCCCGCGCGATACAAAGCAAAAAGCGGTAAGACAATGCCAAAATGGTATGCGCAACTTTGGAACGAAAAGCCCGAAGAACGCGCCAAAATTAGAAGTAAAACGCCCCAGGGATTAGCAAAAGCAATGGCGGAACAGTGGGGGTAAAAGAAAATGGATAACGATAAAATTATAGAAATCATGCAGAATTGCTTAACATATGGCGGCTCGTGCGCGGGCTGTCCGCTTGCGAGTATTGAAATGTACGACGCCGACGATACATGCACATATAAAATGATGATTGCGGCATTGACAGTATTAAAAGAGCAAAAAAAAGAAATCGAAAGATTATCTAAAATTATAGAATTATAAGGGGGTGAAGAAATGGCAACAATACTGTTATATAGCACAGGAAAAAGAACAAATTCAACGCTTGTTCCCGAATTTACCGCGGGTGATAGTTACGAAAGCACCACTTGCGAATTTTTCGAGCCATTGGACATTTTGAACCCTACAATCATATTGAGAGAAGAAGCATTGCCCAATTTGCCCCGGGCGCTTTGTAAATATAACTATGTTTATATTCAAAGTCCACTCGAACGGTATTATTGGATAACAAAATGGACACGTGACGGCGGATTATGGTATGCAAATTGTACGGTAGATTATTTGGCGTCTTTTAGGACAGATATATTAAATACAAAACAATATGTGTTAAGAGCCAACAACTCGAATCTCTGGAATAACTACATACCAGATACACTATACGGCTATAATTTCTTTTCATATAGTTCGTACGAATTTTTGACAGCAACGGGACAGGGGCGCAACTGGTACGCCTATCAATCAAATAAACTTACAAGAAACCCGTCAAGCGACTATAACAATGCAAAACTTTTGTATGTGGTGTGCAACGCAACGTTGAATTTAACATCATTAGAAAAAAACCAATATTTAGCAGATGGCGAAAAAAAGGGCAGTACAAATACATATGTTTTTCCGATAGGCGCGTTACCATATATACTTTCTAACCTTAAACGAAATTATGAAATAGACAGCGAAAACGTGAATTTGGGAAACTTTATTCAAAGAATGTTTGTTTTGCCAATACAACCGTTAGAAACGCATTATTTAATTCCGAACGAAAACCCTGCATATCAACGCAAATATTTAATATGCGGAAGTAGACTTGATGCGGAAACGGACATAACAAAAGGGGATGCACAATTCCCGAATCTTAACAAAACATATTGCATGATAGATATGAATGATACAGACCCATCATTAACGGATTATACAATAAGTGGTTCTAGATATTTTCGACCGTTAAATTTAAATGCGGTAAGTGAATATACTTTTAACTGTAATGTGAAAGTATATAAATCTGCAATTGATTTTGAAAACGGACCGAATTATGCGACATACACGTTACTTTTTGAACCGTTCGGCGAATTTTCGCTTGATTCAACACTTTTTGTTGATGGGGATGAATTGCAAGTAAAAGTAACTATTGACCATAACACTGGCAATGCGCAGTTAAAATATGCCGTTATATCAGACAAATACAACGTTATATGGTATCCACTCTCAACAACAAATATCGCGTTAGATGTTCAATGGCAAAGTGTGGTTAATAATGCTAATGCGTGGAGTAGACAGCACGTCGCGCAAGCATTCGATGTTGTAGGAGCAAGTATAAATAATTTGACAGCACCGATAAAAGGGGCGCAACACGGACAGTCAGCAGTTGGCAAAGCAATAAACGGAATAATTGCCGGAGTACAAACATTACCAGCCGTTGGAGAGGCAATATATAATTTTGTCGAAAAAGCACCGATTAGAAATGTGTCAAATGTTGGCGGAACAATAGGATGTTCAATTATGACTACCGCCCCAACTGTATATATAAGAAGATTATCCATAAACGGGCGAGATGATGCACGCTTTGGACGTCCAGTATGCCAAAATATAAAATTATCCGAAATAGGAGACGGGATATGCGTTTGCCAAAACGCCACATTTGGCGGCGCGGGGATAGGAAATCGAGCCACCAGCATAGAAAAAACAGCAATAGAAAACGCATTAAATGGGGGTATATATCTTGAATAGTTGCAAACCGCCTTATAAGTACGAACTTATAAACAAATTAAACATTATGAAGGTACCGTCAACGGTACATTTGAAAGATAACAAGAATTACGAATTTTTCGTACGTTATCTCTTACAAAAGGCAATGTCAGTATTTAAGTTTACAGTGCCGAAGCATTGGTCACTTGACTATTTTCTGTACGTGCTTTTCTGCTCCGGTTTTATCTGTGTGTTTGAAACGAAGAAATTCGGAGTAATTCCGCAGTGGTGCACAATGGAGGGACTGAACGTTTTTTACGAGCCAAAAGCCGCCAACGTTGCAAACCCTGCATTGCCGCAGATAAAAACCCTTGAAATCGGTAAAGACTGCGTAATAGTTAAGTTAACGCCCGACTACCTGGGCATACTTGATATAATATCAAAGTACGCCGCACAGATGGCGTTGTGTACGGAAGCATTCGAGACTAACACATACAATACAAAGTTTGCGTATGTGTTCGCCGCCAAGGACAAGAGCGCGGCGCGGAGTTTTCAGGAAATGTTTGACCGTATAAGCGCAGGCGAACCCGCCGTTGCAGTCGGTGACAAACTCTTTGACGAAATGAACAAGCCCTTGTGGCAACCGTTTGCGCAGAACGTCTCGTCAACATACATTGCGCCCGAAATCCTTACAACCCTTAAACGCTGTGAAGCCAATTTCGATACCGAAATTGGCATACCGAACGCCAACACGGACAAGCGCGAAAGGCTCATAAGTGATGAAGTCAACGCAAACAACGTTGAGACGTATTCTAAGGCGTCCTTATGGATGGATAATATAAAGTTAGGGTTCGATGAAGTAAACGCCAAATTTGGGCTTGATTTGCGCGTAGAATGGCGCATACAACCCGATATAGAAAGGAGCGCAGATAATGCAACCGCTGATATCGATACTGACCCTGTACAAAGCAAACAATGATTTGTTCAAGAATCTAAACTTGCCTACACAATTACAGGACATGAAAGACGCTATAATAACCGACATTTTGTGCGAATGCGGCGAACTTAACGCCACATATCCAAACCCCGATTTTATGGTAAACATCATAGGAACGTGGAGTAGTTTATGGCTCCCATCGTGGCAACGCACCGCAGACGCGCTGTACAAAGAATACGACATAACTGCTAACTATACGCGCAAGGAAACGGAAAATGTGGTACATAAGGACACAGGCAATACCACCACCCAGACCGACAGCACAAGCACGAGCGAGGACACGAGCGACATCTATAAAAACTCGTTTAACAATGACGCACAGGCAAAAGCAGGGACTAACAAAAGCACCGCAACGGTTAAAAATGATATAACAAGCACCACGGACGAAAAAAAGGACGGCACAAGGGACACCACGCGCGATATATCGGGATTGAGCGGCACAACCAAACCGCAAGAACTCATACAAGCGGAAATAGACCTTGCAAATAATAACATCGCGGCAATTATCGTTGAGAATTTCAAAGATAAATTTTGCGTTGTAGTTTATTAAAGGAGATATAAGGAAATGGCAAAGAATCTTATAAACGATTACCCATATACCAACATGACATACCAGAATGTAGACTGGCTCGTAGAAATCGTTTCAAAACTTGTTGAGAAAGGCAAGGACAACGGCGAAATTAAAGCAGACGATGAAGTCAACGCGGCATACGGTCAGTTTATAAATAACTACCCGTATACGAACATGACATACCAGAATATAGACTGGTGGATAAATAAAGTGCGCGAAATCGGCGCGGAGCAAGTAAAGTTAATCGCCCAGATGGAAACACTCCAAGCGGACGTAGACAATATCGTTGACAAATTCGGCGATAAGGTTGATAAACTTACAACGGCAGAGACCGTGTACGCAACCGATAACAGCACCCCGCCCAAAACCGTGGGCATTCGCTACACCGAGAACGCGGGAGAAGAAGGAACAATAGTTATGCGCGACGGTATAGGCAGTATAGCCGTACCCACAGCACAAGACGCACAACAGGCAGTGCCTCTTGAACAAATGCAAGCCGCCGACAGTGAATTAAATAATAAGATAGAAGCACTGGACGCAAGCACGGAATCAGCACTTGCGGGAAAGGTTGACAAGGTCACCACGGGCAACAAGGTTTACGGGACGGACTACACCGGAAAGCAAACAACCTATTCACAGACAAGCGGACAAGCTACGCGGTATACCCTCGTATTACGTGACGTGAACGGTTGCGCAAAGGTAGCCGACCCCATAGCCGACAACGACGCGGCAACAAAAAAGTATGTTGATTCTCTGCCCACCGGCGGCGGCTGGACAACGATAATCGACAAGACATGGACAGAGGACGAACCCGGCACAACAACGAATCATTTAATAGCAGTATCGATTCCCCAGCAGTACAGAAAAGCGATGAAAGCGTTAAAAATTACTGTATATATGGACACACCGCAAACGGGCGAAATATACGAAGATACAACGAAGGGTAGCCGAGACGGCGCAATATATTTCAGAGACCTTAACAACTCAACAAATCGTAGGTTGGTGAGTATTAAAGGGCTACCAAGCAAAAAGACAACAGATATCACTGTTGACTTCAACACAACCAATGTTGCGTATGATTCACAGTACGGTAGCGGAAATTATGACGCGTCCATAGATTCTTACGGTATGATTAGATTAAAAGACAGTACAGGAAACTATATAGAGCCTGTCCCCACTGACCCAAGCGTTATTTTGAATAATTCAAAAATAACAAATGTTATGCAGTCAGGCTCGGAAGGGGCGGTAGACTGGACAATAAATTCATATTTGCCCAACAAGTCGCACAGTTATACATATAATCTTACGACTGCCCCGGTTATAGTAAACTTCAAAACAAATGACTATTACAACAGCGAGCATGCAGACCATATAATATCACAAGTAATAGAGACAGACGACCCCGAACACCTGCCCATAGGCTCATTTGTAAACCCTCAAAGAAGCGGGCTTGTTTGGGTAGCGGCAGTTGACATTAACTATACTACAACAATGCCAGTAAGTTATAAGAGTATAACGGTTTCTGAAAATGCAGTTGTTGGCGAAACAATTATAAATACAACAAGAGTATATGCAAAAAGAAACACAATGACATCGTTCGACCAACTCAACACAGCATTAATAGTTGATACAGCGGATATGTATATAAACCCGTGTTCGGACGGATACCCGACAGAACTTTATATTTACCCCGGGCAATCTGGGGGAGATACGGTTAATAAAAAATATATTATGTATGCAGGCTCTCGGCTGATAGTGCAAGCCCAATATTAAAGGAGTGATACAAAATGACAGAACGCGAAAAAATAGTGTCTACCATGGCGCAATGGATAGGTTACAGCGCAAGCAACGGCGGACGGAATAAGATTATAGATATTTATAATTCATATACACCGCACCCGCGCGGGTACAAAGTAAAATATACCGACAATTGGTGCGCTACCACGGTCTCCGCCGCGGCAATACAAGCCGGGCTTTCGGATAAAGTACCGATAGAATGCAGTTGTGGGCAAATGATAAACATTGCAAGCACGAACGGAATATGGATTGAGGATGACGCATACACGCCGAAACCTGGTGACATTCTGCTTTTTGACTGGCAAGACAGCGGAACGGGGAACAATACCGGATGGCCTGACCACGTAGGACTTGTTGAGAGCGTCGCAGACGGTTATATAACAACGATAGAGGGAAACACCCTTGTGAACGGAGAACGAGCCGTAGGACGCAGAAAAACCGCGTTGAACGGTAAATTTATAAGGGGATTTATAACCCCCAAATATAGCGAGGTGGAAAAAGTGAAAATAAGGGGAACACTTGACGGTGCAGATGACACAATGTGCGGCGGTTGGGTATATGACGGCACGGACAAACGATATGAAGTGCATATATACTTGTACAACAGCACGGGAAGCGTTGCGACGGCTTATAATGGCATTATAGCGGACAAGGAGCGCGCAGACCTTAAACCCGCAGGTATAGGCGATGGAAAGCATGCATACACCTTTGTACATGACTTCATAGACGATGTACCCGCGGGTAAATACACGGTAAGAGCATATGCCATAGCGGCGGACAACTCCAACCCGTGTATAGGGGAAAAGCAAATAGAAGTGCGTCCCAAATCACAACGCCCGGACTACGACCCCGTCAAGGAGTCCAGAGAACGGCTCAGGAAGGCATTAGAGACCACGGAAGAGACGAAAGGCATATTAGAAAGCCTAATTAAATATTGGGACGAGAACCCGCTCTAAATCGCTCACAGAGCATACACCACCCGTTGCAGGGTGGTTTTTTTGTGCGCAAGGGGTGGAAGCGAACAGAGTGA
>ERZ808266.523-NODE-523-length-13355-cov-2.816090_pt1 | contig 13355 bp, 10 predicted proteins | sample MGYA00521278_ERZ808266 | MGnify/ENA primary metagenome ERZ808266 (study PRJEB31516, sample SAMN03275591) | gut metagenome | biome: mammalia-associated habitat; material: feces | host: Papio cynocephalus | place: Kenya | collected 2012-08-02 ... | reverse complement strand
ACGTATCGATTCACCGACAAAATTCTTGAGATCGCCAAAAGCTATTACCCGGACGAGGACGTTTACTTAGCAGGCGACTCGACGAATGAATACGATTTTGAAAAGTCCTTCGCGGTGGATAACGCGGTCGTGAGCATCGTGTCGGTGCTGATCGTTCTGGTGGTGCTGCTGTTTACATTCAACTCCGCCGGTATGCCGCTTCTTCTGATCCTCGTCATTGAGGGCAGTATCTGGATCAACTTCTCGTTCCCGACGATCACGCATAAATACCTCTTCTTCCTGGGATATCTGATCGTTTCGTCCATCCAGATGGGCGCGAACATCGACTATGCCATCGTCATCGGCAGCCGCTATCAGGAGCTCAAGCTCAAGACCGGCAAACTGTCTCGCCGTGAGGCCATCATCGACACGCTGAACTTTGCCTTCCCGACGATCATTACCTCCGGCTCGATCCTCGCCATCAGCGGCTTTTTGATCGGCAACCTCCCCTCCGAGCCGGTCATCGCGGGCATCGGCGAGTCGCTTGGCCGCGGCACGGTCATCTCCATTTTCCTTGTCATGTTCGTCCTGCCGCAGATCCTGCTGGTCGGCACGAAATTTATCGAAGTTACCTCGTTCTCCATGCCGGGCGTCAGCGTCGGCGAACGCAAAACGCTCTCCGGCAAGGTCTTCGTCAACGGCATGGTGCGCGGGCAGATCCACGGTACGGTCCACGGCCAGATCTGCGCGATGGTCGACGGCGATGTCGATCTGAACGTTGTTTCGGGCTCGGCGGAGGACGAAAACGCTTCGGACGATGCGCCCGGCGAAACCCCGCCGGACAGTCAGGAGAGCTCGGAACATGACAATGCGCAAACGGAAGGAAAGGAGGAGCCGAGCCATGCTTAAGCATTCTAAAAAGCTTCTTACGCTTCTTCTGGCACTGTGCCTGCTTTCTTCCGTCACGATCCCTGCCTTCGCGGATGCGGAAGAAAGCAAAACGATCATTTCCATTTCCACGGCGGACGATCTTGTAGAATTTTCGGCCAGCTGCGCCTTTGACGCATGGAGCGAGAACCTGACGGTCGAGCTGCAAAACGACATTTCCTTAGAAGGCGTTGCGTTTACGCCCATTGCCAGCTTCAGCGGCACCTTCCGCGGAAACGGCCACACCATCAGCGGCCTGAGCTTAACGGAAGGGCTGTCGCTGGCGGGACTTTTCCAGCGTGTGCAGCAGGGCGCGAGGATCGAAGATCTGAACGTCAGCGGCACGGTGAAGGCTTCTAGCACCTGCGAGGCGGCGGGCGGTCTGGCCGGTCGGAACGAAGGCGAGATCCTTCGCTGCTCGTTCTCCGGAAGCGTCGCGGGAAGCTCGATGGTGGGCGGCCTTGTGGGCGAAAACACGGCCACGGGCGTCATCGCGATGTCTGGCTCCAACGGCGCGGTCACCGGCAGCAAAATGACCGGCGGCGCGGCGGGCTCGAATCAGGGCCAGATCTTAGGCTGCACGAACGGCGCGTATGTCAACACCGTCAGCGGCGATCAGGCCATCTCGCTGGAAAACGTGAACCTCGATTTTTCGCTCGACATGACGAAGCTCACCTCCGGCGACGCGCTGCTTTCTTCGTATGACACCGGCGGCATCGCGGGCTACAACGCGGGGACTATCCGCGCGTGCGAAAACACGGCCATCGTCGGCTATCAGCACGTGGGCTACAACGTCGGCGGCATTGCGGGCCGCTCCTGCGGCTACATCCTCAACTGTACGAATTCCGGCGCGGTCTATGGACGAAAGGACGTCGGCGGCGTCGTGGGCCAGATGGAGCCTTACATTGAAATGCAGCTGACGGAAAGCAGCCTGTCCAAATTACAGACCCAGCTCGACGAGCTCAGCGCTTTGGTCGACAAGGCTTCCAATGACGCAGAAGGCGGCGTGGGCGGCGTGACATCGAGCCTGAACGGAATGTCTGATTATGTAAACTCTGCGGCAGACGCGGCGAAGGATCTGAAGGTCAACATCGACGCCAGCGGCTCGCTTTCCGGACAGGGCGGGGCCAGCGGCTCGGGCGGCATCACCGTCACACCGCCCAGCGTATCGGTAGACGGCGGGGCAGGACACGGCTCGGGACTGGACATTTCCGTTGAACCGGGCTCTGTCTCCATTGACCACGGCTCCGGCATCGGCGCGGGCGGGTCTGTAGACAGCTCGGACTTCGGCATCGGCGCAGACGGCGACGTGGACGTTGGGGGACTTCTTACCGGCGGCGCGCAGATCGTGGCGGCGCCTGATCTCGGGAACCTCAACTCTGCCATCGGCGGCATCTCCGGCCAGATCGCGCGGCTCAACGGCGCACTGTCAGGAGCCGCAGGGACGCTTGCAAACGATGTCCGAAGCATTAACAAAAAGTTCAGCGAGATCACGGATACCCTTCAGACGGCAATCGACGACGCGGCAAACGGCGCATCCGATATCGTCACCGACGCGTCGGCCATCGATATTGACCTCGTGACGCTCGGCAAGGTCAACCGCTCAGATAATAAGGCCTATGTCGACGGCGATCTGAACGTCGGCGGCATTGCGGGCTCGATGGCGATCGAATACAGCTACGACCCCGAAGACGATGCGACGCAGGGCCTCTCCGCCGAGTATAAGCGGCAGTACGAGCTCAAGGCCATCATCCAGAACTGCACGAACGAAGGGACGATCCAGTCCAAGCGCAGCTACGCCGGCGGCATCTGCGGGCGCATGGACTTAGGTCTCATTACCGATTGCAGAGGTTTCGGCAGCGTTTCGAGCGAATCCGGAGACTATGTCGGCGGCATCGTGGGCCAGACCGGCTCGACCGTGCGGCAAAGCTACGCCAAATGCACGCTTTCGGGCGCGAAATACGTCGGCGGCATCGTCGGCGCAGGCGCGGCAAAGACTGTCTCCGGCGCGGCCAGCACCGTCTCCGGTAACTACAGCATGGTCGAAATTACGAGCGCGACGCAGTTCTCCGGCGCGATCTCCGGCAGCGACGCGGGCGATTTCGCGGAAAACTACTTTGTGTCCGACACGCTGGCAGGTCTCGACACCGTGAGCCTGTCCGGCAAGGCAGAGCCGATTTCGTATGACGAGCTTCTTAAGGTCGACGGTCTTCCGAAGGCCATGCGGCAGCTGGAACTCAAATTCGTGGCTGACGATCAGGTCTTGAAGGTCGAGACGTTCAACTACGGCGACTCTTTCGACGATTCCGTCTTTCCCGACATTCCCGAAAAGGACGGCTATTACGGCACGTGGGACACGACCGATTTGAGCGATCTGCACTTTGACACGACCGTGACGGCTGTATATACCCGCTATGTGACGACCGTTCCCGGCGAAACGCGTCGAGAAAGCGGCCGGCCCGTCTTCTTTGTCGACGGCAGCTATGATGAAAGCGCCGCCATCACGGAGCAGGCGCTGGCGCAGTCCAATTCCGGCCTCTGCCCGGTGAGCGCGGGGCTCGGGCAGGCGATCAGCCACTATATGTCCGCGAACCCCTGGTATACATGGTTCTCGCGGCCGATCACAAAGGAGGTCCTCGAGCAGTGGAGCCTGACGCTGCCGCAGGACGGCGCGACGACGCACACGGTGCATTACTTATCTCCGAGCGAGTCTACACGGCATCTGACCGTTTTCCTCCGGCAGGACGGCGGATGGAAGCGCGTGCAGACCGATACCTTCGGCAGCTACCTTACCTTCGAGGTAAGCGGCGAGCAGGTCGAACTTGCGGCGGTAACGGTGATGCAGATCTGGTGGGTCTGGGCAATTTTGGCGCTCATCCTTCTCGGCGTTCTGGCGCTTGTGATCATCCTCATCGCAAAGGCTGCGCGGAAGCACAAAAAGGCGCACCCGGTTTCCGAAAATGAGGCTGCACCGGACGCACCGCCGCAGAAGAAAAAGCTCCCCATCTGGCTGACGGTCGTTCTCATGCTGCTGGCGCTGGCGGCGGCCGCGGCAGCGGTGTGGTTCTTCGTTTTGCGGTCACACTTTGCACCCTATGAGGCGCTGGTTGAGCTTCATGAGCGTTCGGAGCTTTCGATGGACGCGTCCCTGGATGCAGAAGTCGATGGGGAAACGCTTTCTCTGGAAGCAGACTTGCAGCGAAAAACCGTAAATGGCCACCGCGTGACGAAGGCCGAGATCGAAGACCTTGCGCTATACTACGCGGAAAATCTCGTTGTGCTCGAAAACGGCACAGCCTATCAACTGACGAGCAGCTTCCCGGACTATTCGGCGATTCTGGAAAAGCTTCTGCCGCTCTATAAGAACACGAGCTTCACGACGCAGCGCGACGGCGACGAGACCGTCTACGGCGTGCGCGCGGAAGATGACACGGCAAGAGCGCTTCTGTCCATTCTCCTGCCGGACAGCGCAGGGGATCTTCCGGACGGGCAGACGGTGTCGGCAGAGGTGCGTATGGAGGGTGGAGCGGTCGAGCTGATCACCATTTCCGCCTCCGGAACGCTGAAGGATACGAAGCAAACGCCCTTTACGCTTAGCGTGACCCTAGACGATCTTGAACCGTCGACCGACTTTTCCGTGCCCGACGCGGTGCTCGAAAGCCTGGATAAAACGTATGCAGACGGCGAGCTTCCGGTCATTACGGAGGGGCTTGTCCGGCTTTTGACCGGCTGGTCGAACCTGCTGCATCAGGACACGCTTGCGGCAGATCTTGAAATTTCCGTCGACTGCGGCCCGGTCGTGGTCAAAAACGCGCTGCGCTATTACCGCGAAACGGTCGATGGCTCGGCCGTCAACTGCATCAACAAAAGCGGCCGGAACATCTATTTCTCCGACGGCGGCAGCGTCGTGAACGCAACCGGAGACGAAGCCGGAGACGATGCAAAAACGCTTACCGGCACGACGAAGCTGCTGGACATCATCTATCTCGTCTGCCAGAACGGCGATTTTGAGCTGACGCAGGAGGGCGGCACGTACACCTACAAGCTCACGCTTGACGATCAGAGCATGGATGAGATCCTCGCGGCGCTGGCCCCGGACGCGGAGAAGCTCGACATTACGTTTGAAAACTGCTATGCGGAGGTCACGCTGACGGACGATACAGTCTCGAAGCTGTCCGTTTCCTGCGGCGGCTCGGTCAAGGTGCTTCTGACGCAGGCCGGCGCAAGCGTTACGGCGGACATCACGTTCACCGACGATGAAATGCCCGAGCCGTCAGACGATGTGTTAAGCGCCCTTCGATGATTTTGCAAATGCCCTCCGGAGACGCCGGAGGGCATTTTTCCGCGTAGTGCGGACACGCTGCGGCCCATAAGGACGGATTTGACGCACAGTTCAGAAAAATGGACGCGAACCACTGAAAATTCGGCGTTTTTTTCGGCGCTGCTTCTTGCCGGAAGGAGGGCCAGCGGGTATAATAAGGCAAGAATAACCGGGAAAACCGGAATTGAGCGGAGGAACAGCATGAAAGCTATCGTCACCATTGTCGGCAAGGATCAGGTCGGCATCATCGCGAACGTTTGCAGCCAGCTTGCGGCCTGCAACATCAACATTCTGGAGATCAGCCAGAAGATCATGGACGGCTTTTTTACCATGATGCTCATCACGGATCTGACCGGCTGCGAAAAGCCGCTCGACGAGGTGTCCGACCTTCTGAGCGTGTGCGCGAAGGGCAAGCCCCTTTCCATCCGCATCCAGCGCGAGGATATGTTCGACGCCATGTATAAGCTTTGAGGTGCCGCCATGCCGAGTTTACAGCACGTTATCGACGCGATCGACATGATCGACAAGCAGCACCTCGACATCCGCACGATCACGATGGGCATTTCGCTTCTGGACTGTGCGGACGAGGACGCGAAGCGCAGCTGCGACAAAATTTACGATAAAATTTGCCATAAGGCTGAAAATCTGGTGAAAACCGGCGAGGCCATCGAGCGCGAGTTCGGCATTCCCATCGTCAACAAGCGCATTTCTGTCACGCCGATGGCGCTCGTCGCCGGAAGCAGCCGGACAGATAGCTACGTGCCCTTCGCCGTCACGATGGACAAGGCCGCAAAGACCTGCGGCGTGGATTTCATCGGCGGCTTTTCCGCGCTCGTGCAGAAGGGCTTTACAACCGGAGACCGAAAGCTTCTCAGCTCCATCCCGCAGGCGCTGGCGGAAACGGACCTTGTCTGCTCGAGCGTCAACGTCGGCTCGACAAAGGCCGGCATCAACATGGACGCCGTGGCGCAGATGGGAAAAATCGTCAAGCAGACTGCGCACCTGACCAGAAATCAGGACGGTCTTGGCTGCGCGAAGCTCGTCGTGTTCTGCAACGCCGTCGAGGATAACCCCTTTATGGCCGGTGCGTTCCACGGCGTGGGCGAGGCCGAGTGCGTCGTGAGCGTCGGCGTTTCGGGACCCGGCGTGGTGCACCACGCGCTGCAATTCTGCAAGGGCGAACCGTTTGACGTTGTCGCCGAGACCATCAAGAAGACCGCCTTCCAGATCACGCGCATGGGCCAGCTCGTTGCGTCCGAAGCGGCGAAGAGGCTTCACACCGAGTTTGGCATCGTCGATCTGTCCCTTGCACCGACGCCTGCCGTGGGCGACAGCGTGGCGCGGATTTTGGAGGAAATGGGCCTTGCCGTCTGCGGCACGCACGGAACGACAGCGGCGCTGGCGCTTCTCAACGACGCGGTCAAAAAGGGCGGCATCATGGCCTCCGGCCACGTTGGCGGCCTGTCCGGCGCGTTTATCCCGGTCTCGGAAGACGAAGGCATGATCGCGGCGGCCTTGGAAGGAACGCTGACGATCGACAAGCTGGAGGCGATGACCTGCGTCTGCTCGGTCGGCCTGGACATGATCGCCGTTCCCGGCGAGACGAGCGCGGAGACCATTTCCGCCATCATCGCCGACGAAGCGGCCATCGGCATGGTCAACAGCAAGACGACCGCCGTCCGCGTCATCCCGGTCGAGGGAAAGACTGTGGGCGACATGGTCGAGATGGGCGGCTTACTCGGCTCGGCTCCCGTCATGCCGGTGCACGCGGCTTCGAGCGAGGCGTTCATCGCCCGCGGCGGCAGAATTCCGGCTCCGCTGCAGAGCCTTAAAAATTAAGGCAATACCGCAAACACTTTTGGCCAGGGCTTCTTGCAGATTATGCGGCGCCGCCAAAGAAATTCAAGCAAACCTGACACGTTAGAAAGGAAAATCTTATGAACCAGAACATCCGGAACGCGAAAAAGCACTTTGAAAACCTTCCGCACGTGACGCTCGGCTTCTTCCCGACGCCGTTTTACAAGCTGGAAAACCTGTCAAAAGATCTCGGCGTGAACTTGTATATCAAGCGCGACGATTTTACCGGCATGAACCTTTTCGGCGGCAACAAAATTCGAAAGCTCGAGTACCTGCTCGGAGACGCGCTGGCACAGGGCTGCAAGGCCGTCGTGACCTACGGCGCGACGCAGTCGAACCACGCGATGGAAACGGTCTCCGCCTGCCGCCGCTGCGGCCTGGAGCCGATCTTGTATCTGACGGCCGTTGTGAAGCCTGATGAAAAGGATGTCCGCGCGAACCTGCTTCTCGATAAGGTCATGGGCGCGGAAATCAACATCGTGGACATCGGCCCGGACGAAACGGAGGACGACGCGGAGGCGCGGTCTTTCGTGATGGGCGCGGAGCACGCGGCCAGACTCACGGCGGAGGGCATAAAGTGCTATGACGTTCCGATGGGCGGCGCGAGCCACGTGGGCTCGATCGGCTTTGCGGCAGGCTTCGTGGAGCTGGCCGAGCAGCTGGACGCAATGCACGTGAAGGCAGATTATGTCTACCACGCGACGGGTACCGGCGGCACGATGGCAGGTCTCGCCGCGGGCCGGAAGCTGGTTGGAAGCACCGAAAAAATTCGCTCGATCTCCGTCAGCCCGAAAAACGAGTTTTATCTGACGAAGGTGCAGAACCTCGCCAATCAGGTGCTGGACGATCTGAGAAGCGATGTGCGCGTCGACAAGGACAAAGACCTCTACCTTGACCAGAGCTACTACGCGCCTGGCTATGAGCAGCCGAACGAAAAAGCGAGCGAGGCCATCCGGCTGCTTGCCAGGCGCGAGGGCCTGTTTGTTGACCCCGTCTACACCGGAAAGGCGCTGGCGGGCCTCATTGACCATATCCGCACCGGAAAGGTCGAGCAGGGGAGCACCGTCGTCTTCTGGCACACCGGCGGCGCAACCGCCCTGTTCGCCGAGCAGGAAATGCTGGGGGATATTTTCTAAAGCAAACGTGAAGCCGCCGGAAAGCACAGCTTTCCGACGGTTTTTCCTCAATTGCGCACGATGTAACACGAAATTGCGCGAAGGCAATCGCTTGTTACCTTCGTTGTAAACTATAATTGACACCGATGCACACCAAAGTTGGTTGCATTTTCCATCAAAATTCGTATGATAGACACAGAAAGGAATTTTTGATGCACACAATGATTGAAAGGCTAATTGAATGCCGGAAGGCCGCTGGACTTTCTCAGACAGAGCTCGCTGAGAAACTGGGGCTGAGCCGGCAGACCATTTACAAATGGGAGACTGGAACCGTCATTCCGGCTGCGGAGAACTTAAGCGCTCTTGCAAAGCTCTATCACGTATCACTCGACTGGTTAGTCAACGGCGTAGACTTTGCAAGGCCGCAGACAAGAGACGAGGAAGCCGCGAAGGCGGAAGAACCTGCACAATCCGGCAACCCCAGAAAATCCATCAATGGCTGGCGTATTGCCGCATTGGTCTTGGCCGCTTTACTTATTTCCGTAGTGGTTTACGGGATCGTCAGGTATCAGATAACAACGAACACGACACCTGTAACATATATAGAGCAGGAATCAATGCCTGAAAACGGTGGCTTTGATGTGATTTGGTAAGACACTAGGAGATTGTTTATGAAGAAAAGACGTATTTTATCTTGCTTTTTGGCAACAGCGATTCTGTTACTTAGCGCAGTTTCCGTCAGTGCCACGTTCGTTTCGCCATACGCGACAGGGAAGTTTTCGCTTGATGCAGAAGGCGGGACGTTTACACGATCGAATAACACATTCTCTCTTGAAAAAGGAGAAGAGGTTTCCATCAGTGGCGTTTTTACGCCTAAATCAGCCAACTTGAAAATTGGTATTCTCGATTCTTCTACTGGCGTTTTTTACTCGCAATCAGCAACCGATGGTGATATAGATGTGACGATTACCGTGCTTAAACGAGGCTATTATTACCTTGCTGTCCGGAATAACTCAGATGACATTGTTTCAATCGCGGGTTTCGTGACGTATTGAATTCTTGCGTTCTTTACTAAAGTGGCCATTTTATAAAGATATACATTCAACAAAACACTTTTCAACGACAAAAAGGAGGAGACTATGAAAAAAAGACTGTTTGTATTCTTACTGGTTCTCGCAATTGTGATTTCTCTCACTGGTTATGCATTTGCCGATGAAGAGGAATCGACAGAGAACGCGGTAACTTTTTATGAGTATGATTACATCGATATGCTCAACCAATCCACGCCTCAGGAATTGGAAGAACTGGGTTATACAGAGGAAGAAGTCGACGAAATCACCCAGACATATGAACGCGATATTGCGGAAAAGGCTACAATGTCCGATGATGAGTTATTGGCCTACGGATATACGGATGAAGAAATTGCCCTTTTGCGTGCATTTGCAAGCGGCGCTGAATTATCGGTGGAGGAAATGCGAAATCTAGGCTCAACTTGCACTGGCAGCCTTTCTTGCCAATGGATAACAGACCATGCTGCGCAATTCACCTACTCTTGGACATGGAATCGTTGCCCGTCTATTAGACTTACAGACTCTTCCGCACTTCGCTGGATTGCTTATAACGCAGATGGTACCGAGATTGGTGTCGAACAGACATCAAGCTCTATGTTGATTGACTACTATGTTAAAGGCACAGCTGCGGGGGATGGATGTTATGTTTATAGTTCCCTTGGCACAAACGAACCAAATATCGACTTCAACACCATAAATATGCAGTTTCCTGCGTGGGGAGCGTACACAGGCACTAGTGGGATCATGGAAGATTGCTATGCAAAAATTGGTAAGGTTAGCGTCTCAATCAAGGTTCCAACGGGTGTAAGTCAAAATATTGATCACATCTTTGTGGCTGGCCTCTATGGACATACGCTTTTAGGCGTTGGCGCACCCTCTGTATCGGTCTCGAGTGGTTCGTGTGCAATTAGTTTCACAGCAAACCTTGATATTGATGCGATTGCATCCAGCAGAGGCACAATTACGCAGGGTTCCACGAATATCAAATACTGGTGATCGCAATTACTGAAAATCTCTTGTATTATGCTTTAAGTACTAATGAGTAAAAAAACTAAAAGGGTATTGGGCGGAGGATTTCTGGTTCTGCTCGGCATATTTGTTGGTGGAATGCTGGACTTCTACCCATTCCTTGGGAATGATCTGATTGCCCGCGAGATTCAGTATAGCACGTTTATAATCTGCATGACAGTAATTCTGTGCACAATTGATACAAAAGAGAAATAGTAATATCTTTTTTCAATGAACGCAAAAAGGCCGCCGGAAAGCTTTGCTTTCCGGCGGCCTTCGTATTACTTCTGATAATGGCTCCACATAGTATCGGTTGCTTCGCGGATGGACTTGGTGACGTCTTCGACAAGCGCGGCGTCCCACTTTTCGGGGGCTTCGCGCAGGAAGGACGTCTTGTCCACGCGGTTATCGAAAATGCCGATGGGCACGTGATACGTGGTTCCGTACGCGTTTACCGTCACGGTGTTGGGAACGTCGCTTGTCTTCACGAGATATTCCATATCGTCGCAGCCGTACTCGCCCAGCATGACCGACAGCGGCACGCCGTGGTGCAGGTTCGAGCCGGGATCGTTGGGGTCGGCGCGGTCGGCGTTTTTGCGGCGGGAGATTTCTGGGGGGGACCCGATGGCGAAAAATGCCGCGGGGCGTGACCCAGATGTACAAGATCGCCGCGTTTTCCAGAATCTCCGGGCAGAACATCGGAAGCGAGTACTGGTAGCCGTCCGAGCCCGTCAGCGGCATCGACGCACCGTCCGGCCCGCCGCGGGCGCACTCGATGATGATGGTCTTGCCGTCAAACGTGTCGGGGTACGCGTCCTGCTTTTCCTTCAGCATCGCGGCGGCTTCCGCCTCGAGTTTTTCGGCAAGCTTCTTGCGGATATCGGCTGGGAGCTTTCCAAGCCGCGGGGCAATGCCGGCAATGCGCGAGGCGCGGTCGTACCGGTCAAAGAGCAGCTGCGCGGCAGAATCGGGCTTCTGGACGTTGCGGTTCATGAGATCCTGATAGTCCTCGTTCAGCAGGCAGCAGAGCGTGCCCCAGTCGCGGCCGTCGATGAACGGCTCTTCGCCGGGGTAGAAGATTCTCGCCTGGCCCATCGCCTGAAGCTCATTGTCGATGCGGCGCATCATGTGCACATAGGGAAAATCGTCAAGCTGAAGATTTTCGCCGATGTGAAATTCCTTTTTGAGCCGCTCAGGCTCGATATTCGCCATAAAGTTGCGGACCTCGGACTTGCCCGAAGCGGGAAGCGCCTGCAAAAGAACGACTTTGAAGACATTACTTTCCATATTAGTTCCTCCTGTACCCGAAAGGGCGTGTTTATGAGATGATGGTAAGCCAACGTGATTTGTCGACCGTGATGGTTTTGTGCTGCTCGACGTACTGCAAAAGGAGCGCCTGCATTTCCGTCCGGCCTTCCGACAAAAGGGGAGCGGCCTTGTAGCAGCCGTACCCGCCCGCGCCGGACGCGCGGTAATTGTTGAGGCAGAGCGTGAGCGCTTTGTCCTCCGGCAGCTCTTCGCCGGCAAAAACGATCGAAATGACGCGCTCTCCAATGGGCTTTTTCAGATCCGCCGTGACCGTCAGGCCCAGGTAGTAGTCAAAGTTGAAGTGCTGCACGATCGGCTCCAGATACTCCCGGCTGACGCAGACCGAGCCGTCCGGCGCGTGATCGAAGTAGGATAGATCGCGCTCAAGGGCGGTTTTGAGGATACTTCTGACGACCCGGATGGTTTTGAGCGTGTTCGGAAACGCGTAGGCGCTGACGATCGCGCGGTTGGTCACGTGCTGTGGAAAATCGAGCACCTGATTGGAAAGCGACGTCACGGAAATGTCCGCGCCGGTGGCTTCCAGCTGCACCTGGTTAAACAGGTTCGCAAGCAGCGATCCATGCAGCGCAAGCTCGAGAGGCTTCCCGCCGAAAAGCGGCACGTCGAGCGTTCCGACAGGCCGGTCCAGCCACGCATTCAGCTTCTGTTCGACCGGCCGAAGCAGCTCCAACGCTGCGGGAAGCGGCGTCTCGCCTGCGGGCAAGAGCTTAGAGACGGCCTTCACGCTGCCTCGGTCGGCGGTCACATCCATGCAGATGAATTTCGACGCCTTGTCCGGCGGCTGGCAGGTGTACGTTCCGCCGATCTGCAAATTGTCAAGCGGCATGTGCTGGTGCGCGGCAAGCAGAACGTCGAAGCCGAGCTCCCGGCAGATGCGCCAGCCCTGATTTTCGCCTGTCTGCGAGAGTACCTTCCCGGTCATCACGTCCGCTTCGAACCCGCCGTGGTAGATGCAGATCGTCACGTCGACCTTTGCGCGGCGAAGCTCGGAAAGCGCCGACCACGCAGCGGCGAACGCGTCGGTTACGGTGATCCCGGCCATCGTTTCCACCGGTTCAAACTGCGCGACAAACGGCGTGATGATGCCGGTCAGGCCCACGCGAAGGCCGTTTTCCAGCGTGACGACCGCCGTTTTCTGCACGCCGCAGATGCCTTCGACGTTTGCGCACAGGCAAACAGCGTCAAGGGCAGCTAGATAGCGCTCGATGACGGCTTTTCCGTAGTCAAAATCGTGGTTTCCGAGCGTGATGAAATCGTAGCCCCCGAGGTTCAAAAGCTTTGCCGGAAGGGACGAAACGTCTTTTTCCTCGTGGCTGAGAAAATACGTCAAGGGCGTTCCCTGCAGCGTATCGCCGCCGTCGATGATGAGCGTGTTTCCGTCCTTATGAAACTGCGACAGGCAGTTTGCAAGCCCGGAATCCGTTTTCTCGCCCGTTGCGTAATTGACAGGGGAGAAGCAGCCGTGGATGTCGCTGGTGTAGTAAATTGTCAGGTTTCGTTCCATTCTAACCTCGTAGATTATACGAATTCTTGGCAGCGCAGCTGCCTTAGAATCGTTAATGCAAAGCTTTTCGCGCCCGCAGGCGCGAAAAAAGTAGAAATCCATTTTATCCGGCGGCTCCGCCGACCGGACAGGACAGCCGTTAGCGGTTTACCGCTTACGGATGTCGCGTACCCCTTGCGGGTAAAAATTCCTATCGCCTCGCAAGTGTGAGCTTTTTGCGCAAAGCGCAAAAAGCTTGCGCGTAC
>ERZ808266.522-NODE-522-length-13360-cov-4.311387_pt1 | contig 13360 bp, 16 predicted proteins | sample MGYA00521278_ERZ808266 | MGnify/ENA primary metagenome ERZ808266 (study PRJEB31516, sample SAMN03275591) | gut metagenome | biome: mammalia-associated habitat; material: feces | host: Papio cynocephalus | place: Kenya | collected 2012-08-02 ... | reverse complement strand
CATTTCGGCTCCTTTTCAACATATTAAAATACGGCACATAACCATCCGAACATTGTCCGATAAGCCAATCTCGGAGTATTTCAGTTTCCTCTGCCGTGAGAGCTTCTTTGAGACTGCAGTCGATTCGCCCGAACAATCTATCGCCGTGCATTTCCACCGACCATACGGCCGATGTCAGTTTTTCGCTCACGCCGTCCTCCTCATTGTAGTAGAACGCCATGTCGTTTTCGTCATTTGCGAGGTATTCCTTTAATGCGTCGGCAATTTCATACGCGCTGTCTGCAAGATATGAATCGCCGACCGTGAACATATCCCCGCTGCCCTCGTCGATATTTCCGACAAGAGGACAGAAAAATACCGCTTTTACCGGTCCTGCATCCTGCGTCATTTGACGGACGGCAGAAATCACTTCGTCCATCGAGCCGTATTGGTCGTAGAGGATATTCTGTTCAAGTTCCTCCTTGATGTCCTCGTTTGCCGCCAGAATGACATTCGTCAGCATATTGGCGTCGGCGATGGTGTTTTTCTCATTCAGCGTGAGAAGTAAATGCCGTCCTATACTGCTGTCGCTATACAGCTTTACGCCGATATCCTCGTCTTCGTTATCCGTCAGCGGGATCTGTTTCGGCGGCTGCCGGATACCGATAGACTGCAATTTTTCATAAATGCCATAGATACTGTGAGGCAGTTCGAGAACGAGAGCGTTCTCTTTATTGCGGATAATTGCGGTTATCATATTTACATTCCTCCCATCGTAATAGGCTCGTCCTGATATAAAATCTCAGACAGACCTGTATCTGTATCGTTATAGATGAAATTACCGTCAACAAATTTGCCGCTGTATTCCTCGGCAATATGCTCTCCGAAACCGTTAAAATCGAAGTAGTCTTCCAATTCGGGATGCAATGCATAGCAATCGTTATTGTCGACGATATATCTGCCGACATCATCGTAATCGCTAACATCTTCAATAACCTTGAAGCAACCGATATTTTCAGCAAGCCGTGCAAGCTGCCCGGCGTCCTCGACCTCGGCGTATTCCGCAACCAACCATAATTTTTTCAAGTCCGTATCGGCGTTGTTTATAGCACTTGCAAGGCGGTTTAACTCATACACACCCTCATCTGCGGCAATCCGTTTGAGCCTATCAAACCATTTGGGGTTGTTGATGCTGAAATCCTCTAATGTAATTTCCGCATTTTCGGGTGCAGTTCCAAGCCTTGCAACCGCTTTGTCTATAGCCTTTTCCTCGCATGGCAGATACAGATATTCACTTTTTCCGTTATACTCGGCCTTTACAATGCAAAGCACATCCGAGTCATATACATACGGCGGAAAGACCTGTCCGTCATACAGCTTTTGAAACGGAGTGTTTTCATCAACAAAAAGCAATCCGTGTTCGGTAAAAACGCCTTTACCGGAATGAACAAGTTCTCTGCCGAGCTTCGCGTATTTAGGGTCGTCCGCATCATCGGCAGGCAGACAGCCTTTGATCGTGAGCAGGTATTCTCTGCCGATTTTGCCCATGTCGCTTATGTCCCGAATAAGCGGATAACGGTTGAGGTTGAAGCTCAGGTTTATAAGGTCGAGCAAGGTATCAAAGCCCTCTGATTTCATCGCCTCATAAAACTGATATTCCTCATCGCCGAAGAAAGCATCCATTCGCTTTCCAAGGAAGTTGACTTCGTCTAGGTTAACAAATCGGTCTTGAAGGAAGCCGAGTTCTTCGGGGAACACCGCCTCGGCTACATACACTTCAAGCGGCGTAACATCCTCGGCGTGGATTTTTTCAAGTACCGTACTCATTTCCGTTTCAGAGCAAGGAAATCGGATGTCGGCAGACTCATTACCGTATTTGATTTTCAGTTTTATCATGCTTTTCACTCCTTATAGCTTAACAGCGGCAAGCCCGAAACGGCGGATTGCCATAGCGTTGCAAATAATTCTGAACAAAGTCGGCGGCACAAGCTTTATATCCGCTAAATCGGATATGGTTATATGCTTTGTTCCGAGCGTCAGATCCTTTGCCGCGCAATAAAGCGTATACGCCTTTTCCGAGCAGTTTCGCAGTTTAATATTTTCAAAAAATATACAGCCGTTATTTATATGGTGCTTACAGCAATTCCACAGTCTTATATCCGCGGTAAGCAGATATATTGCCGACAGTAACGCATAATTTTCTCTCTCGGCATTTTTTACGGCAAGCACAAACATTGCCATATGTTTCTCGTTCAAAAATGTCATAATGCTTTCCTCGCTTTCTATATATTCGTTAAATCTTTTCAAAAACGGCGGACAGCGTATTTGCCGCATGGCAGCCGTCAGTATTTCAGGCATTGCAGCGGTAATTACGGTAATTTGCGTTTCCGCAAAACGGAAACCGACGCCGCGCGGTTTAAAATTCGGTATTGCGGTCATAAGCCGTTCAATTCGGCGGTCGTAGGGTTTATCTGAAAATATTGTCATTGTCTTTTCTCCTTGCTGTGAAATAAAAAAAGCCCTCCGGTTTTTGTGTAACCGAAGGGCGATTGAGAGTATTACATATTCTGTTGTGGGGCTGTCGTCTGTTCAAAGGTCGGCGGCTCAGCTTCGAGGGTGGGATATGCATCCGTGAGTTTATCTTGGAGCTTATCAAGCTGCTGTTCCTGCTTGTAGGTCAGCGTTTCGCAGTTGGATTTTACAAAGTTGACACAGCAATAAAGGTCTGCCGATTCTTTTTTAGAGAAGAGGCGGTGTTCACCGATTAGTCCGGAGCGCACGGCAAATGACTCCTTGGCGTATTCGTAGTTCGGAGAATAATCTCCCCAGAACACCGAGCCGCCGTCTGCATTCTGTTTCCATGTGCAGAACATAAAGCCGTTCTTTTCATTGCAGGTCGCCGCCAATACAGTATCTCCGAAAGAAGCAAGCTGTTTGTAATCAGAGACATCGGCAGATTTCATTTGCGGTGCGTGTTCGTACAGTCCGATATATTCTTTTACGGTAAGCAGTTCATTTTGAACATCCGCAATCTTGCCGAGGTATTCATCGGAGAGAAACTTGTTGTCGTTAACGATGCTGTTTCCGTTGTATTTCACTCGGCAGAGGGGAATACCGTCTGAGGAGACATTCAGCCATCCTTTGTCATCCATCTTGGTTTCATATCGGTCCTTAAGCCTTTTAATTAATTCTTTTTGCAGCATATATTTTACCTCCTGTTATGTCAATAAAAATCCACTATTCTGTTCCTCATATTCTTCAATATTTAAAAGATATGCGGGTTCAACAACTATTTCCGATTCATCTCTGCCGTCAAATAACGCAAGTATATGTGATTTTTTTATTTCAGCGGTATATACCGTTCCTTCTGAATCGAAGCGTTTTGCAAACCACAAAGCCTTTTCGTAATCCAGTGTCCAAGACATTGCCTTTACGGATTTTGCGTTATACGGCGTCACCCCTCGGTATATCGTAACCGGATTGTCAAGTTCATCCAACCTTTTTCTTTCTTCATCTGTCATAAGTAAGGATTTATCTGCGCTCCTGAACATCCGCAGCAGCTCCGATTGGCTAACATTAACATCATTATTAGGACTTTCGGAAGATATCCATGCGTTGCACAGCATTTCGGCAAAATCCCTTTTTGAAAGATACCGTCCCGCATATTTCACAAATGTCAGCCTATACGGTTTTGTTATGCGGCAATATACTTCATCTGCACTTTCCGCCGAATTTATCCGATCCGACATATATTCCCGCCAGCGGTTAAGGTTGATTTCACTTTCAAGAATATTTATTACTTTGTTTTCCGTCAGCTTGTCCGGATTTTTCACTATGGATGTAAAGGCTGTATCCGTAAAAGGATGTTTTACCATAAACGGATAATTCTCCACTCTGTGAACATCGGTATACAAAAGACACCTTGCAACTTCTTTTAATGAATTTAAGTCGGTACATTTTTTCATATTGATCCTCGCTTTCTTTTTTCAGATATATTAAAAGGCTGCACCTTAAAATAGGCACAGCCTGAAAAACAAAAAAAGACCGATAGATTTTTTAATTCTATCGGTCTGATAAGCAAATTATTAAGTTTACAGGAGTTCAAGCCCCTACACAAAGGAGAAATATTCTTTTTGCATCTACGAAATCGTACAGTTAATTTCCGCCCCATTAAACGGCGAAAACCCCGATACAATCGGGGTTTTCACGGACTACATCTTTTTTGTAGCCCTTATATGGTCCGAGTGACAAGACTTGAACTTGCGGCCTCTTGACCCCCAGTCAAGCGCGCTACCAGCTGCGCCACACCCGGATAATTGGGGTACTGTTCTATTATAGCACTAATTTTTAAAATGTCAACAAAAAAAGACGGCCGATACTCAAAAAACAAATATCGGCCGTAATATCTTACACATTAATCAGCAAAACCGGATTCTACCAAAGCAACAAGACCGTCAAGCGCTTCCTTTTCATCTGGACCGTCAACGATAATCTTTATAGTCGTTCCGCCGACTATACCGAGCGACAAAACACCGAGAAGGCTCTTGGCGTTCACCTTTCTCTCGTCCTTTTCAACCCATATAGAGGATTTGTATTCGTTCGCTTTCTGAATAAAGAAAGTTGCCGGACGGGCATGAAGACCAACCTGATTTTGAATTACTACATCTTTAACGCACATTGTAAAATCTCCTTAAGATTAATGTCTTATTAACAACTATGTTACTATTATACCACATTTAATGAAATCGTCAATTATTTGTGAATAAGTTCTAATATTTATCCAACAATTTGTATTTTCCGAAACTTGTATTTGTGCAGATTAGATATGCATATAATGGTTATTAAGCCGTTTTATCCCTTAAAACCGACTTTTTAGAACAAATCCGTATCTATTCCGTTCTTTTTAAGCAGCTTAATATCCGATTTTGTGAGCTTTTCCGAGCTGAACATATCGGGTCTTCGTTCTTTTGTTATAAGTATGGACTGAATTCTGCGCCATTCGTCAATTTTCGCGTGATTACCGGACAAAAGCACCTCCGGCACCTCTTTATCGTGCCATATTGCCGGTCTTGTGTATTGAGGGTATTCGAGAAATCCCGAAAAATGGCTTTCCTCGGTAAAGCAGAGGTCATCAGACAAAACGCCCGGAAGCATACGGCAAACAGCGTCCGCCACACAAAGCGCGGGCAGCTCTCCGCCCGTAAGTACAAAATCGCCTATTGATATTTCTTCATCGGCTATCTCTTCTAAGACCCGTTCGTCTACGCCCTCGTAATGACCGCAAAGCAACACTATTCTGTCAAGCTTTGACAGCTCGACTGCCCTTTGCTGGCTGAAGGTTTTCCCTTTGGGCGACATATATATGAGGTGCGGCTTCGGCTCATCCTCCGAATAAAGGCTTTTATAGCAGTTATAAATCGGATCTGCCGCCATCACCATTCCCATTCCGCCGCCGTAGGGCATATCGTCCACCTTGTTGTGCTTGTTTCCGGCGAAATCGCGGATGTCGGTACATACTATTTCCACCTTGCCGGCCTTCTGCGCCCTGCCGATTATGCTTTCGTTCATAACCGACCGGCACATTTCCGGAAAAAGGGTTAAAATATCAATCCTCATCATCAAATATACCTTTCATCGGGCGAATTACCACTTCGCCCTTTTCGGGCGCAGCGGATATAACGACCTCGTCTATTGCCGGAAGCAAATACTCTTTCCCGTTTGACGCTATATGCCACACATCATTAGCGCCCGTTTTGGAAACATCCGAGACAGTGCCGTAGGACTTGCCGCTGTCGGCGTCGTACACAGTACAGCCGATTAGGTCGTCAATAAAGTATCTGCCCTCCGGTAGATGTGCATCACTGCGGTTGATAAACAAAACCTTATTTCTCAGCCTTTCGGCGTCTTCAATTGTCTCGACGCCCTTTAGCGCCATCAGCACAACGCCGCCGTGCGGCTGTATTTTTAATGCTTCAAGCTTTTTTTCTCCGTCCCCGTCAAGATAAAAATGTTTGAATCCGGTTAAAAATTCACCGGAATCGGACCACGGCTGAACACGGACCATACCCTTTACGCCGTGTGTGCCGACGATTTTTCCGGTTTCAAGATACTGTTTAAGCATAAGGTACTCCCTAATATATAAATACCCCCGAAAAACGGGGGATTGAACATTTAAGTTCAACCGGACAGATGTCCGGTTGGTTATCAGTCTATTTCAACCGATACTTTTTTTCCTTCTCTGTTGGCGGCGGCACGCATAACAACACGGATAGCCTTGGCTATTCTGCCCTGCTTGCCGATTACCCTGCCCATATCATTTTCGGAAACATGGAGATGATAAGCGATAACGCCCTCTTCATCGGGTTCGTCAACAACTACGGTTACCTCTTCGGGCTTTTCTACAAGACCTGAAGCGATAGCAATAAGAAGCTCTTTCATGATATTACCTCACATTAGAATTAAAGAACACCGTTTTTCTTAAGCAAAGCCTTTACGGTATCTGTCGGCTGAGCACCGTTGGATATCCACTTTTTAGCCTTTTCCGCATCGATATTAACGATAGCCGGATCCTTTGTGGGATCAAAAGTACCGATTTCCTCGATGAAACGACCGTCACGGGGATATCTTGAATCAGCTACTACTACACGGTAGAAAGGAGCTCTTTTAGCGCCCATACGGCGAAGTCTGATTTTTACTGCCACTGTAACACACCTCCATAAAAAATATATATTTTTAAAAGAATTACTCTTAAAAACCTAAATTACCCGGACCGCCCGGCATTTTCATACCGCGCATCATTTTACGTTTGCCGCCCTTTGTGTTCATCTGCCTGAACATTTTTCTCATTTGTTCATACTGATTGAGAAGCTTGTTTACATCCTCAACCTTCATACCGGAGCCTGCCGCGATACGGCGCTTTCTTGAAGCGTTTATAATATCCGGCTTTTCCCGTTCCTTTGCGGTCATTGATTTTATGATAGCTTCAATCCTCAGCATCTGACGATCGTCTATATCGACATCCCTTAATTGCTTATCCATACCCGGAAGCATTGAAAGGATGCTTTTAAGCGAACCCATCTTTTTAATCTGCTGAAACTGCGCAAGCAAATCATTCATATCAAATTTATTTTCCTTGAGCTTGCGTGCCGCTTCCTCGGCCTTTTTCTGATCAATTTCGCTTTCTACCCGTTCGATAAGCGACAGTACATCGCCCATTCCGAGTATTCTTGACGCCATACGGTCGGGATGAAACTCATCAAGCTCATCAAGCTTCTCGCCCACGCCGACAAACATTATCGGCTTGCCTGTTACCGCCCTTACAGAAAGCGCGGCACCGCCTCTTGTATCGCCGTCAAGCTTGGTTAAAATAACACCGTCTATCTCAAGTATATCGTTAAACGCCTTTGCAATGTTTACGGCGTCCTGACCTACCATTGAATCGATTACGAGCAGTATATCGTTGACCTCGATTGTTTCGGTTATACGCCGAAGCTCATCCATAAGCGCCTCGTCTATATGAAGACGGCCCGCGGTGTCGAGTATTACAAAATCATATCCGTAATCCCTCGCTTTATCTACCGCTTTTTTTGCGATTATTTCGGGCTTTTCCGTTCCCATTTCGAAAACGGGCGTATCAACTGCTTTGCCTACTACCTTTAACTGCTCGATAGCGGCAGGGCGGTATATATCGCACGCAACAAGCAGCGGTCTGTGCCCCTGCGCCTTTAAATACTTGGCAAGCTTTGCGGAATGGGTGGTTTTACCCGAACCCTGAAGACCGCACATCATAATAACCGTCGGTATTTTGTTTGAGGTTTTAAGCCTTGCCTGTTCACTGCCCATAAGAGCAGTAAGCTCTTCCTTAACTATCTTAACAACCATTTGCGGAGCGGTAAGGCTTTCCATAACATTTGCGCCTATACACTTCTCGGTAACGGTGTTCGTAAAGTCCTTTGCGACCTTGTAGTTTACATCCGCTTCAAGCAACGCCAACCGCACCTCGCGCATTGCGGTCTTAACATCGGATTCGCTGAGCTTTCCTTTGGAGCGCAGGCGTTTAAACACACCCGAAAGCTTATCCGAGAGATTATCAAACGCCATATCTACAACTCCTCTATAATATCGGTAATTTCATTTGTGACGGAATTATCCCCGTCCTTAAGGCGTGAGGACAGCTCCTTTAAGCGACTGAACCGCTCGCAGTACCGACACTTTTCCTCAAGTGAAACAAGCGTCTGCTCCGCCCGTTTTATCAGGTCACGCACGCCCTGCCTTGTAATACCCTCATTTTCGGCTATTTCGGCAAGCGACAGGTCATCGTTATAATAATAATCCGTAAGCTCACGCTGCTTATCGCTGAGAAAAGCACCGTAAACATCAAGCAAAGCGGAAATATGCAAATTTTTACCCATACAGCCACCTCACTGTAAAGTCATAAGCTTTACAGTTGACCATTATAGCATAGCCGTATTCTTTTGTCAAGCTTTTTTATTTACATAAAACGGCTTGTGTGATATAATCATATTAAATAACGGGAGGGTAAATTATGACTGATTCGGAGCTTATAAATATTGCTGTTTCGGCAATGAAAAACGCCTATGCGCCCTATTCGGGCTTTAAGGTCGGTGCGGCACTGCTTTCGGCGGACGGACAGTGCTTTACGGGCTGTAATATTGAAAACGCCTCCTACCCTGCCGGAATCTGTGCGGAGCGTGCCGCTCTTTCCTGCGCCGTAAGCGGCGGGGCAAAAAAATTTGTGAAAATAGCGATAGTAGGCGGTATAAACGGCGTCTTAACCGATTTTTGCACACCGTGCGGAATTTGCAGGCAGGCGCTTGCGGAATTCTGCGATAAGAATTTTGAAATCATCACCTACAACGGCAGCCGAACGGAAGCACATACATTAGGCGAATTACTGCCGTTAAGCTTTGTGAGAGACAATTTATGCGAATGACCGATATAATAGAAAAAAAGCGCGACAGGAAAGAGCTTACGGACGGCGAAATTGAATTTTTCGTTTCGGGCGTGACCGACAAAAGCATACCCGATTATCAGATTTCCGCACTGCTTATGGCAATATTATTAAACGGAATGAGCAAGAGGGAAACGCTGTCCCTTACCCTTTCTATGGCAAAAAGCGGAGATATGCTCGACCTTTCGCCCCTCACCCACACGGCGGATAAGCACAGCACCGGCGGCGTAGGCGATAAGACCACGCTCATAGCAGCACCTTTGGCGGCAGCGCTCGGATGTACGGTGGCGAAGATGTCGGGCAGAGGGCTTGGCTTTACGGGCGGCACGGTTGATAAATTAGAGGCTGTAACAGGCTATAAAACCTCGCTCAATATATCTTCATTCAAAGAAAATGCCGCAAAATACGGTATGTGCGTTGTAGGGCAAAGCGGCAATTTTGCACCTGCGGACAAACGCCTTTACGCCATACGTGATGTTACGGCAACCGTGAACAGCATACCTCTGATAGCTTCAAGCATTATGAGCAAAAAGCTTGCCGCGGGGGCTGAAACAATAGTGCTTGATGTAAAATGCGGAAGCGGCGCTTTTATGAAAACGCCCGAGGACGCCGAGGCTCTCGCCAGTGAAATGGTGGAAATCGGAAAAGGCGCGGGTCGTAACACAAGCGCCTTAATAACGGATATGGATATACCTCTCGGCTTTGCTGTCGGCAATGCGCTTGAGGTTAAAGAGGCGGTAAGCGTGCTTTGCGGAAACGGTCCCGACGACCTTACAGAGTTGTGCATAGCGCTTGCGGCACAGATGTATTCACAAAGCTTTAAAAAGAGTGAAGCCGAGAGTATTGAGGCGGCAAAAGCGGCGCTTAAAAACGGCAGCGCATTTGAAATATTTAAAAATGCGGTATCCGCACAGGGCGGAGACGAAAAGCTGCTTACGGGCGAGCACAGCTTTACCGCTCCCGACGGTTCTAAGGAAGTTTTCGCTCATGAAAGCGGCTATATCACGCATATGGACAGCGAACTTATAGGTAAAGCAGCGGTAATCTCGGGTGCGGGCAGAGAAACGCTTGATGACAAAATAGACCCGTCCGCCGGAATTGTGCTTGACAAAAAATACGGTGATTATGTAAACCGCGGTGACAGAATAGCGACCGTTTACGGCAAAAAAGAAAGGCTTAACGAAGCGGCAGCAGAGCTTTTGACAGCTTACCGTTTCGGAAACGAAAAACCGCCGAAACGCCCGATTATTTATAAAACGGTAGGCAATAAGGAATAGGTGATAATTATGCCCCTTTGCAAAAAAACGGAATATATTAAGGAACCGACGCCGCTCCAGTGCGGTCAGGCGGTGCTTGCAATGCTTTCGGGCGAAAATGTGGATGAAATAATAAGGCTTACAGGCACAGAACGCGAAACCACGCTTAAGGATATGTTCAAGGCTCTTGACGCTCTCGGCATAAAATACGAAACGGAGCGAAAAGAGGTGTCAGGCAAAGCGGAGCTGCCGAAAATTTGCATATTAAGCCTTGAAACGCCGAGATGCTGGCACTGGTCTTTGTACAGAGACGGAATTTTTTATGACCCCGAGCACGGAGTGCTTGACGATTTTCCGCAATCGGCACGAAAATACTACTGGCGGATAGTTGAAAACTAAGGTTACTTGTGGTAACATAAAGAAAACGAAAAACAGAAAGGACTGCAAAAAATGAATATAACAAAGGATATTAAATACATAGGCGTAAACGACCGCGAAATAGATTTATTTGAGGGACAATACGATGTACCGAACGGTATGGCTTATAATTCATATGTAATTATTGATGAAAAGATTGCGGTTATGGATACCGTAGACCGCAATTTCGGCGAGGAGTGGCTTGCCAATTTGAAAGAAGCCTTAAACGGCAGAAAGCCCGATTACCTTGTAGTACAGCATATGGAGCCCGACCATTCGGCAAATATTGAAAAATTCCTTGAGGCTTATCCCGAAACGGCGGTAGTCGGCAATGTGAAAACCTTTGCTATGATAGACGCCTTTTTCGGTCCCGGACTTTGCAAAAACACAGTTACCGTAAAGGACGGAGAAACCCTTTCCCTCGGTTCTCACTCACTTACCTTTGTGTTGGCTCCTATGGTTCACTGGCCCGAGGTAATGGTTACATACGACAACAAGGACAAGGTTCTTTTCTCTGCCGACGCATTCGGTAAATTCGGAGTGCTTGACGCGGACGAGGATTGGGCTTGCGAAGCAAGGCGTTATTATTTCGGAATAGTGGGGAAATACGGCGTACAGGCGCAGGCTTTGCTTAAAAAGGCGGCGGCGCTTGACATATCCGTAATTTGCCCCCTGCACGGTCCGATACTTAACGAAAATCTCGGCTACTACTTAAATCTTTACAATATCTGGTCCTCTTACGGCGTTGAGAGCGAGGGCGTGCTTGTATGCTATACCTCTGTATACGGCAACACAAAAGCCGCCGCGGAGCTTCTTTGCAAGGAGCTTACCGACGCCGGCTGTGAAAAGGTTGTGCTTAACGACCTTGCGCGCTGTGATATGGCTGAAGCCGTTGAGGACGCGTTCCGCTACGGCAAGCTGGTGCTTGCCACAACCACCTATAACGGAGAAATCTTCCCGTTTATGCGTGAGTTTATAGAGCATTTAACCGAGCGTAATTATCAAAACCGCACCGTTGGATTTATTGAAAACGGTTCGTGGGCGCCCACTGCCGCAAGAGTAATGAAAGGTATGTTTGAAAAATCCAAAAACATTTCCTATCTTGATACTGTCGTTACCGTAAAATCGGCGCTTACCGATGCTAACCGTGAAAGCATTAAGCAAATGGCAAAAGAATTGTGCAAATAAGGTCTTACAGTCAAAACCACCGGTTCAACCGGTGGTTTGCTCCACCCCTATAAGGGGTGATTACCGGCTTGACCCCTAAAAGGGGTTTCGAAAATTTAGCACCGCATTATATTCTCCGGCAACCGCTCACGTGCGGTTGTCTTTTTTTGCCTACTTTTTCCTGTCACACGTAAACGGGTCAGTAAATTCTTTTATACTAATTTGGTCTGCTGCATAATCTTCTCCTAACTGATTCCTTATGTATTCCGCTATAACTTTTTTATTTTGACCGACTGTATCTACATAACTGACGCACACCCGCATAGCGGGTGGTTCTTCGTTTCGGACGTCCCGTCCTCAACCGGCTAAAGCCATAATATAAAAAATCACCGGTAAGTTCTCCGGTGATTTTTTTATAAACAGTATTATTTTATATTAAGCTTAATCGAAGAAAAATAAGCCTTTCTTGAAAACGGTTCTATGAAGTCAAACCCTGTATAAGAATCGGAGAAACCACTGTTTTTACAATCTACCATACAGTTTTGCGGTTCAAGACAAATATATCTGTCCGCATTGCCGTTGTAAAACAGCCGCCACCCGAATTTTGAATCGTTTTCGTATACTATACTTGCATTGTACGCAGTATCGGTAATGATAATTTTACCGCTTTTGCTTGCTTTATAGTGCAAGCTTATTTTTTCACTGCAAGGCTTAAACTTACCCGAACTTAAAAGTCTGTTGACCCTGCTGTCCCTTATGATTTTGCCGGTTGGTAAATAGGTTTTACTGTCTCTTTCAATTTCGTCTCCGACTTCGGCCGAAACAAATATATTATTTGGATCGGAACATTTTAAAAACGGTATGTTAAAGGTTGTATGAAATCCTAACATAACCGGCATATTAAGGCTTGAATTATTAATTATTTCCGTAGTAATCAAAAGTCCGTTTTCCACAAGAACATATTTAAGAACAATCGAGTATCTATGCGGAAAACCAATTCTTTCACGGGTTGACGAATAAATGCATACAGCGCTGTTTTCGGTCTTTTCGCTTAGTATGAATTTCTTTTTATGAAGTTCGCCGTGAAGATGGCTGCCGGTTTCAGGCTCGTTTATAGGGAAAGTATACTCCCTGCCCTCAAATATAAATTTCCCTCCCGATATTCGGTTAACTGGAAACAAAATAGGCATACCGTACAAAAACGGATTGTCAATACCGACAAAATAATTCGGCTGACGGAGAATATCCGCACCGAAAGCCTTGTTTTCAAGACAAATACAATTAGCTCCGTCACTCAAATTTATAAGCGCGCGGTATTCTCCGTTGTTTATCTCCGTTATTTCTCTGAATTCAGACATTTCATTACTCCGCGATTCTGTGAAAAGCATAGATTGCAAAATCGTTCGGATCAAGCTTTTCCGCTTTTCTTATGCAGATTTCAGCCTCGCTGTACTTTTCTTCGCCGTAAAGCGCAAACGCCTTAAGGGTATACCCTGCAAGTAAATTGTGCTTTTCAATATCAAGCTCAAACGGCATGGGACTGGGCGAACCGACGCCGTAATATGTCCGC
>ERZ808266.516-NODE-516-length-13528-cov-3.775774_pt1 | contig 13528 bp, 16 predicted proteins | sample MGYA00521278_ERZ808266 | MGnify/ENA primary metagenome ERZ808266 (study PRJEB31516, sample SAMN03275591) | gut metagenome | biome: mammalia-associated habitat; material: feces | host: Papio cynocephalus | place: Kenya | collected 2012-08-02 ... | reverse complement strand
ATTGTCTATAGACGTATCGGGACGGTGGGTGTATACTGTGTATAAGAAAGAGAGAGAGAACTCTTATAAAACTAGAAAGGAAGTAAGGAGTTATGGAAAGAGATATGTTTGAGACAGCTAAGATGATGGGAATGAATGAGAGTAACACATGTTTCTGCTTTGGAGTGTTAGGAGCTGGTAAGCAGTTTCATGAGAAAAGAATGGCTAACATCAGAATCAGTGAAATTAAGAAACAACTGATGATAGATGTGGAGAGAAATTACATCTATTCGAAATGGAGTCACACGGATTCTCGTGGTTACAGATTGTTCTGTGTTACTGAATTCTACGATGAAGCTGTCGAGGGACAGGATAATGTGGAAATCGTAAGAAGATTTCTGAATAAGCTGGTAGATTGTGTTGACAAGACTGCTGGTAAATATTTAGACAAACTATTCAGTGAATTATGTCAGGATGTGGAAATTTTATATCATGGCAGCCCGGATGAATGTGATGTTCGTGTAAGTCAGAGAATCATTAAAACTTTATATTCTGAGAGATTCGAAGCTTTGGAACATGATTCTGGAAGACATCCTGGCACACCTGGTGTAAAAAATTTGTTCGAAAAGATTGTTGATATGGGTATTACAACATCAAGAAATATATTTCTTCAGATTCATCTACAGCTGAATGAGTTGTTTTAAGAAAGAGAAAAGAGCGGTCCGAAAAACCGCTCTTTCTTCTTTAGAAAAATACTCCATGCATGAGAATCTCACGCAGCTCTTCCAATTCTTCATCCGTAATGGATTCAGCCGGAATTAAATCTCCAACTTCTGTATAACCTTTGCACTCCCCCAATGTTGTGATGATGTCTGATGGTGCTCCATTAAAGTGATAATAGTCATCATCAATCCGCACATAAGGTCTTGAAATTTTGAGAACTGCATAGTGATTTCCAAGGAATCCTACCGAGCCAGGTCCACCACCACTCGACACGATTGCCAGATTTCGACTTTCATCATACTCTGTGACAGTCGTAGCAGCCGAAGCAGAGAACTGAATTGCAGCTGTCGCAAAACCAGCCGAGCCGGATGCTCCTGAAAACAAATCTTTGCCAACTGTCTTCATCATATCTCCATAGACTCCCAAGTCTTTTGTTGACTTCGCAACATTTCGTCCAAGCTTTTCAAGGCTGGCTAAGTCCTGCAGATGACCATTTGCAATCTGAGAACCCATGTTCGAAACATTGTTAGCATTCTGTCTGAAAATACCCGAAATTACGTTTACTCCACTCTCGTTATAATCACTGGTGCTTAACGGAATGTCGATAAAAATGTTGGCAGGAACTTCGGCTAACATGTGATTCTCGCACTGAACTGAATAGAGTGCATTCCCCGTGATTACATCGACTGTCAATCCGAGATTCAGTGTCTTTCCCATGCAGACTTCAGCCGGAATCTGTATGTCGCCAGCGAACGGCAGACTGAGAAGAATTTGTGCCTGATAATCGAGGAAATTATCGAAAACTTTCTCAACATTTACAGAGCCAAAGCTGAATCTCTGATACTGATTGAATCTTGAGCAGCCGACTTCTTGAGGAAGAGCATAGCCCGCAATCGTCGTGATTTTCGCTGTGCCAGTCGTCTTGATGTTTAACAGTGAAGTTTTTGCTGAAATTACGCCAGCATTTATCTGAGCCTGTCCAGTTGTTTCTTTCAGAAATCTGAGAAATGCATTGTCGTTGTCAACCCACAAATCATCACACAAAACTGAGAACTGTGCAGAATTCAGTTTAACATAATACACATTTCCGTTCAGGTCGTCAAAAACTCCGTCAGGCAGAGGACTGTTCGGGTCTTCTGCCAAATCATCTTTTGTGAAGTCTATCGTCGTGTCGTCGTCACTCGCTTTCCAAGTTCCATTTCCCCCGACCGAACTTTCGTCTGACTTTCCACCGAAATTTGATTCAGAAATATTCGGAATATTGTCAGAAATCGTAGGCTCACTGTACTGACTGTCTTCAGCATCAGTGTTTCCAGAAAACAGTGTGTCAATCCACTGCTGTCCTGTCCTCTTCCCGACATTTTCAGCTGTAAAAACTGCGACGTTTTTATAGTTGTTCGAATTGAAAGCAAGTGTCACACGGGGTATAAATCCAAGATTCGTGTCGTAAACAATGTTGTTCGTCAGATTGTTCAACAGATAATTCTTGATAGAACTTGTACAAGTCGTCACAAGAATGAAAGAGTTGACTCCATTATTCGAACCATAATCATTTGTCTTAGTGATAAAATCTGTCCAGCCCCAGTATCGAGTTCTCTGCCCGGAATCAATTAAACCATATACCGTTTTCATATCTTCGTATTTCTGTTGAAAATAGATTTTTGATGGCAACTGTATGAAAGGCATGTACATACTTGACAGTTCTGTCAAATTGTAAGTACTGTATGACTCTGTAGTAGTCTCTACAGTATAATCATCTACAATCAGACCCTCATCGTAGCCGTAGCTGTAATCACCAATCGAGTCCACTTCACCAAACTGATACACTAAATCATTGAAGTGGTCCGGACGGTAAGCCATGGCTGGTCTATATGAACTCCCGTCTGCCAATGTCATTAAACTGGTAGTAAGTAATTGTCTTTTCGTTAACATGTAATGAACATTAACTGCATTCATGAAATCACAAATGTTGACTTCATCACCTTTTGCGTTTCGAAGATACGCAATCCATGTCGCAACGCCGTCGTTCGCAGCAGAAATTGGAATGAAAGGCTGCTGTAATCCGGAAAAATGCTCATTCGAAACATTAGTTATGCCCCCCGAAGCGATTTCAACCTCTGCTGCCAGCATATTGATGCACATTTGTTCGATTGTATCTTCACTGTTTTTTGATAAGTAAGGAGAATACAGTTCGATGTTGCGATTCTTGTAGCCATGCATTTCCCAAAATTTTACATCAGCGCTGTGAAGTCCGGATACAGCTGAAAAATAAAAGGAAATACGTTTACCAAAATTCGTATATCCCTTGACGGAATCTACGAAACCAATGGTCAGAAAAGTTGGAATCTGAAGTTCTGGGTCAAGGAACATTGGAACTTTTCTCTCAGTTCTCTCGCTCGTCTCAAATTTGGCTAAAGCATTAAAACCCGAACCTCGTTTGAAATTGTTGTCAACACCGTTAATTTCCTGACATTTGTCATACTCCGTTGCATCTGAGTTGTACGGATTTTGACTTATCAAATCCTTGTAATATTTACTATAGTCCAGACCCCCAATAACCAAAGGTTCTGTAAATCCATCGTAGTATAATTTTAACATAAAATCACTCCTTTCTTAATTGTCAGACATCTGTCTTCGCTGCACCCAATAGTCCGACAATTACACCACAGTCTTTGAAAGTGCCAGAAAATGGTGTCTGTGGAAATTTCTGGGTGGTGATGACAGCCTGCTGCGAACGAGGAAGTCTGTTGTCAGTAATGAACATGTTGTAACAGTTTTCTGAACGAATGATTTTTCCGACGCTTTTTCTCAGCATGTCTTTCTTTGTAAACAGAACGTCTTCATGAAGTTTCAGAACAACCAAATTATTTCGATAAACATTTTTGTCAATGATGAAATAATATCTATCGAACTCTTCGATGTAAGCCCATGTTGATTTTCTAAAATCGGCAAGACTCCCCGCAACCAAAACGTCAAAATCTTTCAGACTCGCTCCTGCGGCGTTCAAAATTTTTATGTCATAATCTTTAGAAGATTCGAAGACTTTGTCTACACATCGTCTGTCGTAACTTCCGTTTTTTCCCTTGTAAACTCCTATCGTCATTTTCACTAAAATCACTTCCTTTCTACGAAAATTATAACACAAAAAACGCCTCTTGTCCAGAGACGTTTTGTGCAATATTACCAAAAAATCGGGGGATTCATTGGAGCAATACCCTCGTCGAACAGTAAGAGCAGGTCATTTTTCACAAAGAACAGGAGTACGTCGTAAGGATTACACTTCTTGATGATTCTCCACTCCGCTTCGAACATCTGCTGCGAAGTCGTCACACCAATATTTCCGGATATGTCTGAAATTCGTTTCATTGTAGACGCATTTGTGCTTGTCTTCACATCACTACGAGCGTCTGTCAGTTGCTCATCAGAATGAGCGTCGTTTTCATAAGAATCGACGTGAGCCGCTCTTGTGTTTGTGTCAGTGTAGCTGTCAGCTGTCGTAGTGTCGCTACGAGCAGACGAAGTCGTAGTATTCTGAGCGTCGTTCGAAAAATCGTTAACATTGTAAGCTGACAGTTTGTTGACTGAAGTATCTACAGCTTCACCATAATTGACACTCTCGTTTCTCTCTCCCCGAACAGCTGTTTCGGAATTCTCACCAAAATTCTGAGTTTCTTTCTGTTTCCCAAAATCACTTTTCGTATGAACAGAATCGTAGTTGTTTGTCTCGTCAGTCTTATCAGACCCTGTGTCAATAGACTCCTCATGACGATTGTAATTTTCGAGAGGATTGTACTCTTTTTCGATAAGGCTAAACAGCTTCTTGAGATTGTAGTTGTATCTACGAAGTTCAGCTGTCGTGTCTTTGCGAAATTCGTTCCATACCTGTTCCATCAAAATCTGTCTTTCAGAGTCAGTTGTCGAAATATCGTCTACGTTGTAAATTGGACGATAATTCGATAAAACTTTGCCGAACTGTCTGTCAAAATCCTGATAATGTTCGAAATATTCAGACAGAAAAGGAAATTGTGTGAGAGCTGTTGTATCGAACATCATCGGTTTATCGACTCTACTTGCTTCATTGTAGATTTCTTTCATTGTTACATATTCATTCATCGACAACACCCTCTTCCTTATTCGATAATAAATCATCATAATTCAGACAATCATTCTTCTTGACAGTCCAGTTTTTCGAATACATTTTATTGACATCATCCCGTAGCTGTTCCCGACACTCTTCCATGTCAGAAATGTTGAAAATCAGCATGGAATCGTTAGCCGAAATTTCTTCTTCAATCATGTTACCCTTTTTCTCATGAGAAGTTCGAATGCCAATCGAGTTCAAGAACATTTCAATCGTACTTCTCTTGAAATCGAAAAGTTCACTCAAACTCATGTTCGAACTGTTCGGGAACGGCTTGATGTCTATACTCTGTAAACCCCTGTCCTGAAGACTTCCGACAGCACCACTCACCAAACTTTGACGATAATTCCGCCAAATCTCAACGTCTTTTCGTGAAGCACCTGTTGCGACGTACTTCTCACGCTCGTTGATGAGTTTGTTAATGATTGTTACTTCCGTGTGAGCCAAAATTATCGCATAGCTGTGAAGTAAAGCTTCGATTCCCTGAAAAGTCGAATTGTTGAATCCTGCTACACAATTCTTGTTAATTGTCAGAATTCTCGAATCAATCGGGCTGTTAAATGCGATATTTTTGAACAAATCATAATATACAGTGACACCATCGGCAAATGTAGCATTAAAGACTGCCAATTTGCCTTTGCTGCCCTTATATTTATCAGTTACACAAACAATTCCACCAACAAGCAACAACTTTTCAATTTCTTTGGCAGGAATTTCGCCCTGAGTGTCCCAGACAAACAAATTTAACGTTTTTTCGTACAGAGCTGCTTTCCAATACTTGTACCAAAACTGAAGAGATTGAGCTGAAGCTCCAATCCTTTTTCCTGTAATGCTCTGTGCCATAGCATCAAAACTACTTAAATATGCCATACAATTCACCTCTTTCTGAAAAAACGGACTGACAATTATGCCAGTCCGCTTTGATTTGTCAGACAATTATCACGCTTCGTCGGCGTCGTCGTAGAAAATTACGACAGATTCGTAAGGGTCGAGCATATAATTCTTAATGAACTGAATGCCAAACGGGGTCACGTCGTCAACGTCGTTGTAATGAGACCACGCCCGCTTCTTATCGAAGTAAGTTCCAGCTGCGTCGTAGCTGCGCATTACCGCAATTACGTTTTTCACGTCAACTTCGTCTGCGTCAATGTCTTCATGCTTAATCTTCACAGAAGAATGAGAAGCATAAGAGTTATCGTCACCCAGTCCCTGCCAGCACGGAATTTCGACATAGCCAGGCAGCTCAACGAACTCAGTGTGATAAGTGTCAGATGTCATGTAAGTCGTAATGTCAGAAGCAGCTTCTGTCAAAACTTCTACAATCAAATCTTCGTCATTGACGAAAGAAGCATAATCAGCGATTGCGTTATACAAAACTGAACGCTTTTTCATAAACGCTTTTGTGTTCTTCATGAGCTGAACTCTGTACTTCAGATAGTTAGCGTCATGACGACAACTTTCGTTCGTTAAAGCAGTTCCGAACTCAGCGTTGTAACGCTTTACTACGTTAATCTTCTGAGTAGTCTTGCCTTTCTTGAACGTGTATGCAATCAAAGTTGCGATTGCTTCTGTGTCCAGAGCTTCCATGGCAGTCTCAATTTTGTTCTCGATTTCAATTCTGATTGTAGAAATCAGCTTATTGAACTCACTCAGACTTGTGAAAGCAGTGAAGAGCTGTGTCTGTCCGGGCAGCACATCCTCGATTGCGAAAGTTGACAGATTTTTTCCGAAAATTTGAGCAATAAGCTCAGTTTTCTTCTCGACATCGTAAGGACTATGCTGCATAGAATCGACAGCTAAAGACTGATTCTCAGAAAAATCTTCTTTAGTTTTGATACGCAGCTTTTCAATGAAAGCACCCCACTCGATGTTTCGTCTGCGCAGCTGCCGATTCGCAGCTTTGTACACACGCAGTCCAATCTCGACATTAGCAATTCTCTCACACGCAATCTTGTAGAATAAATCTACATTAGTCGCAGAACTGATAACAACGTTACCAAAATCCAGCAAACTCGTTGTATCAACAACTGCGATTGCGTTTTTTCCCAGCATCTGCTTCGAAATATCGTTTACTAACTGAAAATCCTGATTTACTGTAGCCATTTTTATCACTCCTCTCTTTTTTTGACGGCGTCTTCAACATCTTTCAGACGTTCGCTCATCAACGTTAAAGTTTCAGACAACTTTGAAAGCGTCTCCTGCATTTTCGTGTTCTGTAAGAACATGAAGATGCACGCAGCGATTGGGAACCCAACACTCCCAATCATGTTTGCAATTTCGTTAATTTCCATCCGACTCACCACCTTTCTGGGCTTCCATGAATTTCATGAATTGTTCAAACATTTCAGGCATCTTCGGGTCTATAGGTCCGGGCTTGTCTGAATTGTCAGAATCTTTGGGAATCGGGGGAATCTGAGGTTCATCATCTTTGATGTCGTACAGAACATCTTCGTTTTTCTCTTCGATGATGTCGTTCTTTCTGTCTTCATCACTACGACCAAATTTCTCATAAGCTTCAGCAAACGTCATTTTACAACACATCCTCTCTTTGTTCGACCACGTGCTCGAAATCATCGCCTGTGGAATCATCGGAAAAACAATACTTTTTCATACGAAAAAGTGTTTTTATCTTTTGCTCTGCCTTAATATTATCATATAATGAGACGCTTGTCAAGCGTTCAATCGAAAATTCTGATGTAATTACACGCTCAATTTCACGATTTGTCGTTTTTGGGTAGATGTATATGACAAGATTGCCTGATTCGATATGCATAAGTTCCTGAACGACAAATTCGAAGCTGAAATCTCTTAACACAAATTCGTACAAAACTTCGTAGTCGAACTTGTAATTTCCTGGCAGTTTCGAATGTCTGTCACCCGTCCACACTTGTGCACCAGTGATGGACTTGCCTCGCTGCCCGAAAAACATTCCAGACGCTGCTTTGTCTGCCACACAAATTTCAGTTGCAATTTTTGTGACATACTCTCTGTCTTTCGAATCTTTTCCATGCACTTCGATGACCTTAATTTCGCCTGGCACCAATTTCTTTGTACATTCCAAGCCCCACTCGTGAAAGTATGGACACACCCGGCTCAGTGTATTACCAAGCATCCATACTCGACCTTTTTTGTCACGAAGTATTGAAGAGACAAGCTCCTGCAATTTTGCAGGCTCATTTTGCAAATAGAAACCATCTGTGATGAATTCTTCGAAAATAATGTCGATGATTTGAGGATATTTTAACGATTTGTAGTGTTCAGCACTTGTTAGCGCAAAAGACTTACCGATTTTTCGTGAATATTGAACGTTATATTCATCTTCCTCGTCAATCAAAGCAAAATACAACCAGCCGTTTTTCGAAATGACTGCGTTGTAGTCCCCATTTGTGATTTTTTTCACATCAATATCAGCGAAATAGCTTGTCACACAATCGTTCTTAATATCGTCTCTGTATCTACGAAGATATGCAAACTGATATGTCTGAGATTCATATGCAAATTTCAGAATCTTAGTTGTCACAGAGTATGATTTTCCAGTCCCTCGTGGACCAAGCAACATTATATATTGTACGTCAATCTTCGAAATTTCGTCACAAGACCAATATTTATTTCCCATTTTCCGTCACCACCTTTCTGAAATAATGATAACACAAAAAAAGAGCTATGTCAACAACATAGCTCTTAACGATATGAAGTTTTTTTTTTTTTAGATTACAGAATTCTCATGTTCTTGTTCTTCGATGTCGTTGATTGTCATAATTGCTGCGACAACTTCCATCTGTTTGTCACAGAGTTTTCGATACATGTTAGCGTCGTCTTCGAAGAAAGTTAACAAATCGTTTATTTCTTCATCGAGTTTGTAGTACTCTTCCAGACTCTTAGAGCAGCCGCAGTGGATTTCCAGGATTTCGTTTGCTCTTTCACGTTGTTTCATAACTTCAATCTCCCTTTCTATTTTTGATAATTTCTCAATGATGACATCTAACTTGTCATCCATGTAAGTCAGTTCCTCGATTACGTTGTTATTGTTTTCCATATTAGTCTCCCCCGTTCAAAATTTTACTCAGAATTGTTAAAGATACAGCAGCCAGTCCAAAAATCGCAAACACGATGATAATTGCTAATAATAAATATGCGTTCATATGAATCTCCTTTCTTTTACATTCTCATATACTCTTCGATAAACTCGTTTGCTGCAATCTCAGCAGCAGTTTTGATGTCTTCTTCATTTGAATCGACATCAAGATTGTAGTCTTCGTCATCAATGATTGTGTAGTACTGTGCTACTAAAATCACGAAAGAGTGTCGTCTGTAATAGTCGATGTTGAAATCAGCTGCAACATGAACTTCATTGTCATCATCAACGTATGCATAACAACATCTTGCACTTTCACTGAGAGCTAAAACATACTCTTCTCTAACACTCTCTCTGAAAGATTCGTCACTCTGAATCTTCTCAGCTAACATCTTCATTGTTTTCTCGTACATGTCTGTGTATTTACTCATATTCTTCTCACTTTCTAGTTTTTGTAAGAGTTTTCTTTCTCTTTCTTATGATATAAGTATAACATCAGTATATTGATTTGTATATAGACAATATGTACAAACTTTTCAGGACAAAATTGTCAATTATGACAAACATGCTAAATGTGAAATGACATTTGCAGCGTTAGTCAGCTCGAAATATTCATCTGTCATTGACATAGAATAAGAAGTATTTCTCATGTTGATTCCATAACTGTCAATACATTCATATTCATCGTACTCATTTTCATTGAATACTACACACTCTTGATTCTCAACATACTTAATCAACATCTTGTGTACACAATCATCATCTTTATCGAAGACTAAATCTTCATTGAAATTAGTAATGTCATCGTGAAGAACTTCGACAGCTTCTTTGTTGATTCCAGAAACTGTCAAGTGTAGTTTGTTATCCGAATTTTCTCTGACGCAATATCGTTTAGCCCCTAATGTAACAAACTGCGACCAGTCACTTTCTTCAGCAAAAATGCCGAGAGGGTGTTTGACACCCTTTTTGTCACGAGGTTCCGTCATTTCTATATCGAAATTGTGATAATCACACATTTTCTGAAGTTTTACTCTACATCTCTTGTTGTAGTCAGAAAAATCAATGTCGTCTCTACAGAAGATACTGTCTGTGTCGCAATAGATGATAGAATTATTGTCTTCCCCATCATCACCCTGTAGCACACAGTGCCATAAGTTGTGACGAGCGTATGCTGTTATCCACACGCCCCAAAAAAAGTTCATAAACGTGCGATTTTTGTTATCAGCAATCAACTCTTCCAATTCTGTTTCGACGTTTTCCAGCGTTTTTTCATGTGTAATCCAGTCAATTCCATCAAAATCCACATCATCTTGTACAATGTCCGTACAGGACATACCAAATATTGAGTTGATAAATTTTTTCGATGTACAATATTTCACATATTCTACTTGACTGAAATCTTTGTCAGATTCTTTCTGTTTCAACTCAGTCTTGTTTTTGTAGAGTTCCAAAATGTATTCGCAAATTTCGTATGGAAGATATTGTTTTTTCGATTCATAACACTCTACGATTTCATAATCAATATCATACGTTTTTTCGATAATGTCCAGGTCCTGTTCTGTAATATACATATCGAATTTTTGATAACAAGCATTTCCATTTTCGTCTTCATACTCATTTGAAATGACACGTCCATTGTCTTCGTACAGATTATCGACAATTTCTATTTTCGAATTACTAGAAAAATCAGTGTCACATTCGAAACACTTACTTGACGAAATATAGTGATTATATGTACGAGCATCCAAACGATTCACTCTGATTCGAATGAGATAAGCGTAATTTTCTGGGTCTTCAATCTCATCACACTCTTCGAAAATCGTGCACGGAAATTTTTCGCTCAACATCACAAAAGGATATGAAGATGCGAAATCGTAATGTTTTCCGGACGAAGTTTCGATAACTCGATTGGCTAGTGTGAAATTAGCATGTGTGTATCCACCAGCGAACGCTTGTTTGGCTTTTCTGTACATAATTGCGTCAGGGATAAGTGAAATCAACTGACGTTGCAGCGAACGATTTCTCGTAATTTTTCTCTTGAGTTCCCGACGAACTTCCCCAGTCTGAGTTAACGGGATGTTGACAACATGTTCATACTTTTCCACATATGTCTTGATACCCTCATAGACTACGAGGCAGTCATGTTCACAATAATCCAGCTCAAGTTGACTCAATTTCGTTTTCGGAGTTCTTATCTTAGAAGTATAATCAAGAGTATCAAGCTTTTTGATATTCTTGAGTTCTTCTCCCCAATCTTTCAAAGACACTCTCGTTAGAAAAAGTGAACAACGAAATTCAACATTCTCGTAAAATTCAGGAATACAATACATAACTTTGTGAGCTTCACGAGCGAAAATGTCTTTGAATTGTAAGATGTTTCTCAGAAACTGAAATTCATAAGACAAGTTGTGTACATAAATGATGAAATGTGTATCTCTGTCAAGTCTGTCAAGAATATAGAGAAAATCTTTCAACTCTCTTCCGTAATACACAGCGTGATTGTAAGAGAACTGCCAAATGTAACACAGAGAAAGACATTTCATGTTATTCCAGAATTTTTCAGAACGATTCTTCTCATAATTCCATATTTTTCCATCTTCGTTCAGCCACGCTGATGTGACTTCAATATCGAATGTGAGAATATCATCAGATTCATACTGATAACATGTCTCTTTCTTTTTTCTCTTACTTTTCTCATATCTATTGATGTCATCTACATCTAATGAGAATTCTGTGAAATGTTTCATCATAATTAAATCACACCTCGTTTTTTCAAAATATCGTTCAAAGCTGTCTCAATATCTCTTTTCTTCATTTTGTTTACATTCACACTATTTTTCAGAACTCTGAGAATTTTTGTTATTTCATTGTAGTTCACTTTGATGTTCGAAGCTTCTTTCATCTGTCTTGTCAACTGAATCAAACTTCTTACTGTCTTTCCTGACAAGCTTGTGATTTTCTGTCCGAACGCCCGTTCTACTTGTTTCAAGTCAGCTATCAAATCTTTTGAGTTCTTCTGTGAAGTTGATTCTTGAAGAACTTGTGAAGAACTGAGAATCTTCATTTCAATCAATCTCTGAATCTCTTTGTCTGAAATGATTTTCTGAAATACTCTCAACTGATTCATCGACAAATCGTATCCACGACGTCGTAGTGCTTCTCTCTGTTTTTCAGCAATCTCGTCACGTCCTGACTTCGTCATCCATTTCGATTTTTTCGTTCTTTTCAGTAAATCAGCGAAATCTTCGAGACGACGTGTTGAGAAAGTATCCAAATCGCCAGTTTCGATTTTTGTTCTGTCTGTGTGAACTCCTGAAATCTGTTGAATTTTAGCTCGCTGCTTCATGACGAAATCTTTTGTCTCGTCTAAATCAGCAATATCATCAAGCTGTTTTCTCACAACTTGAATGTCACTTTTTATCTCGTTGATGTATTTCTCTCTTTTTTCAGTTTCATTCATTTTGTATCACAACCTTTCTTTTATTTTGTAACATAAATATAACTCAAAATCTGTACTTTGTCGATAGACATATTATACAAATTTTGAGCTATAATTTTGTGCTATATTAACTGATTTACAATGTTCTGAATGACTTTGTAATCATAACCATCCTGCCGCAACTTCGCTCGTCGCATTGCACCATTCCCATACTCGCCACGAATCACACGCTGTGCGACCTCGTACAACTTTTCATCTTCAGAGTTTGTAACTGTAGATATGTTGTCAAACTCTGTCAGATTGTTGCAACGAATGATTTTCAGAATCTTGTCAGAATAATCCGGGTCAGTCGCATATCCCTGACGATGAATGAACCGAATTTGCTCTTCAGCTGTTTTCAGATTCTTCACATTTTTGTATCTCGAAGTGTTCATCAAATCGTAATACTGAATGACAGCCTCAGAAATGTTGTCATACTTCTTAAATTCAGCCGATACTGTTACGAACTTTCCGTTAATGAACTCCTGCGTCAGCAGCCGATTACCTTTTCCTTTAATTCCGAACAACGTCTGACAATTCAGACGCCACCCTGACTCAAGTCCTGCCTGTGCTACACAGACAGATGGCAGAACAGTTCCCCTTTCTCTGTACACATCCTGTGCAATTTTTCCTACGTTTTCGATAAAATCTTTCTTAGCCATAAATTTTTCTACTTCCTTTCTGTTCGAAATTACGATACATCATATTGTACTGTTGTCTACTCTGAATGTCATTACTTACGTTTACCTGATTTCGATTCAAAGTGTTTGTGTAGTTCATACACTGTTTACTTGACATGAGAAGAATCTCACTCATATGTCTCACCTCTCTTTCTTATACACAGTATACACCCACCGTCCCGATACGTCTATAGACAATTTGAACAAACTTCTGCGCAACCTTTTATGCAATATCCACAAAGAACTCACCCATAACCTTTCAGCAACTTGCACAAATACCATGGTCCAAGTTTGTGCAATATTCCCTCTTGACAAGTGTGGCTTTTGGTGATACTGCACAGAATACTGGGACGAAGTTTGTGCAGTTTGCCCATAGACAGGTTAGGACGAGGTGTGCTATACTAGAGGGTTGGGTGCGGCAAAATTTGGGATGGGGTGCTACACTTTTATAT
>ERZ808266.509-NODE-509-length-13609-cov-3.602848_pt1 | contig 13609 bp, 8 predicted proteins | sample MGYA00521278_ERZ808266 | MGnify/ENA primary metagenome ERZ808266 (study PRJEB31516, sample SAMN03275591) | gut metagenome | biome: mammalia-associated habitat; material: feces | host: Papio cynocephalus | place: Kenya | collected 2012-08-02 ... | reverse complement strand
AGATGCCTTGCAGCCGATGGAGCAGAAAGTGGGGCAGGTGTTGGACTTGATGAAGCAAGTGTGACCTGTGACAGTGACTTGCACATCTTTTTGATGTGAATGAGATACAAATGGAATGATGATTTAAAAAATATTGAACGGAATGGTGAATGAGAACAAGTGGGGACTTCTTTATTGTCCTCGTGGAGGTTGGCGTAGCAACAAGCGCTGGGAAAAGATCGAGAAGGTCTTAAAGCAACAGCGGATAGACTACGACTTCGTGCAGAGCGAGAACCAGAAAAGCGTGGAGCGACTGGTTAAGATGTTTGTCAACAATGGCTATAAGACGATAGTCATCGTGGGCGGAGACTCTGCGCTCAACGATGCCGTCAACTGCTTGATGCAGATAAACCAAGAGGAACGTGACCAAGTGGCATTGGGCGTGATACCGAATGGCTTGATGAACGACTTTGCTCATTTCTGGGGCTTCAGCGATAGCGACATCGAACAAACTGTCGCCTCACTCAAGTTGCGCCGTATCAGAAAGATAGACCTCGGTTGCATTCGCTATACCAACAAGAAGGGAGAGAAATGTCATCGCTATTTCCTCAACTGCATCAACATCGGATTGATTGCTGCTATCATGAACTTGCGTCGCAAGACCCATCATGTTTTCGGTTCCCGTACGCTCTCGTTCCTCTTCTCCTTTATACTCATGACTTTCCAGCGCCTCGACTACAAGATGCATATCAAGATCAACTCTGATGTCATCAAACGTAGAGTGATGACCGTTTGCATCGGCAATGCCACAGGTTATGGGCAGACACCTAATGCCGTACCTTACAATGGGTTGTTGGATGTATCCGTCGTTTATCACCCACAGATGACGCAGCTCTTTGAGGGCATCTATCTCTTTGTGAAAGGTAAGTTTCTCAATCATAAGAGCGTACATCCTTATCGTACCAGGGAAGTGGAGATTGTAGAGGCTTCTCATGCATTGATTGGCATCGACGGAAGATTGATGAATACGCCAAAAGGGTCGTATCAAATCTCTGTGATCCAAGAGGTTGTCAATTTCTTGATACCAGCTTAATCTTGATTCTGGCTTAATCTTGACGCCAGTATAATATCAAAAAATAGCAGAATTGGTTTATCCCAATTCTGCTATTTTTGCTATTTCTTCTTCCTGTAGGAATTTTATCTTTCTTCCATCTATCTTGATGAGTTCCTCCTGTGCGAAAGCCGAAAGTGTGCGAATGGCATTGCTTGTAGTCATGTTGCAGAGGTTGGCGAGGTCTTCGCGGCTCAGTCGGATGTCAAGCGTCTTGCCGTCTTTTTCCATGCCGTAGGAATCTTTCAGGAACATCAGTCCCTCGGCAAGTCGGGCACGGATGTGTTTCTGTGTGAGGTTGACGGTGCGGTCGTCCGACTTACCTATTTCTACGCTCAGGTACTTGATGAAAAAATATCCGATGTTGAAGCTCTTGGAGAGCATCTTCATCAGCACAGCCATAGGGAAATGTGCGATGACGCAGTTTTCCAGTGCCATGGCTGCCGTCTTGTAGATCTCATCGGCGAAATAAGCTCTGAATCCAAAAAATTCGATGGGCTTGATAACGCGTATTATCTGGCTCTTGCCCCCGATGCCTTCCTTGTATATCTTCACCTTGCCCGAAATGAGGCACATGGCTTCGGTAGGGGTACCTTCGTTTTTGTAGATAACGTCGTTCTTCTTGAACTTAGAGATTTGTAAATGTTCTTTCAGCATCGCGAACTGTTCGTCCTCGATGCCACCCCATAGCTCTGCTATCTGCTGGGCTATTTTCGCTTGGTCATATTTGCTCTTGCCTGTCATGTATCCTTGTCTTGTTTACCTAAATTGTTTGCAAAAGTAATGCTTTTTCTTTGAATAATCAACTTTTTCCCCCTTAAAATGTGTTGTATAACATAAAAAATAAAGTTTTTATAAAATTGACACACAAAAAGCTTTGATATAACAATAAAAAGTGTTACCTTTGAAAGCAATTAATATAGTCAACAAAAAATAAACCTTAATATAGATCTATGAGTTATCTAAAATTCGAAAAGGCCCTAATGACGAACCTACAGGAGTCATTGCCTAAAGAGTTGTTGCGTACCAACCGCTCGGGTGCTTATTCGTGCTCAACGATTGTAGACTGTAATACCCGCAAGTATCACGGACTGCTTGTCGTGCCAGTTCCAGAACTGGACGATGAGAATCATGTGCTCTTGAGCTCGCTGGATGTTACCGTCATTCAGCATGGTGCTGAGTTCAATCTTGGCTTACACAAGTACCAAGGTAACAACTATAGTCCGATGGGCCATAAGTACATTCGTGAGTTTGATTGTGATAAAGTGCCAACTACGCTTTATCGAGTAGGTGGCGTCATCCTAAAGAAGGAAGTCGTGTTCCAGCATTATGAGAATCGCATTCTGATTCGTTATACGCTGGTCGATGGACATTCTGCCACAACCCTACGTTTCCGTCCATTCTTGGCTTTCCGCAGTGTGCGCCAGTTTACACACGAGAACAGTACTGCTTCCCGTGAGTATTTCGGCGTGGACAATGGTATCAAGACTTGTATGTATGCGGGTTATCCAGACCTCTACATGCAGTTCTCCAAGAAGAACGAGTTCAAGTTCTGCCCAGATTGGTATCGTGGTGTGGAATATCCTAAGGAGCAGGAGAGAGGATATGCTTCCAACGAAGACCTCTATGTGCCAGGATATTTCGAAATGCCTATCAAGAAGGGCGAGACCATCGTCTTTGCAGCCTCTACATCCGAGATCAAGTCGAGCGGACTCAAGAAACTGTTCGACAAGGAAGTGGACGAGCGTGCCCCTCGTGACAATTTCTTCCATTGTCTCGTCAATGCAGCCCATCAGTTCCATCGTCGTGAGAAGAACGACGACCGTTACATCTTGGCAGGCTATCCTTGGTTTAAGTGTCGTGCCCGTGATACCTTCATTTCTCTTCCGGGTTTGACCCTCTCCATTGAGGAGAACGATTACTTCGAACTTGTGATGAAGACAGCCATGCGTGGATACTATGAGTTCATGGAGGGTAAGCCTATCACGGCTCACATCTATGAAATCGAGCAGCCAGACGTGCCTTTGTGGGCTATCTGGGCATTGCAGCAGTATGCCAAGGAAACAAGTAAGGAGGAATGTCTCAAGAAGTATGGAAAATTCATCAAGGACGTTATCCGTTTCATACAAGACAACAAGCATCCTAACCTCAAGTTGGAGGACAACGGCTTGCTCTATACTAATGGTAAGGAAAAGGCTGTGACGTGGATGAATTCCACTGCCAACGGTCGCCCTGTGGTGCCTCGTACGGGATATATCGTAGAGTTTAACGCCTTGTGGTATAACGCTTTGTGCTTCTGTGCCTCTTTGGCAGGAGTAGAGGGCGATGAGGGCAAGCAGCAGGAACTGCTTGCCAAGGCCGAGGTGACCAAGAAGTCGTTCCTCGATACCTTCCTCAATGAGTATGGCTATCTCTACGACTATGTGGATGGAAAAATGATGGATTGGAGCGTGCGCCCTAACATGATTTTCCCTGTGGCCTTCGACTATTCTCCTTTGTCGCAAGACCAGAAGAAGCAGGTGCTCGACATCTGTACCCGTGAGCTTCTCACCCCTAAGGGATTGCGTTCGCTCTCGCCAAAGAGTGGTGGTTATAACCCTGTCTATGTGGGTCCTCAGACCCAGCGCGACTATGCTTACCATCAGGGTACGGCATGGCCTTGGCTTGGTGGATTCTATATGGAGGCAAGCCTGAAGCTTTACAAGCGTACACGTCTCAGTTTCATCGAGCGTCAGATGGTAGGCTACGAAGACGAAATGTCTTACCATTGCCTCGGCACCATCAGCGAGCTCTTCGATGGCAACCCTCCGTTCACAGGACGTGGAGCCATCTCTTTTGCCATGAACGTGGCAGAGATTCTGCGTGCGCTCGAATTACTTGAAAAATATCAATATTAATAATAGGAGGACTGCTATATGAAAGTATTAATGTTTGGATGGGAGTATCCTCCTCACGTATTCGGTGGCTTGGCTACTGCCAACTTTGGTATTTCGCAGGGATTACATGCCCAGGGCGACGTAGACATCACCCTCTGTCTTCCTCATCCTTTCGGCGATGAGGATCGCAGTGCAGCTAAGATTGTGGCGATGAACAGTGTGCCTATCGCTTGGCGCGACGTCAATCGCGACTATGTGCAACAGCGTGTGGGCAACATCATGAACCCTGATGACTATTTCCGCTACCGTGACCATATCTATGCCGACTTCAACTATATGAATGTCAACGACCTCGGCTGCATGGACTTTGCCGGTGGTTATCCTGCCAATCTCCACGACGAGATCAACAACTATAGCATTATCGCAGGTGTGGTGGCTCGAAGCGAAGACTTCGACATCATTCATGCACACGACTGGCTTACTTTCCCTGCCGGCATCCATGCCAAGAGGGTGAGTGGCAAGCCTTTGTGCATCCATGTGCATGCCACCGACTTCGACCGAAGCCGTGGCAAGGTGAACCCTACGGTGTATGCCATCGAGAAGGACGGTATGGACAATGCCGATTGCATCATGTGTGTATCTGAGTTGACCCGACAGACCGTCATCAACCAATATCACCAAGACCCACGCAAGTGCTTCGCCATGCACAATGCCGTGTATCCACTGAAGCAGGAGTGGCAGGACATTCCTCGCCCAGACCATAAGGGCAAGGAGAAGGTGGTTACCTTCCTCGGTCGTATCACGATGCAGAAGGGACCTGAGTACTTTGTCGAGGCTGCCAATATGGTGTTGCATCGTACTCGCAATGTGCGTTTCTGCATGGCTGGTTCGGGCGATATGATGGACCAAATGATTTATCTCGCCGCCGAGCGAGGTATCGCCGACCGGTTCCACTTCCCTGGATTCATGCGAGGCAAGCAGGTATATGAGTGCCTGAAGGATTCTGATGTGTATGTGATGCCATCCGTGAGTGAGCCATTTGGTATCTCGCCTTTGGAGGCAATGCAGTGCGGAACGCCTACCATCATCTCTAAGCAGAGTGGTTGTGGCGAGATCTTGACCAACTGCATCAAGGTGGACTATTGGGACATCCATGCCCTCGCAGACTCCATCTACAGTATCTGCCACAACGAGAGCCTCTTCGATTACCTTTCTGAGGAAGGCAAGAAGGAGGTAGACCAGATTACCTGGGAAAAGGTGGGTGCCCGCATCAAGGACCTCTATCTGAAAACCCTCGGTTGGAAGTAGGCAATTAATAATTAAAAATTAAGAATCAATAGTTATGAAGACAATTTGTTTATATTTCGAGATACATCAGATCACTCATCTCAAGAGATACCGTTTCTTCGACATCGGTACCGACCATTATTACTATGATGACTATGAGAATGAGCGCACCATCAGCGACATAGCTGAGCATTCATATATGCCTGCTCTCAATGCCATCCAGGAGATGATAGAGAAAAATGGCAAGTATTTCAAGGTGGCATTCTCCCTCTCTGGCGTAGGCATGGAGCAGTTGGAATTGCATGCTCCTCAGGTATTGGAGAAACTGCAGGAACTTAACAACACAGGTTGTGTGGAGTTCCTAGCCGAGCCTTATTCACATGGTTTGGCTTCCCTCGTCAATGAGGAGAGCTTTGCCTCAGAGGTCAAGCGCCAGTGCACCAAGATAGAGGAGTATTTCGGCAAGAAACCTACCGTGTTGCGCAACTCTTCGCTTATCTACAGCGATGACATCGGTGCCGAGGTGGCCAACATGGGCTTCATCGGTATGCTCACAGAGGGTGCTAAGCATGTGCTTGGTTGGAAATCCCCTCACTATGTATACCATTGTGCCCTCAATCCAAAGCTCAAGCTCTTGCTGCGAGACATTCGTTTGAGTGATGATATATCGTTGCGATTCAACAATAGCGACTGGGATGGTTATCCACTCTTCGCCGACAACTACATGAACGAGATCGCCGCATTCCCAGAGGAGGAGCAAGTCATCAACATCTTCATGGAGCTTTCTGCCCTCGGCATCGCACAGCCATTGTCTAGCAACATCCTTGAGTTCTTCAAGGCATGGCCTCAGTGCGCCAAGGATCGTGGCATCACCTTCTCTACTCCTACCGAGATTTGCAAGAAGATAAAGTCAGTGGGCGAAATCAACGTACCAGATACCTTGAGTTGGGTAGACGAGGAGCGTGACGTTAGCTCATGGCTTGGTAATCCAATGCAGCGTGAGGCTTTCAACAAGCTCTATAGCGTAGCCGACCGTGTGCGCATCGCCAACGACCCTCGCATCAACCAAGACTGGGATTATCTCCAGGCAAGCAACAATTTCCGTTTCATGACCACCAAGCCAAGCAATGTGGGTCTTGACAGAGGTATCTATTCTAGTCCGTTCGATGCCTTCACCAACTATATGAATATCTTGGGTGACTTTATCAATCGTGTGAACGACCTCTACCCAGCTGATGTAGATAACGACCAGCTCGAAGGTCTCTTGACTACCATCAAGAACCAGGATGAGGAAATCGAGATGAAGGATAAGGAGATTAGTCGTCTCCAGGCCAAGATAGATAAGATAGAGAAGGAGGCTGCCAAGTTGCGTGGCGAAAAGCCAACAGCTAAGAAGCCAGCGGCTAAGAAACCTGCAGTTAAGAAGCCTGCTGCCAAGAAGGCTCCTGTAGCCAAGAATACTGACGATAAGTCTGCTGCAGAAGCCAAAGCAGAGAAATCCGAATAAATCGATTTAGATACTCATAAAAAGTTTAACTCCCCGTAGCTGTGAAGCTGCGGGGAGTTTCTTTTATGTTCCTTGATGTATTTTACTTGTCTATTTATTGATGTATTTCTTGTTATTGTAGATGTATACACCCTTGCTGAGGCTGGCTAGGTCGCTAGGCTTGGCTTTCGTCAGTATCATTCTTCCGTTCAGGTCGTATACGTTTGCCAAGGTATCCTTGTTTTGGTCGACCGTGATGTCGGCGATGCTTGATGTCAAGCCTGTGGCGTTGCATAGGTCATCCACAATCGTGTCGTAGCTCTGAATCCAGAGATTGCCCGATGTGCATGTTATCTTCGAATTGTTCTTGAATACGAGATTGTCCACAAATCTCACGTCTATGCCCTTCTTTGCCTTGATCTGTACGTTGTCGAGCGTCACGTTCTTGATGTGGCTCTCAGGGCGTCCTACGAGGAAAATGGCGTTGCCAGCACAAGTGTCGGTGGTCTTGATGTTCTGCAGCACGATTCCGTTGTAGGTTGGGGTGGTGCTGTCGAGCTCACGTGGGTTCGCCTTGTCCTTGGAAGGGTCGCTGCTGTAATTCTTATCATAGAAGCAGTCCATGGAGAATGGATTCTTCACTCCCGTCATGGTAAAGTTGGAGAACTTGAAGTCTTCCTCGCCACCGCCACGCAGGGTTCCATCTTTGTTGATGCCCGTCTTTAGGCGTACACCGGCAGTTGTTCCATTCATGGTGATGTTGTCAAACCACACATGCTTCACATTCTTGGTGTAACTCCCCACCGAGGCTCCGTGGCCAGTGCCGAATTTGCAGTTCCATACATGGATGTATTGACCGTCGGAGTCCACCACCACATTGTCGTCGCCATTGCTGATATTGCAGTCATAGATGTTGACGTAAGGTCCCCAGATGGCGATGCCGTCGGTGTTGTGTGACGCCTTTCCTGCTCCTATCTCCGAGGCAGGTTCGCTTATCACCACGTCGTGTATCGTGGCGTGGCTTGCCTTTCCGCCATTGCTGATGGTGATGTTCACGCCCGGTGTGTTTTGTATCTTCAGGTTGCGGATGAGGAATCGTTGCCCCTGTTCCAGTCTTATCATCGAGCCAGGGTCAAAGGTATCCTTTTGTTCCTTGGCCAGCCACCATCTGGCCCCTTGACCATCGATGATGGAAGTTTCGCCTTCGCCCTCTATCACGATGTCCGATTGTTTCTTGTTCTTGCATCCGATGTAAACCACCTTTTTCAAGGGGGCGGTGCCATATGGAGCCAGTTTGAGCGTGGCACCGGCGCATAGGTGGAGGATGGTCTTCGACTTGATGCTCAGAATCTCGGAGGTGCTTGTCATCTCTTTCTCGCTTCCAAACATCCATGTGCCTTCTGGTATCACCACCATGCCGCCCGCATCTGGTACGGCATCGAGGGCTTTCTGAATCGCCTTCGTGTTGTCTTCTGCATCGGTGGATGCGCCATAGTCCTTGATGTTGAATGTGTTTGCGGCCGTTATCTCTGGCAGTTGGGGTAGGGATACGGCAGGCCATCCTTCAGGTGTGTTCTGTGCCTTTTGTTCGGCAGTGATGCCCGTGAAGGTTTGTGCGTCGGCAAACATAGGGAAAGCCAGACATGCCGAGAGCGCAATAGTTGTGATGATTGATTTGTTCATGTTTTGTAGGTTTGTTTTTATATTCTGTATTTATGTTGCAAAGTTACAGCTTTTTTGGTGAATACAGTTGTAGTTGTTGATAAATCTAACGATAACGTTTACGATGCTGTAATTGATGATACGAAAAAAGGCCGTACCCTTCGGAATTGCTTCCTTCGGATACAGCCTTTAATCATTAAGGGATGTATGTTCTGGTCAAATTATTCGTACCACTTGCTAGCACCAACCTTGAGCTTCTTCACAGATTCATCACCGATGGTGAAATCGCCCTTGGCTGCATCCTTGTACTTAGGGTCTGCAACCTTTGCGCTAGGGTCGTTGAAGGCATTATCGCCCTTGCCATCTGCCCAAACTACTGTGTTCAAGTTTGCACAACCGTTATAGACGTTGTTTGTGAATTCTGGAACTGTAGTACTACCTTGGTTGCTCCATACGGCAAGTGTATTTGTTACAATGTTGTTGCTCCAAACTATCTTGCTGCAAGCATTGCGAACATAGAGTAAGCGTTTACCCTTTGTGTTGCTTATGCCGTTCAAAGTACACTTGTCTACGATGATGACCGTCTCGCTTCCTAACTTAGCATTGTCATAACGGATGAAATCACGACCAGCACAGCTATTGTAGATTGTACAGTTGGTGAGGTTCAATGCTCCGATGTAGCCCTTGCGGCAGTCTAAGAAATCACCTCCGTCGCATTTGATGTCGTGGATGTCGCAGTTGTCAAATGTAATCTCTCCAACTTTAGCAGCTACATTAATGTAGTAGAGACCCTTTGCGTAATTCTTGATTTCTGCATCTTTGACAACAAGCTTTTCTATGTCTTCTGCTTTCTTGAAATTGACAGCTTGGTCTGTGCTATTGTTCTTTGAACCATCAAGAATAACATTGTTGATTTCAACGCTCTTTGCACCATTGATTTCAAACCGTCCTTGGATAGTTGGTTTGTCTGTAGGATAGATACCTTTGATGACAACATTAGTCTTCAGTGCAACTGCGCTGGTCCCGTCACCTTCATCGGCAGGAATTTGGAATGTTCCTGGCATCAAGGCGAACACTTCTCCATCGGTAGCATTGGTAAGGAGTGACTTCAGATCGTCGCCTTCCTTTATAACGGTAGCACCATTCAAATCTGCGATGGTCTTGAAACTCTTGTTGCCACGTTCACGCTCGCCGAAATAAAGCTTTGCCACATATTCTGTTTCCGGTGATAAGCCAGGAACTGTAGCTTTGCCTGCTTCCTTGTCGGCATCGGTTAATGTGTAGGATGTCACAAAAGCTCCTGCCTTAGTTCTAACCTCAATCTTGGTTACGTCCTTATCGTCTGCAGGCCAAGTCAAGTCTACCGTCTTGTCGGTGACGTCTTGGGTCTTCATGCCCTTGAGAATTTGTTGTGCGTTGGTACGGAAATAAATTTCACTCCATTTAGAGTTGCGTTCCGTATTATTCTCGTCAAGCGCCATGACACGGGCAGAATATTTTGTGTCATATTCCAATCCTGATACAGTGTAAGGAATGTCTTCTGCACTAATACCTGTTAAAGTCTGTACTGGTGAACCCTCGAAAGTCAAGCTGTCGTTGGCAAACAGTTCGATGGTGTATGATGTGGCACCTTCTGACTGGGTCCAACTCAGTTTGGCTGACGTCTCTGTCACGTTGCTTGACTCTAAGCCAACAGGTGCAAAGTTGCGGTTGAAGACAAGACTTGTTATCTCGTCGGCAGCGTCACCGCAGGATGTCAGGGCTATTGTAGATAGCCCCAACATACATGCTGTTAATATATTAATCTTTTTCATTGTTTCAGATAGTTTAAAGTTTAATCAGACAATTGTCCGTAGATACCGTCGTTGTTAAGATAGCCATTAGACTTGTCAATGAGATTCTTCATGATAGGCCACAAGCAGTGTGTGCTTGGCTGTTCAACATAAAGACCATTAATATAATCATCAGTTAGGATATTTACTCCATCACTAACAAACCAATTTTTACTTTCCCAACCTGCATCCTTCAGCTCTTTAATCTTCTCGGCGTTGTCTTCACCTTTATTGAGACCATATAGTTTTAAAGTTTCACCGTCTGTGTCGATTGTATAATAGATCTTGTCTGGGAGACCTGCGTATTCTCCCTGACGGTTTGCGAGGTTGGTGAGCTTTTGCTTTGCTTCTGCCATTTTCTCGTCGATGATACCCCAGCGGATGAGGTCGGCTTTGCGTAGTTGTTCACCAGCGAATTCAAGACCGCGTTGTTCGATGATTCCCTTTTGGAAAGCATCTTTTGATGCACAGTATTTAGTCTGTAATTCTGATACTTTAGCCGCTGGTAATACACGTGAGAGAACAGGCTTCAGATAATTCCAAGCTGCAGAGGTGTTACCGAGCTGGTTTTCAGCCTCTGCTGCCATCATGTAAACATCTGCAAGACGCATGTATTGGAAGTTTACACCATCATCATTTGTTGAGGTAACAATACGATTCATCCATTCATAGCGTAACTTGCCGAAGCACCACTGAGAAATTTTGCGCAACTCTTGATGTGCTTTGCCGTCTTTTAACTCTTGACTCCACTGATAAGGTATGCAAGTAATGGGTCTACGTGCATCTTCTGCATCATAGTCGTAGTAGAGATAAGGAGCAGGACCATTTACACCACCTTGAGGTTGTTTTGTGTATTGGTCTCCATTTTTAGCTGCGTGTTTTATACCCCAGGTATAGAGCACACGACCTCTACCTGCAGCAAAAGGTATTTCCCAAATGCTTTCTCCACCAGCAGTAACATTGTCTTGGCAGAGTTTTGTAAAGTTCTCCTTGAATGTACCTAGTTTATTGCACCCCTTGTTGATGACATCTTCACATTCTTCTTTAGCGATGGCGTACATCTTTTCAGGTGCTAGTTCTGGGTCTTTGCTCAAGCGATACCCATCACCGCGAAGTCCATACCCACCAGCATATAGGGCGATACGAGCTCTGAGCGACTTGACGAAAGCTTTATTTACACGCTCGGTTGTTTTTGTTATACTATTCTCGTTTGGCCAATAGCAGTAATCCTCTGCTTCCTTCAAATCTGCCAATAGCTGTTTGTAAATGACATCACGATTGGTTCGTGGCAAGTAAATATTGTCGCTGTTGTTTGGTTCAAAACGTGCAGGAACATCACCCCACGCTTTAATCAAGTCATTGTAGATAACAGCTCTTAAAGTTAAGGCTTCACCTAGCAATTGAGCCATATTTGGATTGTTGGCAATGTCGCCATACTTGCGAATGCCTTCGATGGCAAGATTGGCACGTTCAATGCCTTGATAAAAATTAGCGTATGGGTTTTTGTCCTCAACGTCTATTTGTCCATTTGTTTCGCTTGTGCTATAGTTCACCAAGTTTTGTTTTTCATCATTTTTGTTAGCGTATGATGGAGCAGAACCGCTTGGTACCTCAACATCGGTGTTTAAGCCATAGAAAGGTAAAAATCGTCCACGATATGAGTTTTGTTCACCGAAAGCTACATGAATAGACATAACCTCAGACTCTGCTAAAGAATATACAGAGAAAACTGAAGAGCCGTCCAATGTTGATTGGGTCGGTGCCTCCATGTCACAAGATGTCATTCCAGCAACAAGAGCCATGGAGAATATTGATAATTTAATATAATTTTTCATATTCAGTAATTCCTCTTTTAATGTTAGAAATTCAAGTTCAAACCTACCAAGAAGGTACGGCTTCTAGGATAACCAGAGTAATCTACACCTGGTGTCAAGGCTGTCTTTGTGATACAGTCAGCTTCAGGGTCGAAACCTGAGTAGCCTGTGATGGTGAAGACGTTGTAAGCTGATACGTAGAAGCGAAGGTTCTGAATGCCTACTTTGTTAGTCCATGTTTTAGGCAAAGTGTAGCCTAGTGTCAAGGTGTTGAGGCGGAGGAAAGAACCATCCTCGATAGCCCAGTCTGTAAGAACCATCTTGCCCATGTATGGAGACCACATAGTCGTATTTTGGTTGAGTTCTGCCAAACGAACAGGGTCGTTGCTTAAGAGACCTGTCTCTGGATCGAGATTAGTCCAGCGTTTGCCGTCTGCCATAATGCTACTCATGTTGCGGTATTGATACTTACTTGTTGAAGTCCACTCAATCTTGTTGGCATTGTAAACCTTGTTGCCAATAGAATAGTTGAAATTGGCACCGAGGTCAAAACCATGTGCATGAGCGTTGATAGAGAATCCTCCAAATGCATCAGGATTTACATCACCAATGATAACGTTGTCCTTGGCTGTTATCACGTGGTCTCCATCTTGGTCTTTAAGTTTAAGTGAACCAGGACGTACAGTGCCAATAATACTACTGTCATCAGTAACGCCTTCTTTCAATACCCAAGTTTTGGTCGTTGCGTCATAACCTGTGAAATCGCTTACTTCATAGCGACCTGTGCCGTCAAGTTGGTAGCCTTTTATTTGTCCAACTGCACCTCCGACTGCAATCCAGTAGTCGCTTCCAATTTCTGTTGATGCCCAACTTGTGCTTTGACCAAAATCGTTCATGATACCGAGGTCTTTAATCTTGGTCTTGTTGAAACCTATGTTTCCCGATAGGTCAATGCCCCAATTCTTCTTGTCAACAGCATGCCATGTGAAAGAGAACTCAAAACCTTTATTCTCGGTCTTGCCCATGTTGCGATATTGAGTACTATATCCTGTGCCAGAAACAGGGAACTCAATCAACAAATCTTTTGTTGTATTGATGTATCCTTCTAAACTACCATTTAACTTGCCACCAAACAGAGTAAAATCAAGACCCAAGTTTCGGGTAATGGTAGTTTCCCATTTCAAGTCAGGATTAGCCATGGTGTTCGATGGAGCCCAATAGTTTGAAATGCCATTTACCCATGCCGTTGCCTTGTTTTGGTATGCTTGAATAAGTTGGCCAACTGGAATGTTGTTGTTACCTGCAGTACCATAGCTTAAACGTAGTTTTAAGTCATCAAGCCATTTCTTAGAACCTTTCATAAATGGCTCAGAAGAGATACGCCATGCCAGTGCTGCTGATGGGAAATAGCCCCAACGATTTTCCTTGGAGAATTTTGATGATGCATCGGCACGGAATGTTGCACTCAAAAGGTAGCGATCCAAGTAATTATAGTTGACACGACCAAAGAATGACAACAACTTGTCATCAGCACTGTATGCGTCATCAATTGTATATGGGTC
>ERZ808266.508-NODE-508-length-13617-cov-4.642973_pt1 | contig 13617 bp, 15 predicted proteins | sample MGYA00521278_ERZ808266 | MGnify/ENA primary metagenome ERZ808266 (study PRJEB31516, sample SAMN03275591) | gut metagenome | biome: mammalia-associated habitat; material: feces | host: Papio cynocephalus | place: Kenya | collected 2012-08-02 ... | reverse complement strand
AGTGAACTAAGCAGATGCACTTAAAACTATCTGCAAATCTTATTATACGAGGAAAATAGAGGAGAAAAATAATGGATATTTTAATTAACATTGCTAACGATTATACAAAATCGCCTGGAGGAAGGTATATTTCAGAAGGACCGTATTCTGGAGAAGATTTTAGAAAAAAGCTTTTAAATGAGAAATATGATGAGGCAGTCAGAACAAATCAAGATTTAAAAGTTATTCTTGATGGGGGATTTGGCTATGCTCCTTCTTTTTTAGAGGAAGCATTTGGAGGGTTAGCAAGAGAGAAAAAAGATAAGAAAATGCTAGACATTATTAAAATCGTTTCTGATGAAGAACCTAAATTAATCGAAGATGTTTACAACTACATTTCGGAAGCTTTGGAGAACAGAAATGAAAAAAAATAATGTAATGAAGATAATTCTTGGCGCTGTGATATCATTAATTATTGTTTTTTCAATAATTAATGGATGTAAAGATTGTGAAAAATTTTTTTCTTTCAATTTTGCAACAGGAATTAGTCTGTTTTTCGCAGCATGCTTTTCATTTTATTATGTTCAAAAGCAAGCCGATGGAAGAAAGCAAAAAGAACTATTTATTGTTCTTCTGGAAACATTCAAAAAAGTCATAGATGATGAGAATAGTTTTGATTATTCCAATATTTCGAAGGAACAAATACTTATGCGAAAGCGAGATATGAGCAACAAATTGGAATTCATAAAAAAAGTTGGAGAAAGGTTTTTTATAGAAAAAGATATAACTTTTTTAGAAGAAAAATTTTCAGAATATAATGAAATAATAGGTAATCACATTGAAGATTTAGAAACATTATGTAAGATGAAACAGGACATAATTCGCCCAATGAATTTAATGAGTCAAAAAGTTTCTGAAATAATGATTAATTTGTACAATTGGTGAAATAAAAGAATTGGAGCACCGCAAGACAACTACGGCGCTCCTCAAGAAGACAGAAGGTGTTTTTAAACACCACGGTCATTATATAACACAAAATTTCAATTTGTCAAGTTTGACAGGACGGTTTTCGAAAAATATTTCATTCTTTTTCTCATTAAAATATATGGCTTGCAATAGCAGGAATATAATGCTGTCGGAATAAGGTTCACTTTATTCCGCTTATGTTATACAGTACATTTTAAAAATGTCAAGTTTTTCAAGCTTTAAGTATAATATCGTTGACAATGGCATTTTAATCATATATAATAGGCTTGTAACAAGGTTTGAGTGTGATGTCAAATTTGACTTTTCAGATTATGACATTGGTTTGAGTAACAAGGTCGGATTTTTCCCTTAAAGGGAGAAGTCCGGCCATTTTTGCGTTTTAGAGCAATTTAAAGCGCCCGCAAATTAAATTCGGTAATTGCGAAATTGACCGACCTAATTTCTGTGAAAACAGGATGGGTCGGTCTTTTTTGTTTTTACATAGAAAAAGCCGGAGCATTTCTGCCTTTAAAAAAATTTTACACATTTAATCTGAATTTTTTAAGGTGATAATGCTTACGGCGGAAAGGAGAGGGTGATCTATCACCGGAAACAACAAAGGTCTTATACCCATAATCCTGAAAGACGAAAAGTATGGGGTGGGTATAACCAATTATGCGGACACGGTTGTGTTCGACGGAAACAAAAACCTTATCGCGTTACGCTTCGGCGGTTATCCCGAAACGGTGCTCGCAATGTCCGACGCTTTGTTCAGCGGCAGTAAAATTGCATTAAAACTGCCGAAAGAAAGGAGCGAAACGGAGCTTGTGACCTTCGGAGGCTTTTACGAACGCAGAATGAAGGCAGGGGATACCGCATCGGAATGTGTGCTGAAGCTGAATGGAGATGAGAGAAAAGAGAAAGAGGAAAATCCGCACGATGTCTATATATTTTGCAAAGACGAAAGCGGACTTTTCGCAGAGCTTGATGGTAAGCTTGCCGTACCGTTAATGCCCGAATGGGAAGAATACTTTATTCGCGAATTAAGAAACAGAAAAATACTTAAAAAGCTTAATGTATTCAGCACCAATGCGGAATTTTCGGCATACTCAGTTACGCTTAAAAACGGCGAAAAGCAAATAGCAAAGGTTCTGACGGACGGGCTGAAATCAGGTGAAATATGTATTCCGAACGCAAACCGGGATGATACGGCGTTTCGGGGTATAACAACCTTTACACAGTATCTTAATGCCTTCGGCAAGGATATTGCGAGGAAAATACAGGCTACATTCAAGCCTGTTTTCAACCCCGCAGACGAAGGCTTTTGCCCGGAGCTCAATGAAACAAATGAGTATATCGGGCGAAATACCGGATATTTGCTTTACGAGGCACAGTTGGCAGGAGCCGAGGCTATTAAAAGGCAGCTTGAAAAAGAGAAAATGACAATGCTTGTATCAAGCTGCGGCACCGGCAAAACCAAAATAGGCGCGGCGGCTCTGTATGCCTATCAAAAATCACTCGGCGGCGGCAGGCGTATTAATGTTATTACCTGCCCGTCGCATGTGGCTAATAAATGGGTGCGAGAGCTTTACGAAACCGTACCGAATTGCATCGCGAGAGCAGTATCAAGCATTACGGATATTGACCGTATGTATGAGCTGTATAAAACCTCGGATAAGCCTGTCTTTATGGTACTCTCGAAAGAAAGTGCCAGAAACGGTTATCTGCGTAAGCCTGCCGTTATGTGGAACAAGCGCAGAAAGGTGTTTGTCTGCCCGGTATGCGGTGCGGTTCAGGAAATGACGGTTACGACCGACGGTTTATCCTATATCGTCCCTGCGGACAGCTTTTACTTCCGTGAGGAAAACGGTAAAAACCATAAATGTGCAAACTGTAAAACCGTTTTATGGGAGCCGGATAATCCAGATTGCCTTGACCCGCAAAAAAACGAATGGGTAAGAATAGGCAGCTACGGATATATCCACCGCAAATTTGCCGAGCGCTGTTTAAGCAAGGTTAAAACTGAAGATATGAAAGAGCAGGTGTGCGCCGTTATGGACGACTCCGGCGGTATATTTCCGGCACAGGGAGCATACCGTAAATTTCCTCTTTCACGGTATATTAAGCACCGTTTCAAAAAAATAGACGCATATATCTGCGACGAGCTGCACGAATATTCCGGAGAAAGCGCACAAGGCGAGGCTATGGCGGAAATAGCAGGCATTGCAAAAAAGGTTATTGCTATGACCGCAACCCTGATAAACGGCTATGCAAAGGGTATGTTTTATCTGCTGTTCAGATTAAAGCCGAGGCTTATGATAACGGATGGCTTTAAGTACAGCGACGCGCGGAAGTTCTGTCTGCGCTACGGAGTGGTGGAAAACATATACGAAACAACCGAGACAAAGTATAACGCCGCCTCCAAAAGCCGAATGCGAAAGGTGCGCGAGAAATTTCTGCCCGGCATTTCCCCTATAGTCTATTCCAAATTCCTTATGGAAAACACGGTGTTTTTATCTCTCTATGATATGGCAAAGGAACTGCCGGATTATGAGGAGATTCCGATTGCCTGTAAGATGTCTGACAGTATAGAGAAAGAGTATAAGTCTATGGAGGATGAGTTCCGTACCGTAATGAGAAAGGACAGACGCCTTGCAAATAAACTGCTGTCACCCTATCTTAATCTTCTTACGGCATATCCGGATCAGCCTTGCGGTCATGCGCCTGTAATTGCGGGAGATTACTCTATTTGCCCGAAGGATTTTACAGGCGAGCCGAACGATAAGCTTAATAAGGTGCTGGAGCTTGTGCAGAAGAAGATAACGGCAGGTGAAAGGGTTATTATCTACACTGCATGGGTGCGTCTTGATACTCAGTCGCTTTTAATGGATAAGCTTACCGAAATGGGCATTAAGGCCGGTATTTTGAAGCAAAGCGTTCAGCCTGTAAAGCGAGAGGAGTGGGTACAAAAGAAGCTTCATGAGGGTATGCAGGTGCTTATAACCAACCCGACATTGGTTGAAACGGGTCTTGACCTTAATGAGTTTACAACCCTTATATTTTTCAACATTTCCTTTAACCTTTATGTGTTAAGGCAGGCTTCCTGCCGAAGCTGGCGAATAAATCAAACGGTTCCAAAGATTGAGGTATATCTTTTTTACTGGAAAGACACTATGCAGCAACGGACGCTCAGGCTTATGGCGTCAAAGCTTGCGGCGGCAACAATGATTGAGGGACAGCTATCCGAAGAGGGACTGGCGTCAATGTCGCAAAATCAAGATATGACTACTCAGTTGGCAAAGGATCTCGCAAGCGGCATTAAGGAAAGCGTTGAGGATCTGACGGCGACCTTTAGGAAAATGGCAATAAGAAACGAAAGAAAAAATGACAAGCCGACACTTAAGGTTATTAAGCCGGAAGTACCAGTGTTGCCCGAACCCGTACCCGAATCGGCAACGGAAGATAAACAGCTGACGCTATTCGATTTATTAGCGTCATAAAAAGGAGATTTTAAATTGGAAAATAAAAGTATTTTGGAAGAATTGTGTGATATGGTTTTTGAAAACGCCCAGCCCAAAACGGAAAGCTACAGACAAAAGCTTTCAAAGGCGGTTGAGGTACGGGAAAAACTCCAAAAAAGCCTCACGGACGAACAAAAACGGTTGCTTGAGGAACGCGATGACGCGTTAGGCAGATGCGCTTCTGAAGAAAGGCTTTTAATGTTCAGGCTCACCCTTAAATTGGCTTTTGCGTTATTTAATGAAACGGAGGACACAAAATGATTATATCAAAACCGAAAGCGGAATTTTTATACGAGGGCGAGATCTACCGTATAGGAGCTGCCGTTATAGCAAACGGGCGAAGCATTTACGCGGGTCTTACAGGTGAAATATGCGAAATACGCACCGGAGAAGATAAGGAAACCGAAAACGAAACGACGGAGATAATCTGCCGCTTTGAGCCTCCTAAGCTTTCCTCGGATATATCGGAGCTGGAGAAAAGATTTTCCGATACCTGCATGACGAAAAAGGAAATTGAGGATATACCTCTTGATTCCGTAATTATGTCACCTGAAATGCTTATTTGCCCGGACAATGACAGGAATAAAGAGAAAATCTATGTCCTGACAGAAGAATGGGCAAATGACGGCGACGGCGGTGTAAATTTCGAGGTTTTTACGGATGCTCTTACGGCTAAAGCGTTTTTGAATTTTAAATTGTCAAAGGAGAAGTCCGATGGATTAATAGCAAAATGGACAGATAAAGAAGATTTAAAATTCGAGGAGAACGGCTCTTCATACACAGCTTGGATTGACGGATATTATTCCGAACTTCATTATTCCTTAAATATAGAGGAACGGGAAATGACTGTATCTCCGGAGTTTGTGAACAGTCTCGGCAAACGCTATTTGGAAAAGTGCCGCTATAATGATTTTTATTCCCAGGTAAGCGAATGGGAAGAGGTCGGAAGTCTTAATGAAGACGAATGGCAGCGATTTATTTCAGACGCTCGAATACCAGAGAAAATAAACGGGGAATTAAGCGATACATACCGGGAGGAATACTGGGCTGCCGTAAGCGAAGTCGGCAATGAGCTTTTAAAGGAATATCTTACAAAGAAATCGGAGGAATGCAAATGAAGCTTACAGTAAATCGTTCTGAATTATGCGAAGCTCTGAAAACCGTAACAACGGTTGCCAAAAACAGCTCGTTTACAAAGGTGCCCGGCGTGTATCTTTGCGTCGACGCCGCAAAAAGAACTTTGGAGCTTATAGGCACCGACATTATAACCTTTGTTATAAAGCGCATACGAGAGGTGGATATATCTATCGGCGGCGAGATAATACTGCCACCCGTAGTGCTTGAAATTCTTAAACGGACAAGAGAAGAAAGCATAAGCTTGGAAACGAATGAGAACGGCGTTTTAAATCTTAGCTTCGGTTCGTCACAGTATGTTCTTATTACAAAACCGGTAAATGAATTTCCGAAATCTGAGTTTGCTTTCCCGACAGCGTATGTGTCTGTATCGGGGCTTTTGCCTCTTTTAAAGCATGCGGCGTTTGCTGCGGAAACAAAGGGCGACCAAAGAGAGTTTCAGGGAGTAAAGCTAAGGCTGACTCCGGGTATGAGCACAGCGGAGGCGATGAATCAAAAGCGAATGGCGTCGGCTGTAAAGCAAAACGCAGCGGACGGGGAAATCGAAATGAAGCTGCATATAAGCGCGGTAAATATTTTGCTTTCCTTGCTTTCGGAAGATAAGACCGTATACGCCGGAATTGCAGACCAAAGAGCCGTGTTTGTCTGCGGAGATACGGTGTTTTCCACAGTTATGATGAATAAGGTAGGACCGGATATGAACAGCTTTGTAAAAAGGCTTGTACCCGAATACCGTGCCGAGGCAGGCGCAAAGGAGCTTTTAGGTGCGGTAGAAGCCGCGGCGGTGTGTCAGCTGTCGGGCGACGATAAGTGCGTAAACATTCGCTTTACGCCTATGGGAATAAAGCTTTCCTGTGCCGCATATAAGCGGGCAAGCTCTGCTTTTGTCGCCACACTTTGCGATAACCCGACGCCGGAGTCGGGCTTTAACTATGAGCCGCAGATAATTGTGGATTTTTTAAGGTGTACTGCGGGGAATGTTTCGGTCAAATTGGATAAACGGGGATTTATGTTGCTTGAGAGCGCGGACGGAGTGTATCTTGTGACTCCGAGAAAACCTGTAAGCATAGTAAAACCCAAAGCAAAACCCGAAAAGACTGAAAAGAAAACAAAAAAGGCCGCATAAAGGAGATTTTTTATGAGCAATGAAAAGATTTTAAAAGTAATGGCAGAGGTAAACAGCGAGGTCTGCGAGCGCGAGGAGCTTATACGCGGTATAGCGCTGGCTTTATTAACGCGCAGAAATCTGTTTGTTCTCGGCGATGTGGGACAGGCAAAGTCCTACGCCATAGACCGCTTTTGCAAAAGAATAACCGGCGCAAAGCAGTTTTCAACCCTTATGAACAAGCAGACAGATACCGAGCAATTATTCGGTCGTTTAGATCTTGCAAGCCTTATACCGGGGCATTTGCCGTCAAGTGTTACCGACAGCGACCCGACATATTCGGATATGCGAAAAGAGCTTGAAACGGCGCTTGAAAAATTCCGAAATGACCCCGGGAATACGGTATATTCGGACGAGATTAAAAAGGTGCAGGCAGAGCTTGAAACTTACGAAAAGGGCTTGGCTTTGAGCCGAACCCCGCGACCGGAATACATAACCGCAGGCAAGATACCGGACAGTAACATAACCTTTCTGGATGAAATCTTCAAGGCAAACGAAGGTATATTAAACAGCCTTTTAAAAGCTCTTAACGAGCGGGTTTATACCAACGAGGGAAAAGAAATTAAAATTCCGGTAATAAGCTTTTTTGCGGCGTCCAATGAAATACCTAATTTCAACAATCCCGAGGAAAAGATCCTAAAAGCGCTGTATGACCGTTTCGATTTAAAAATCCAAACCGAATATGTCCGTGACAAGGCTAACCGTATGGAAATGCTCAGAAAGAAACAGAACGGCGGAAAAAACACCGTAAATGCGACCGTAAGCCTTTCGGAGCTTGAAGAAATGCAGAAAGAGGTTAAAGGTATAAGAATATCCGACAGCATTAACGAGCTTATGGATGCGGTGCTTTTGGAATTGAGAAAGAAAGGTATAGAGGTATCCGACCGAACATTTTTCGGCTTCGGAGACATTGTCAGAGCGGAGGCTTTTTTAAGCGGCAGAAACGAGGTTGTTCCCAAAGATTTGCTTGTATTAAAGAATTATCTTTGGAATAAGCCGGAGGAAATATCTGTTGTGGTCGGTATTCTTAAAAGAATATGCGAAAACCCGATAGGCGACCGCATAAACGAGCTTACCGCAAAGGCGTTTTCGGTGCGGGATGAATTTGTCGGCTCAGACAATAAAAACAGAGCGTTAATGAATGTAAAGACCGAACTCTTAAAGCTTTACAATGAGGCTTTAGATATAAAGAAGGAGTTTGACGAAACCGACGCGGCGGTATCGGGTGTGGACAGCTTTATAGGCACGCTTGAGGATATTAGCCGTGCGGCGTATGCCGAGACTTCTTTTACCTATGTTTCCTTGCCGGAGCTTAAAGAGTACACAGACCTACAAAACTGAAAGGACGGAAGATTATGTTAAACTCAGTAATTATGACAGGCAGAATGGTAGCGGATCCGGAGCTTAAAACCACGCAAAGCGGAGTTAATGTGAGCTCGTTCAGAATTGCGGTCATGCGCAACTACAAGGTGAATGACGAATATCTGTCGGATTTTTTCACCGTGGTTGCATGGCGCAATACGGCGGAGTTTGTGGCAAAGCATTTTAAAAAGGGCGACAGCTTAACCGTTCAGGGCAGAGCGGAGATACGCAAGTTCACCGATAAAGACGGCAATAACCGTGAAACGGTGGAGATAATTGCGGACAGCGTGTATTTCGGTGAGAAAAAGCGCGATACAAACGAACAGAATACCGCGCCTGTGACGGACGATTTTGAGCCGATTGAAGATGAGTTCCCGGATTTCCCCGGCTGAAGGTTAATCTTATAAAGAAAAGTAAAGAGTGCTGTCGGGCGGAGTACCGTCCGACAGCCGGAAAGGAAAAAATATGAGAGACCCGTTTAAAGACAGCGGCAGAGCCGACGATTGGTTTAATAACCTATGGACGGCGAATGTGGATATGAGCACCGCTATGTACGGCAATACAGGAACGAATATGCTGTATAAAAGCCTTATTCCGAAATCTCCGGAGCTTTCGGATATTATTGACCGTGCGGACAAGCGCTTCGGTTTGGGCGACGCGCTTAGATCCTTATTTGCACTCTTATATTTGAAAGAGTTGGATAAAAACGGCAACGGCGGTATTTTAGAACAGCCGATTACCGACGGAGTAATAAAAGATGAAAAATATCCATTGTTAAAGGCTTTATGCGAGGATAAAAAGCTGCCGGCATTCAGCGCTGTATGCTCCTTTGCCGAAAGCATTGAAAGTGCTGCGGATAACGCAGAAGTAAAAAAGGCGGCGGAGATAGCAGGGATTATCAGGGAGCTTAAAGCACAATCCGAAAACCTTGCGGAACGAATAAAAGGCGAAGCAAGACCGGATAAACGGCTGTTTTTAATAAACCGCCTTTTTAAGAAACAAAGGCAGATAAAGGAACTGAACGAAAAGCTTCGGGAACAGCGCATAAAAATCTCTGCCGAAATAGCGGACAGTATTTCCGCTGCCACTGACAAGGCGTTTAATGCCGCAAGTCAGACTGCGGCGGTGCTGCGGGCTTTCGGTGACGGCGATGCCACAGGCGGTAATACCGAAACAGATGAGGCTTTGCTTGATAAAGTACGCGAAAACGATACTCTGAAAAAGATTTCGGTAATGCTCGGTAAATATCGTGAAATAATCGCGGACAAACGCAAAAACAGCTTTTCATACGGGCTTGGCGAGAAATACGATATAACCTACGGTAACGATATTTCAAATTGTTTATCCTCGGAACTTTCGCTTTTAGCTTTGCCCGAAACCGAGATACTGTTTTTCAAGCGGTATTACGAAAGACATTTACAGCAGTACCGTAAGCGCAAGCCGTCTGTTAAGGGCGATGGGGATATTATAGTCCTTGCGGATGAAAGCACCAGTACATTGGAGATTGCACCTTGGGTAAAGGCTTTTGCGCTGGCGCTTATGGATATTGCTCTGCACGGAAACAAGAAATTCGCGCTTGTTCACTTTGCAAACAACAGAAATGTAAAGACCGATGTTTTTGAAAGCGGGAAATATACGATTGATGATGTATTAGCCGCGGCAGAGCATTTTTTCGGCGGCGGAACGGATTTTGAAACGCCGTTAAACGAGGCTTTGAAGCTTTTATGCGGCGGCTTTGAGAATGCTGATGTCGTAATTATAACTGATGGCGAATGCGAGGTGGGCGATGAGTTTGCGAAGCGTTTTACCGAAGAAAAGCTTAAAAATCGCCTTGCCGTCACCGGAATACTTTTGAGTACCGATGATGATTGCGGTAAAAGCTTACTTCCGTTCTGTGATAAAATCTACCGTTTAGGAGATATGTCCGCTGATGAAATAGCGCTTGAGGTTATAGGAAAGAAAGTGTAAAAATGAAAACAAATGTAAAAAGCAATATGATTTACAGCCCGCAAAATTATCTTGAGGCGCTGATAGGGAATTGTTATATTATTCACGGCAGAGAGCCTGTTTTAAAGCAGGTACGCAGAATATTAAAGGAAAATAACCTGCCGATAAAGAGCTATCCGTTAAAGGAAACGGCAAAGGCTGTCCGCGTCAAATATCCGATAGTTTTGGTAGACTGCTCGGACTTTACGGAGGATATGCGGCTAATACGGCAATACCGTTGGTTCAGAGTGCCGGAAAATTTTAAGGAGTGTAATTAGAATGAAAAAGTACATACCTATAGTGCCTACCGAAAGCGAAAATAACCTTTGCATTGAAGTTCTTTATTCCAAAGGCGGACACAACTGGTTCAACGGGAACGACGAGCGCCGTGGTTATTATCTTCACTGTACGCCTACGCTGATTAAAACCGATCGGTTAAGTAACGGTACGGAATATTCCACAAGTACGGTTACTCTCGGTAAAGGATATAAGCTTATGTTAAAGGAAGTGGGACGAAAGTCTCAGAAAGCCGAAGAAGAAGCTAATCGCCTTGCCGAAGAAAAGGAGGATTTTATCATTGATAAGGTTTGTAAACGATACGGATTAGAGCTTGCGGTATAAAAACAACTGAATATCTGTAAGGATCAGATTACTTATTACTTAAAAACAGGTGACTGACTCTTACGGTCACCTGTTAAAAAAATGAAAGGACTTTTGTTATGCATTTTTATAATTTGGTGACAGTAAAGGATATTCTGCCAACTCCGAAACCGGAAAATGCCGATATAACAGAAAAATCGTTGGATGAGGCCGCTGCACGTGAAATGGAAAAACTGGTGGCTGCACAGAAAAAAGAACCCGACAATTTTTACATCTCGTTATGCATAAAAGACTGCGAATTATCCGGCAATCAGTTTTGCCGTGCGGTTTTAAGCAAAATCGGAGATGTTATGGAACCGACAAATATATATACGGAAGATCCTCAATATCTAACTTTTTATGTTATGGAAGACGATTTGCGGAAACGGTTTAATACAAAGAAAACAGATTGTGTTAAGCTTCCGAACGGCAAAATTCGCCCTATTAACCTGAATTTTAAAATTATAGACGGAGTTGTTTACCAACAATGTGCAGGTAGGTTAAAGCATACAATAAGGACCAAGAAGGCGAAGAGACTGAAAGCGCTGCCGGATTATCCACTTAATAAGGCTTTTAAATCTGCCGAAGAATACTTTGAGTATTGCGGACTTGTATATGACGCAAAGTATAAGAAATACGGCTGTTATATGAATCCATGCGGATATTGGGATTGGTATGTTATAGGCGGCAGAAGACCCAATGTATTTCTTGTGCCGGAATCCTGCCGCGAATACTGCAGTGTGAACATAGAAATGCCTAATAACAAAACAGATGCACCTGCAGGTTATCGCTGGGTTGCCGCCGCAAGAAAAAAGGACATAAACTGGAAACTGATGCACAGAGAATACCTCAAATGTGAAATACGGAATTTTCGTGCTTTTTGCGATTCTTTCATAAATAAAAAAATATCTGAGGATTGCATCCGGAAAATTACAGATAGAGGAATTGCCGGAGTATATGGTATGCTTTATCTTGCAGGCGAGTCTATGTATGAAAATTTAGTTCGAAGAAACATAGTAACCCAAACACGCTATAAGGCGCATTTTTCCGGATTTTTAGATGAAAACGGATGGGTCGACAGCAATTTTGGTGAAAAAACGAAAAACGAATATATAAAAAAGCTTGATGAATTTATTGATTCGCTTGACGGTGATACGGTTCTTGTTGCCGTGGATTGCCATCGCTGATTATATTATGTGAATTTTGATATGTAAACAAAGAAAGGAATTTCAGTATGAACGAAATGATGAAAGTGTTATACATACAAGTCAAAAAAAGACCGCAGGTAATAGAAATTAAGCACACACTCAAAGAAATGCAAAGGCTGGTAGGCGGAATAATAAGTGCTTACAGTCCGTTTGATGACGGTGCGGTAATAATTCTGAACGATACCGGCAAAATTGACGGGTTGGAATATAATCGTGTTATATATGATGAAAACGGGAAAATAGCAGACATAATAGCGGGAGATTTCTTTATTTGCTATGCTTCATCGGACAGACCGGAATTTTCGAGCCTGCCTGATGAACTGATACGGAAATACTCTGAATTATTCAAAACACCGAAGATGTTTATAAAAATTGACGGTAAGCTGATTATTGTACCGGCGGGGGTTTAACGATAGCTTTTAATTGACTTATTATTATTTGATGATTATAATAATAAGTGTAAAGAAGCAACAGTAAGACTTCATTTTCGGACCGGTCGCGAATGATGATGTTTATACAACATTTTCTCTTTATACTGCCGGTGTGCTTTCGAAAGCTCAAACCTTGGAAGCGCTCAAAATTAAGAAACTGTATAATCAGTTGGTGCTGACTTCTGACAGAGCGCTGTCATATCTGAGGTTTGACGGAGTTCTGCCTGTGGAGGAATATTTATGAACGATAAAAGCTTTACCGCAGTATTGGGCATAATTGTTCCGGAAATTGTTCACCGTATATCAGAGAACTATTCTTGTGATGAAGTTGCAGCCACAGAGGAATTTTACGCGTCAAAGGTTTATGCGCTTTTGGAACAGGAAGAAACCAAGTTATGGCATTTCAGCCCGTTAACACTCTTTAATATGTATGATGAAGAACGCAATACAGGGAACTTTTCATTCCCGGAGGAGGGGTAGCTTATGAGTGCTCAGGGGAAATTTATAATATTCTGTGCCGAGCAGTACAAAGCCGCAAAGCATCTTACGGGAAAGCAACTTTCAGAACTGTTTGGAAAGTATCATGTTTGGGAGTATCTTTATTCTTGCTTCGAGGCATTGCATACAACCGGAACGAATTATATTATTGAGGATATTGATCTTTACATCGGTGCTTAAAAAAATCTGTCGGCTTCATAAGAAGTCGGCAGATTTTTTATGCCTTGATAACGGGTGCTTGAAAACAGTAAAAATTGGAAATAGAAGGTGATAAAGGATTTATTATTTTGTTCATTGTCAATCCATGCAAAATTGATTTAAAGAAGTATTTTCTTATTTCAAAGATTATATAGGAGTGCAAAATCTTGGCTGGCATACAAAAGTCTTGAATTTTCAGTTAAGGATTTGCCGAAATACTGGACTTATTAAAAGTATTGTGGTATTGTGTGTGATTGTCGAAAGAGACACATATGGATACAAAAAACAGGTTGACAATTTAATCAAGGCTTACCTTGCAGACAAAATAATTTACCATTTTAAATTATCTGATAAGCATTAAAACTAAAAAATGAATCTCACGAAGCATAGCGTACGGTTCAACAGCTTGAACTGTACGCTATATTTTTTTGCCGTAAATTGTTGCAATATTGAAAAACAGTCACGGTCTCATAGTGACTGTGACTGTTGAAAATTCCAATTAATTTTTCGCAGAGTTCGACACTCTGAGA